>Ga0209017_10001644_pt1 | contig 16399 bp, 20 predicted proteins | sample YNPBryunderm2012_FD_185812 | JGI IMG/M metagenome (GOLD analysis project Ga0209017, IMG submission 185812) | Anoxygenic and chlorotrophic microbial mat microbial communities from Yellowstone National Park, USA - YNP Bryant MS undermat 2012... ... | reverse complement strand
CCCACAGGCTTTGGCCGTGGGTTTTTCTTAGCTATAGTTTATCGCCCCAACATCACAACCATTTGTTAATATTAACAAACCGCCCTATAATGTATTCGTATGTCGCATTATAGAGGAGACGAAGAATGGCAGTTGACGACATCCTTACAACACTTAGACGATTGTTAATGGGTGGACAGCATTCGTCCGCCGCGCTTCTATTTGTTGGGCGTGCGCCAGCTGATGCGCCGCCGATCCTGGAAATAATGCGCTGGCGCGCACCAAGCGGTCGCTATGTTGCACAACTGACGCTGCCAAGAGATATGCCGAAAGACGAACATCTTGACTTGGAATTCTTTGACGAGCACGGACGCCCGGCGAAGGATATGATTGGGCAGCCAGTCGTGATAAACGGGTACGTCACCACGGTCGATAAGAAAGGACGCGCCCGCCTGAACGTAAAAGATCTCAGAACTACGCTGCAAGATACTCCAGGCCCGCTGGTCCTAAGAGTCGGACCGCAGCAAAGCGAGTGGGACGCTACTGACTGACTTACGCAGCAAAACAGTCTGTGTGGCGCGCGTAATACAAACCCACACATCTTAACGGGTGTGGGTTTGTTTGTTAATATTAACAAACTCGCCACACCGCGCTACGATTCCGCCTCAGTCTGAGAACTGCCCGCACCATATTTCTCATCAATGGCGCGCACCAGATCTGGCCACTTTTGTGTTACTTGCCACAGACCGCAGCACGCATACGTTGTCGCTTGTGCGAAGTCGTCGCTGTTCGACGGATGCCTTGTAACACGATATACTTCTCCAACCCTGGTGCTGATCTTTTCTTCAGACAACGCCAGAAAGTCACGCAACAGTCCGGGCGCATCTGGCGATATATAGTCATAATCGAAGAAGTGTATAATACCTACACGTATTGCGTTGCATACGAGCTGTATGGCCCTGGTTTTGTCAAGCATAAAGTAGTCGCGCGCATATCCGCCATGCGCAAGCTGCTTGACGCAGAGGAATCTTGCCGGGGCCATAGTATATACCATTGGCAGGATATTATCAGTCGATATGCCAGCTTGCACCAGCAATGTTTCTCTGATCGCCCCGCCGCCGGCATAGTCATGAGCGATAAAGTTCGGTCTTAGCTTTCGACAGTAATCAAAGATATTTATAGCCTCGCGTATGTGGTCGTGCGGCGTCAACAGCTTTATACCCCATATTACGTCGATCTTGCCATCATACCGCATTCCTGCTAGCGAAAGCGTTGTCAAACTAATGCCTCGTTCTCCGCCCCCGCCCCAGTCGATTCCCAACACGGTGGTTACATATCGGTCGCGAACCGACATTGCATGTTCGACTGTGTTAGGGCCTAAAATTGCCGCCTCGCGCAGCTCTTTCTCTGTCAATAGATTCGCAGCCAAATCATACGGCCAGCCCAACACCTCGTTATAGAACATGTTTATTGGCGTTGGTCCGACTCCTCGCTGCTTTGCCAGTATGCGCCCCCAGTTCTCAGGATTCGCATAGTAATACGGCATAATCGGCTGCGAAACATGATACCCAGGATACCTCCATCTGCGTTCAGGATATCGGTGTACCCAGCGCCCCTGTCGTGGAGATATTGGCTGTCCACACTTATGACAGATCGTTCCTGGATACCTCTCTGATATATCATCTACCTGCGGACCAAGCATACGCTCTAGATGGAAGTCTGGCGACGGGATGTTCCATGTAGGAAAGCCGCCGGTGGTGCAGTGTGAGCACGGTATAAACCATTCGGCCTGCGAGCTATCCTGCCACATGGCTGCGAGCGTATTATCCCATGTCTTGGGCGTACCGCTACACAACTCAAGCTGGCCGAACTGCGAATGGCTTATAACTTCGCGTATTACGGGCAGCAGGTCTATAAGTATGTCTTGTGCTTCATCGATGACTAGCCGCGATCCTGGAAGCCCGCGCACTCGCGTTGCATCCCTGAACGCATAAGTGAACAGCATTCTCGATCTATTGGAGAAATCGCGGTGCAATACTCTACGAATCATCCCCGGCGTTACTAGCACTTTGCCGATCGGCGAATCGTCCAGCAGCGTAGCGATATACATAGTGCTCAGACGCCTAGCCTGTTCGGCCAGCGGCGTCACGAACACTACTGTCATAAATGGAGCTGAGCTGCACAAAAGTATACTCTGTACAGCGAGGTTTGTACTCTTCCCAACCTGGCGCCCGGTCATGAACACCATTTGCGGTGGCTGAACAAATGTATACATTTCTTCAAATACGAAGTGCTCGGCAAGTGTATATGGCTTGCCGTACAAAGAAAACAGCAGCGGCAGCACAGGCGCTGCACTAGACAGCTGCCCGGAGCGACATACGCGGATCACGTGCTGCAGACCAGCTGCTACACTATCTTTTGTGACCTCGTTAATAATCCCGTCCATTCTGTAACAGGGTTGCTTGTTAACATTATCAATTTAACCAGATGACTGCTACTTAGTTTATTTATTGCAGCGCCATCGCTGAGTATTTTTACTGCATATAGCAACTCACGTCCGATTGTGCAGTGGCTGATATCCCTCCTGGTGAACATCCTTACAGGCATATGCTTATCGCGCCAGTAAATATCAAAGTGATGTATGCGGCGCGGCATTATAAGCTTGGACCAGGTGATCCAAAAATCGGCAAGCAGTTCACCTGTCCGAACATCATACACGCGGTTACCGCGCTTGACTACAGCTAAGCGACAATCGACAACCAAAACAGAATTCTCAATATCACGTGTCGGGCGAACAATAATATGCCCTTTATTCCATGTTAAATGCGTATTTGCAGAACTGGTTTTAATGTAATTTAATATAACATGCACACTGGGGAGCGTGGGTAGCTCAGTATACGTAAATATGGTAGCATCTATCGCCTCGGCCCAGGCGGCGATCTCTTGCGGTATCATAGCACCACCAACTGTGGGCATCCTCAAACCTATTATACGCCTATTAGAAGCAGGCAGATTTATAACAGGAATAACATTTGGCGATAAGTGCTCGGGCCAGAATGCGGAAACCACCGGCAGCGTGCAGTCGCATGTACCGGCGTGCTCTATATGCAAATAGAGCGCGTCAGCGATAGGCATGATAAATAATGTATCTACGCGGTCAGACCGGTCGTATAACTTTTTCGACAATAGTAGGCCGCCGCATGGGTGGTATGGTTCGTGTAATCTGTGACAAACACCATCCCTGGCTGTCCCATACAGCGACATAAAAAGTTTTCCATCTCGTTTATATATAGTCAGCGCATTACACTGGTGATCCGGCGCATCATACGCCGGTATCACCACCCTGCCGCGCCAGTATCCGAATAGATCTTTAAGACGCGCTAATTGCAGCATAGAGCGGCATGTAGTGCCGCATATGCGCCGGAGGATGGTGTTTATAGCAGAAAGTTTATCGGCGGGCGGCAGATCAATACGACAGCCAGGCTGGCTAATATCATCCAGCGCGTCAATATACCCGCGAACGTTGCAGTGTCGGCACACAAACCAAGGATTGGTGCGCCGCACGATGAACATCCGTGCCTGCTTGCCGCATCGCGGGCACTGCATATCCGCAGGAAATCTGGTAGTTCCATCTACGGAATGACAACGTAATACGAACTGTCGCATGCATTTACGTCAAATGTTGCCTGGTAGACGCCCTGCTGCCTTTGCTATATCTTCGCACATTGCAGATACGGTCGGCGGAACTGGACCATCGTAGTCAGTAATATCGCCGATACCTCGATGCATAGCTGCCAGCAGCATCTTGCCCATTTGAACATAAAATATGCCTTGCACCAGCCCAGGCAGCGAGGTGAAGCCGGATCGGCGCAATGCTTCATCGAATCCGCAACGCAGCGACGCAACATCCGCGAACGCTGCGCTAAGGCGCATTGCGCCCTCATTCAGGGCTTCCAAGGATATGCCGTTAAGCTCCATCATCTGCTTGAACCACGGCTCCCAGAGCTCTGGACGCAACACGCGCTCTATGGCCACAAATAGAAGCTGCGGCCCTATATATGCGATGTCTCGATGGGGCGCATACATAGGATCACGCACGCTTGCAGAGTACCTCGGTCTGATTTGCAACATGATCTACTCCTTGTCGTCGACGAACAATACACCTGAAGCCGGGCATCGCGGCGATTTACACATTTCGCACTTCTTTCCGCGATGCATTAGACAATTGTACCGACGTTTATAGCGAGCCTCAATAAGGTTAGTATTGTAATCACGTATAGTCCCAGTGCACGCCAGGTTGCTAATCATATAACTTGCATTGTGTGTAGGAGTCAATTCGCACATCAGCAACATCCGCTCCAGATCGGACGTAATGTCTATAGACGGCGGCAGCTTCTTGCTAAATCCGACAATGCCGCACATCTTGCGCAGGGAATCTTGCGGAACTCTGACAGTCAACAGCGCAGCCGCAGCCGTACCAGTGAGCACGCGCAGTGTAATGTCGTACCGCACAACAGGCGCGTCCGCAGGTTGCGGCGCCTTTTTGATATTTGTAATCTGAACAATGACTAATTCATCTACAGTCTGACCGATCCAGGGGGACACCGCCGTGCCGCGTGCGAGCTGCGCATAGTTTGCCGACAACCGCCATGCCAGCTCTGCTGCGCGCCGCCTGGTAAATAATTGATTAAGCAGATATATGCAGCTCATACGTATTACGTCTGGCTGCACAGTTGGCATCACATCGCTTAAAGAGTCTACAATATCGGCAATAACAGCCTGATCTACGGTATCTCCGACGAACGGCACCAGCGCGGCGTATAGTTTGACATAGCGGTGGCGAATTTTCGTCAAACTCACGCCGCGCGGTGCCTTCAATCGTGTGCGAAGCTCCTTGCCGCGATTGAACATTTGTTAATATTAACTAAACGCTAAAACAGAATCCGCCTATATACCATCCATACGTATGCGCCGGGACTTCAATGTCCACGATCCTGGCAGGATTGACAACCGGATCATCCGGATGGAATGGCGACTGCCCGGCGGCAACGCGCTGACACATGACATCTATCTTTTCAGGCGTTCCGGGATACGCATTGGTCGGGTGCGGCGGCATAAGCGCACGGTAATTTATTCTACTGCGCCGACCAAGCTTGGCTTGATATGCCCGCAAGCACTTCGTAGAACATGTTAATCTACGCGATTTAGTGCGGCTAAATATCTTGCGGCAAATAGGGCACATAACCTTGCCTTTCGGCACCTTATTGCGCGCAGCCAGGCAACATGCCCATGAGCAGAATATACCACTACGGCTGGTGCGCTTGAGATAGAACATATGTCCGCACTGCTCGCATGTGCGAAAACGTTCATTCTTGGGGCGCTTATTAAATTCGTAGAAACATTTTAGCGAACAAAACCTGTGTGCGCGACCAGGCCGCAAGCGCCCCATGAACTTAGTTCCGCAGTTAGCGCATATATATTCCTTATGCTTGTGCGGCACGCTGACCTCCATGCGTTACACTATCCGGGTTAGCTAATACAAGCAAGAGTACGTAGATGATGTCGAGTATAATCGGGAGGATCTTTCGCAGCAAATCCAATAGCGCAATCCAGTCGATAGCGCGATGCGGATCACTCAGCGCCGCCGCGGGCAGCACGTCCTCTGCCACAAGCGCCGTTATCAGCTGATCCTCAAATACTTCGCCAATGCTCTGCTTGTCGTCATACGAGCGGTCCCAATATCGCAGAAGGCGCACAATTCTGATGCGCGCGACAAGCTGCTGCGGTTCTTTAAGTTGTAATACCAACCGGCACAACGCGCGCCGAAGACTTACGTCTCTACCTACTGCATCAGTCACTTCTGACATTTTAAAATCTCCTGAAATCGCCGTTAGTTAATATTAACTATTGCCCACTTCCAGGTTTCCTGGAACAACGACTACTTTATTGGGATCTCCGAGTAAACGGCGGAGATCCGACGGACGGTAACCGCCCGTCTTATAGTAGTAATTCACCATATCTAAGATCCAGGCTGCGGGAGGCATATCCCGCAGCCTGGTCTGAATTTCCAGCATAAGCCGCTGGTCAATTGTGTCCATGATAGTTAATTATTCTTGGTCAATTCGATCACCTTGCCGACACGAAAATCCTCTTCGTGTGTGACAATAACGAACTGTACATCCAATTCATCAGCTAACCTGAATATAAGATCGCGCAGCTTATGGTGCAAGTCTTTGGCAACAAACCGGAACGGCTCGTCCAATATCAGCACCCGCCGAACGCGCGGACGTGAAATCAGCAACGCAATCAGACGTAATGCAAATGCAGCTACGTCAACAACGCCGCCGCCTACCTCGTTCAGCGGGTCCGTATACACGCGACCATCCCTGTGCAATACCAGCCGCGCTTCGGTTTTGCCTCGGCTTATCTCGAACTGTATATCGAACTTATACGGCTCGTCAAATACGGCCTCCAGGCAGCGCGTAACAAGCGCAGATACGCCTGCAAATGTGCGCTGCTGCACATCCTGCGCAACAGCCCGCGCAATTGCAATAGCGTCCTCGACATCCTTGAGCTTATCTTGACACTGTGCGCGGCTGGCACATAGTGCATCCTTTCTGGCCTGTAGACCGCGCCTCATGGCCAGCAACTCATCGACTTTAATTCTATATTCAGCTATGCTACTCATATTTTCACGTCAAACCTAGTTGCCCGCGCCAATCCTGCTCGAATTTTTCCAGCATTTCCTGGAATACTGAATGTTGGGTATTGTATTTGAATTCCAGGTCGGCCAGCTTTTGTTTGGCTTCTTCGACAGTAGCGCACTGGTACTTGGTTTGCAACGTATCTAGCAGTTGATCGAGCGCGCCTTGCGCCTTATCGCGTTCGGCACGCAATGCTTCGACACGTTCCTTGAGCTTTGCGTAACGGTCAAGCGCGTTCATTAACTATCTCCTAGTGCCTCTAGCAGAACATTCTTTACGCCTTCGCGCACATTATTTGTAGTTATATACGCTTCTACCGCATCACGGTAATTGATACATCTGATCTCCTGTTCAGCATTCTGTAGCTCGCCCAGCAATTCCGTAATTGCTGGAATCTCCACTGTCGCAGCAGCTCTAGTAGCGAGCGTGCGCCAGCGCTCGTGCTCAACATTCACTGGAATATGGCTTACCGTCATATCATCGTGTAGCAGCCAGATGCGCGGCGATATATTGAACTCGTCGAGTCCTCTGCGGATCAGACACCCGCAATTTACAACAGTAGTGTTGCCGACAGTGCGGGCAAACGGAATATGATTATCGCCAAAGAATGCTACCTTGTAGTGCGATAGTGCCTCGCGTAATTTGCTCGACGCGCGGCTGTCCAGATTCGTTTCTGGCGGCGCGGCTTGTACGCTGTATGTACTTTCAGCCACCCATACATATCTATGTGCCACAGCAACATGGTATCCATCGTGTTTATACTGCTGCGGCGGTGTTATATCTGCACCCCACGGAAAGCAGGATACGTATACTGGCCGCTCATTCCTTCTTCGCAAAACTACTTGCTTCCCTGGCTCGATATTAACTAGTATTCCGGCCTCGCATAATGTCCAGAAGGCTGATTTCTTGATATCACTATACCTGTGATATGGAAGATCGTGCTGACCAGGTATTGCATATCCTGGCGGCAGTGCGCGAATAGCCCAATTTACCGCTGATACTGGTGTATTCCAGTGATCGAATATATCGCCGCAGTATATTAGCTCGCATCCGAATGTATTCACAATACCGCGAAGCTGATTCAATACAGCTTCTTGTGCCGCCAACCAGTCAGCATCATCGCGACTGCTCGGCATACGATCGCTTAAATGTATGTCTGATACGAATACTGCTATTACGCCCATACCAACTTGCTTCCACACAATGGACAAGTGTCGCCAATTGCTCTCTTGAACTCTAGTTGCGCTTCTTCATACTGCCGTGCAGCCTGCGCTTGCCGCCCGGCAGCATTGTATAGTATGCTGATAAACTTACGCAGGTCTGAAACCTCATTAGCAAGCCCAGACACGATCGTGCGCTGCTCCTCAAGTGCCTTAATATCTGGCACATTGCGAATGCGTGCCTCGTACTCGCAACATTTGTCTACAATACTGCGCAGATCGGCTATCGTCCGCGCAAGACTGTATAGTTCCTCCGCGACGGCCGATAACTCTGATATATCAGGAGTATTTCTTATCTTGGCTTCCAGCGCAATGCCGCTGGCAACAAGCGGTTTTAGACCGTTAATTTCGACATTCAGCCCGCATAGATCGTCATTGATTTCATCCAGATCGCGTGTATCTGGAACTATCGGCATCTGCTGCATATGCTGTTCAATTAACGATACGTGTGCGCCAAGATCGGATATATAGCTGCGCAGCGCGCCACATTCCAATTGTTGTCGTTCCAGATTGCGCAGGTCTTCGTCAATCTTGTCAAGCTGGGATAGTGATTCCAGCTCTTTTTCTATCTCATTGAGATTTTTGTTAATATTATCAAGTTCGGCAGATACCTCGTTCTGACGCTCTGTCAATGATCTGCGCGTATCGTCAATAGCGTCGAGATCGATAACGCAGTTCAACTGCTTTGCGACCTCGCCCGCGGAGAGGCTAAACCAGAGCGTCGGCTCATGCTGGCCCTGGAAGTTGAGCTCAGACATGTCCAATACACGAGATACCGCATCCGGCACATCGGCCCCGAATGCGCGGAACGTTTCATCGTTTACTTTATAGGTGTTGCTATCCTTACTACGTATCCGTCCGACCTCCGTGCCGTCTACCTTCATTGTGACTGATGTGCGCTTTGCGCCGCGCCGCATGAACGTAGTGCCGATAGGCCGATTCATCACGACCCAGCGCATAGCGCGTATGATGGCCGATTTGCCTATGTCGGACGTACCCACAATGGTGGTGATCTTATCAAAATCTATATCCAACCGTTCGTGTCGCTGAAAGTTGGTAATCGACAACGACTCGATCACTATGCAGTCTCCTGACGAAGCAACCCTTTTTGTTAATATTAACTAATACCATCTGCTGCCAGGATGGTGAAAGCAATAAGAACCTAGCCTTCTCCAGAAGTGATCTTCGTGCCGCTGGAGTTTATCGATGTCTGGTTTATTGGTTGCCGAGTTTGGATTTGCTTCTGGTATACAACCAGCCACCAAGGCCGCCAACTATGGCTCCAAGTAGTGCAGCAATAGGTGAGTTAAAAATCGCGCCTGCTGAGCATAATCCCGCTAGCCCACACAGCGCTATCGTCGCTATACGACCCGTCGTGGACATAGCGGACTTTTTTGATGGAACATGCTGAGTTGTGGATTTACGTCTGTCATCATCTCGCACGATTACGGATATACCCACTTCTGCACCAAGCATGCCGCCTGCAAGGCCGCCGAGTATACCTCCAGGGACTCCGCCAGCCATACTTCCTATGGCTGCTCCCAATAGCCCACATATCACCATCATTGCTGGACAAGCTATTGCGCGCGTAGCGGCTTCTTCTGATGGAATATGTGGTCTTGCGGCGCGTCTCAGCGCCCTTCTTATGTCTTCACGCACATCTGGCGGAAGCGACGAGAAAAAATCGCGTTCAGGGGTAGGAGAGTTAGGTCCAGTTGACATCTTCATCACCTTTCAAACGATTCGATTACTTCTGCCCGCAATGCTTGCGAATATTACAATCACACTGACATGCACGCTTAGCTGCTGCCAGCGTTGCAAACTCACCGATATAGCGGATCGCACGTCCGCTAACATGGGCGGCAAGCCAGTCACCTACATTACCATCGCGATGATATCTGGTGATTTTATAATCGCCAGACGTATACTCTTCGACTTTTGTAACGTGTACGGACTTCGACCATTTAAGCTTAACAGCCATATGTCCCTCTTACTCATCTTCACCAAACTTAACCTCTACCGCTAACGGTGCGAGTATCTTTGATACGCGCGATATTATGTGGCTAAACTCGGAGTTGCGCTGATCTTTAGTCATATGCGCAATATTGTAATATAGCCGATCAAGCGCATCTGGTAATGCTTTCAATTGAGTGGATACAGTATACACTACATGACGAAGCCTGTCGATCTCGTCGTCATACGACCTCCGCTTGTTGGCCGTACTGTCATAGTGTTTCTGGCATGCATCCTTAGCCGCATCTAACGAATCGAAATATCCTAGAAATACTGTCTCTAATCCGACGCGCCAATAAGCCTGCCATTTTGACCGCGTTCCGTCATAGCACGTACGGAAAACCTCGTAATCGGCACCTGGCGAGTATCGTTCAATCGTTTTGGTATGTGGTTCGTTTGGCCAGACGAGCGACATAATCATTACCTCACTAATGGATTACTCCAACTCTATTGTGCTGCAGTCCAGTTTTGCAGCTTCATATAAAGCTATATCCTCCGCATGTTCGACGGCATCATAACCCCAAAGGTTATATTTATGCCGCTTTATCAGATCTTTCAACCGCTCTATTTCACCGATCAAAGCACTGATCAGCTCTGTGCATTCTACCGACTCATCACGGAACTCTACAGTAATCGACCCATCGAGCCAACGTGTCCAGCGTACTGAACCTGCCACAGTAGACTCCCTTTCAAAAGAAAAAGCGGCTACCGGGTGTGGGACCGCAAACGGAGTCGCCGAGCGTCGGGCGGCCGCCGGCAGTGTGACCTCCACACTGTGATACCGGCGCCCCGGTAGCCGCTAACTTGCACACAAATCACGCCTCGCTATCAGCCGCATCCTCGTCGTCGGGCTCCTCTTCTTCGACCTCCTCCCATGTTGATTCGCCGATAGCGGTATCCAGCTTATTGAGTGCGGCTGTAAACGCTTTTACAAAACCGTTCAGATCGCTTTGCACATCCTGCATAAGCGCCCATATATTTTCCAGACGCTCTGGCATTGGTTTGCCAGTAACGCTATCAACAGAATCGGCAAGATCCTTGGCACCATCCCGGATTGCCCGGGTGACATCGAATGTTTTACCCATCCACGATTCGCCAATAAGTCGCTTCAAGCGCGTAAAAGTGCGCTCTATGATAGCAAGACACTGCTCCAGGTCGGTTACAACGCCCATCGGGCGGCCCGGCCCGCGCTTTTTGCCTTTATTGCCGCTATATTTGGCTAGCCGCTGTCGCAACGTGGCGCAGGATAGATTGTTCTTTATTGCATTGGCCGCCTCATTCATTACGATACGATCGTCATTGACGCGACTTAGCTCACGCACATGTGCGAATGATAGCACAGCGCCGGTATTTTGATCTGTACATTTGTCAATCAGCTCTTGATACTTTTTGCGCGTCTTCCAGCGTTCTACGAGCTGCATGGCATCGAGCAGGTTACGCTCAGTGCTCATGTTCAAAGCTGCGCTGATCGCCTTGACGCGCTCGCGACCAGAATCGCTCTTGTTTTTCTCTGCCGCACTATAAACAGCGGCGACAATCTCACCAACGTCCCACCACCATTCGAGAGTGCGGACAGCGTGGGTCTTGATTAACCCGCGCAGCTTGTCGACTTGCTGCTGCTCAAATGGTGATAGTTCGACCAGCTGGGTGTTTTCACGACGCACTAGTTCTTTGCCCATACGAACAACTCCGCTGATTAGTTAATATTAACTAAACCGACCAAAATCCGCGTTTGTAGGTTAGATTGATACGACGATGCGGGGGCTGCGTACGACGGATCGTTTTACATCCGTTACTAGCGCCGCACGCAGCCCCGCATTCTGGGCCCGGCATTGGCGTATCTCGCCCACCCGAGCCGATACTCAATTCAATATTATGCGATCCCTATCTTTGTTACCGTTGCCATCGTCATCAGAAATAATATGCATACTACCTGCAATAATGTGCTCAGTCGTAATAATGCCAACGCGACTGGATGTTATAATCAACACGCCGCCGCCATACGCGCCAAATACCGGCTGCTCAGGAACGATAGCAAACGAAATCTTGAGCACGGTATCTGGCCTGAATTTCATTACGAATTTGCCAAGTAATATTCCCAATGACTGTACCGATGTGCCAGTTGTCGAGTACAGCCACAAGTGCTTTCCGATTTTCTCTGAATCAACAAATACCGCCGTAAAAGGCAGATCGTCAAATCTTGGTGCCCCTGTAACATCCGATAAGAATCTAGGACCGACCCAGTTAGGCCGAACAGTGGACAAATGTGGAGGAATATCGTCAGTCGCGTACGTACCTTCGTCGTACACGCAAACCGGTTGCAGTTGCTCCTTAAACCATTCAACCTCCTCGGGACTGAGCGAGCGTATTAATTCGGAGAAAAGTACACGTCCTTCAATCATCGACTGTCTCCGCGTGTTTGAGCGATTGCTTGAAGCGCATATCCTGCGCAATCCTTTTAACCTCATCTACGAAATCGACTATCTTTATATCCGCGTATGATATGAACATCACGCCGCCGCCTGCATTTGCTGGATTCAAAACAGCATACCGCACCGACAACCATCCTGCAGGTGCAAACTTCCGTATATACTTCTGCAGGAGAATGCCGAGCGGCTCAAGCGGAGCGTCGTCACACGCGCGAAACCATATGTAGTTGCCCGCGGTATCATTATAGCCTATTTCCGCAACGAATGGGGTTTCATACTTGGTAGTCCTGTGCCGATATTCTGAGTCTAGCAAGAATCGCGGACCTGTCCAGACAGGCTCCGCTTCTCGCTTTTCAGTCGTCACTTCGGCATTTGGCCCATCGCCGTATACATATACAGTATTTAACTGCACTTTGAACCACCATGCCTCGTTCTCTTCCAGATCGGGCAGCAGTTCTGATAGCAGAACGTATCGCTTAGTCTCTACCGCGTCACTCATCTAGCTTTGCCTCAAGTTCAGATTTGAAACCTGCGTAAGTACCATTAATGATTGACGCAAAGAACATCTCATAGCTCGCAGGAGACAAGAATTTGAAGTAATACCGCTGCTCATTCTGCAGCTCGTTAATGCGAGCAAAGTGCTCTCTGGCATATCTGAGCTTGGCCTTATTTTCGTCGGTGACATCATTATCCGCCTTAATCTCTACCACAACAATATCGTTTCCAATCTTGATGAAGAAATCAGGATTGAAACTTCCGCGCTTTGTGTGCGATCCCGGATGCCAATGATATTCAATGCTGTAGAAGCCGACATCCAAGGATTTAATCCAGGCATCTACTGCCCTGGAAACTTTGTCGCTAATCAGCCCGCGGATAAATTTGCGCTCAGGTTCGTATGTGGCTATGACTATATTCAGCGGCGTCTTGAAATTGTATTTATTAGCCACTTTTATCAGCGCTGATCTAGGAAGCCCGTCGTTATCTTCAAGCTCCGCCAGCAGCTTTATATCCGCCGCCTCACCAATGCTTGTGGAATAATCGTCGTAGAAAACCGTACTATCGCGTCGAAGCGATCCTACATCGACGCTGCTCTTGGCCATATCGCTAGTGTTGATCTTGATAAGCTCGCGTGCGTCGATTTTGAGGCGCAAGCTTTTTGTCTCTTTTCTAGCGATAACGCCAAACGCCGATAAGGTCCTATCGCGGTTTAACTTGCTCAGTCTGCCGCTTTCGTCATTAATCCTTTTAAGGGACTCCACGATAATTTCTTTGATTCTATCTTTTGGGAATTGTTTACTATATTCGGTCCCGGCCTCGTGGTCAAAGACAAGAAGACGATTGAAAACGTCTTGCGCCACCTCGTCGACAGAGTACATATCAAACGCAATCAACGTCTTCTTGACCTCTTGCTCGCCGGATACGGCTTTAATATAGGTAGTACTCTTTTCAATAGCCTCCGCCTGGCTCGAATAGGCGATATATCCCTTCGCCAGAATCTCGAACATGCATTCGTGCGTGTATTCTATCTCTTCTTCGCTGCGCACATAGTCGACGTTATAGATGACAAAATTGTAATCTTCTTTCTTTGCGACTGGATACGAATACAATCGCTTTTCGATTTCCAAAATCTCGTCTACTAAGTGCTTAATGCTGCTCGACCATCTATCGTGATTGAATACGGTTACGACGGGCTGCGATCCCCGATAAACAGGAGGTACTCGCAGCCCTCTACCTAATACCTGAGCAATGAGCAGCTTTGAATTGAATGCCCGCTCTTCGTGCGGGACAATCTGGAACACATTTTTCACATCCCACCCTTCGGTGAGCATGCTGACGGATGTGATCCACTCAATTGGATTGTCCGCGCTATCCACCATACGGAGTAGCGGAATATTGCTCTTATGCTCATTGGCAGAGGTTACGATCAGGACCTTCTCAGCAGCCTGCTCCTTGCTGATTTGCTCTTTCTCGGCAAGGAAAGAGACGAGTTTATCGGTCAGGCGCTTGCAAACTGTAATATCTTTCGTAACCATAATGGTAATGGGTTTAACCTTGCAATATTTGGTCTTATTCTCCATATGATTAGCATAAATCTTTTGAAACTTCTCGTCTTCGCTTACAGAGGAGTCTTCTGCAACGTAGCGGATTGCTTTGACGAGCTTCTCTTCGATGGCACTCCTCAAAGAAAATCGATGAATGACATCGGTAAAGTAATCATTGCCGATGTAGCAAGTACCCGAGAAGTTTACGATGAATCTAAATCCGTATTTCGGATCGAGCAAAAATTCTTTCCATTTTTTGAGTGCCGCATTGGACGGATTCATTAGATGATGGGCTTCATCGTTCAACACGAGGGTTCGTTCACCCTTACCAACGAGGCTGTCCTCGATGGCGGATCTGGCATTCGCATAGGTGGCATGGATATTCTCAACGCAGATATCCCCTTTCTGGATTGTGCAGGACGCATCAATAATTCTCGGATTGATAATTTTGGAGTCACTGGGCAGACAGATCTTTAGGCGTCTGTCGCCGGAAAGCATCCGAAACTTTTCGATTAGCCCGTCCTCAATGGTATTAGACGGGCAAAGAACCAGCACATGATCGACCGCCCCTTCTGCAAGCATGATGCGGGCAATGCCGTATATAACATAGCTTTTGCCTGTAGCTGTCGCATGATCGATAGAGCAGGACAGCTTATCCGGCAACTGTAAGCAGGATACAAAATCGTCTAAAGACGAATATTTATCCCTGAGCCTTGAATTGTTTTGATAGTTCTCTTCTGCTAATTCCTTTAAGTTCTGGTACTCGCCGCCCAGAAAGTATCTAATCGTCTCTCGGATAGCTTCCTTTTGATGCTCTCTGTCGTCACAAAGAGCATCTAAGAATTTTTCGTATTTGTTCGGATCAAATCTCGCAGGATTATAATTGGCAGATACTTTAAGGACTAAATCCTTGTTTTGGAAGACGTTACGCTCAAGCACACTTAGTCCCCCTTACTGTTAAAGTCGGCCAGAGTCTTTACCTCTCTCTTTTCGTTGCCGAAAATGTCAACATAGATTATCATGATTTGACCTTTTACCTTATTCTTGGTAAATCGTATTTCATAGCCATTGCTCTTTAGATCCTCGGCATAGAATACCTCATCGAGGTTAAAAACCTCGCCGTTGAAATCGTAATCAAGCATAACCATAGAGAGTGTCTCAAGATTATCGAACTTGAGAGGCTTACGAGAGATGACGTTGCTCTCAAACTTGTCGATTTTAATAACGCACTCGTGTGCATCGCGCGCGTATTTGCATTCAACAGCAGGCACCTGAATAAAATCAAAACCTACGGCTTCTATCGTATCGTTGACATCCATCTCGCTGACTGGCTGTCTGATCCTTGTAAAGCCGCGGTTGTAGATTTCCTCTATAATGGAGTACGGGATGCGCAAAATAAAGTATTTTGTTTTGCCTTTCTCGATATAATCCTCAAGAAATACCACAGAGGCGGCAGGAGCAATTATAAAGAATCGCTTGCCGATTTTGTTTCCGATGTACCTGTGGAGGTCATCAATAAATCCCCTATCCAGCACGGCATTTTTATGCTTATGGTAGTTGAACACCAGCACACTATCTGAGTTCAAATAACCGTCCATCTCGATTTTAGAAACCACATGACGCTCATCCTGGCATTGAAATAGCTTAAGAGCAAATTCGCGGTATTGCTCCCAAGGCAGCTCCTTAATCATCTTGTAATCGTAGAGACCAGCATTATAAAGAGTAAACGGCCTACACGACCTATCATATCTTTTCTTAGGGTCATTCAGATCCTTACTCGCAGCGATATTCAAAAGCCGTTTCTGCATGGTGTAGATAGCTAGCTTTCCACAATCAACGCCGATCCATCGTCTTCCGAGTTTTTCTGCCACAGCAATGGTAGTGCCAGAACCGGCAAAGCAGTCCAGCACAATATCGCCCGGATTAGATGAGGCTCTAATAATACGCGAAAGCAGAGCTTCTGGTTTTTGAGTAGGGTATTCTACCTTTTCGATGGATTGCCCCTGTACGGG
>Ga0209017_10001643_pt1 | contig 16402 bp, 10 predicted proteins | sample YNPBryunderm2012_FD_185812 | JGI IMG/M metagenome (GOLD analysis project Ga0209017, IMG submission 185812) | Anoxygenic and chlorotrophic microbial mat microbial communities from Yellowstone National Park, USA - YNP Bryant MS undermat 2012... ... | reverse complement strand
ACTCCCCACTCCCCACTTCTTCGTATGGAAAACGACTGGCCGTTCTGACATAATGAAGGTCTACCCCCCTGTCCTGAATCGAGGGGAATGCTGACTCCAAATCCGCCCGACCGCCGAGGGTGGGTCGATTGATTGCGCCGAGGGACTTTCGCAACGTCACGCGACGCGACGCGGCCCGAACCCGGTTCCTTCTGCCCCCCGTGGGTGACTCGATGAACCACGCCGCCAGCGTTTCGGATCGTCTATTGTTTGAGAAGAGCCGGCCCGGTCGAGGAACCATTGTCGCGCCTCCGGTCGAGGATTCGAGACCGCTGACCGATCTCATCCCCGCCGAATTCCTGGCCGACGCGCCGCCCGACCTGCCCGAGTTGGCTGAACTCGACGTGGTACGGCACTACACCGAACTGTCCTCCCGCAACATGGCGATCGACGCCAACTTTTATCCCCTGGGCTCCTGCACGATGAAATACAACCCCCGGCGCAACGAGCGTCTGGCGGGGTTGCCCGGGTTGCTAGATCTGCACCCCTATCAGGACGAATCCACCATTCAGGGGATGCTGCGGCTCTTGGATGAAGTCCAGGGATTCCTGGGTGAAATCGCCGGGTTACCGGCAGTGAGTCTGCACCCGGCGGCCGGGGCGCAGGGAGAACTGACGGCGCTCATGGTCGCAGCGGCCTATTTCCGCGACCGGGGCGAGACCAAGAGGCGTCGTAAGGTGTTGGTGCCCGACAGCGCCCACGGGACCAACCCGGCCTCAGCCCACCTTGCCGGGTTCGAGACGGTGACGGTCAAGAGCGATCATCGCGGCCTAGTCGATCTGGCCGACTTTCACGCCAAGCTCGACGACCACGCCGCCGTGTTCATGATCACCAACCCCAACACGGTCGGCCTGTTCGACCCGCAGATCGTCGAGATCGCCCAGGCGCTGCACGATCGCGGCGCGCTGCTGTATCTCGACGGGGCCAACATGAACGCGATTCTCGGTCAAGTCCGCCCCGGCGATATGGGGGTGGACCTGATGCACTACAACCCGCACAAGACCTTCTCGGGCCCTCATGGCGGAGGTGGTCCAGGAGCCGGTCCGATCGCAGTGCGCGACTTCCTCGCTCCGTATTTGCCGGTGCCGCGGGTCGGACGCGACGAGCAAGGGGGCTATCGTCTAGAAACCATCGCCGATCATCCCAAAAGCATTGGCCGGGTACGCGGCTTCTTCGGCAACGCCGGGGTACTGGTGCGGGCTTATTGCTACATCCGCAGCTATGGACCCGAGGGACTCAAGAACGTCTCGCGCGACGCGGTGGTGAATGCCAATTATGTGTTGGCGTTGGTGAAGGACACCTACCCAGTGCCCCACGGCGAGCGCTGCATGCACGAGTTCGTGGCCTCGGCCCGTGGTCTGGCGCGTGAGAAGGGGATTCGGGCGTTCGACATCGCCAAGCGGCTGCTGGATTATGGTTATCACGCGCCGACGGTCTATTTCCCTTTGATCGTGCCCGAGGCGCTGATGATCGAACCGACCGAGACCGAAAGCCGCGAGACCCTAGAGGCGTTCGCCGAGGTTCTCAAATCGATCGCCCACGAGGACCCCGAGTTAGTCAAGCACGCACCGTTGACCACTGCGATCAACCGTCCCGACGAGGTGACCGCCGCCAAGCAGCCGATATTGCGTTGGCGACGTCCAGCGGTCGAGGGCGGCGCGTCATCGGCCAACGGCCGGTCCGCACCGGTCCCCACGGCCGGCCGCGAACCCGCGCTGGTGGGTGGCTGAGTTGTTCTCGAACACCTTGGACCAGAACCGAAACGAAACCAAAGCGGGATCAGGATTGTTTCGAGGATGACCCACGCGACGTGGTTGGTGGTGGAACCGTTCGAGACGGGCGACGGACCCGACCAGATGGGTCGGGACGACGCCCTGGCCGAACGAGCCGCCTGCGACGTCGCCTCCGTGGCCGATTCCGCCCCGTTGCGGTTGCGGTTTTACGGGTGGGCACCGCCTACCCTCAGCCTGGGTTATTTTCAGAGGGTCGAGGACCTTCGAGCTGATCCTCGTTGGCGTGGAAAGCCTTGGGTCCGTCGTCCTTCGGGCGGGGGAGCAATCTGGCATCATGCCGACCTAACCTACGCCTTAGCGGTCCCCCCGTCGCACCCTTTAGCCCGGCAACCCCGTCGCGCGACCCGTTTGGTCCACGAAGCGACCCGCGATTGGCTCAACCAACTGGGTTGGAACGCCCGTCTCCATGAGCAAACGATGGAGGCGTCACGGAATGCCCCCCATGCCCCCGCCGTGGACCCCGAACCTCCCAAGCCATTCCTCTGCTTTCTTGACCGCGACCCGGTCGATGTGGTGGTGCTGGGGCCGGCTCGAGATCAAGGCGGAGTCGCGGTCGATATGGAGATGAAGTCGGAGTCGGAGTCAGAATCGAAATCCGAATCGGGGTTATCCCGCCCTGCCAAGGTGTTGGGGAGCGCGCAGAGGCGGCGGGGTCGGGCGTTGCTTCAGCACGGCTCGCTGTTGCTGACCACCGCCGCGCCCGCCAACGAACTGGTGGGTTTGGCCGATCTCCCCCGTCAATCCGCCGCGGTGCGGGTTGCCGATGCCCCCGCGGGGTTCGCCCCCGAGTCCTGGGTTTGCCCCTGGGCCCGGCGGCTAGCCGAGGCGCTGGAGGCACGGTTGGAGTGGAGAGAACCCGAGCCGGAGGAACGGGAACGAGGTCGGGTTCTGAGCGAAGTTTATCGCAATCCCGCTTGGTTGTTCAAGCGTTGATGTCGAGGTGCGACGCGACGCAACGTGGGGAGGAATCCCGCCCCGTGTTCCGTCCAGGTCCTCCAGGTGGTCGCGTCGCGTCGGCTGATGGGTGTCGCAAGTGGCTAGAACAGGGTTGGTCGCCAAGCGGGATCGCGGGCGCAGTCGCCGCGTCACGTCGAAGGAAGGCCGTGTGCGGCGTGTTCGCCGCCCGTTGGCGTTTTTTGTGGACTGAGGCGTTGTTTGAGAGCAACCGGGGATTATGATAAGATCAACGACCCGATGAACCAATCTCACCCACGTCGTTCCGGTTCAGCTCGGTTGGCGTGATGGCTGAGTTGAGCAAGAAAGCGTAGCCGTCTCGGTTTCATCGGCTCGACGCCTCTCGTTTCGGTCCCCGTGTGGTGGCTGGCTGATCATCTCGGTTGGTGGCGTCTCGCCACGGTTGATTGTTTATCGAGGTCTATGGAGTAGGGCGTCGTCACGAATCGTCGTGATTCGGATGCGAGCCTATCCCCCGCCCTTAGGCGTGGCGAGTGGAAGCCCAGGGTGATCCGACCGACGGACGCCCCATAAGTAAGGGGTCTGGTCAGATGAAAGTCCAGTTGACCGTCATTCAGGGCAAGCCTCAGGGGAAGGTGATCCCCCTGGCAATTCCCAAGTTCCGGATCGGGCGGGGCGAGACCTGCCACCTGCGGCCCAACAGCGAGCAGGTCAGTCGGGAACACGCCGAAATCCAGATTTTGGCCGATCGAGTGGTGGTGCGCGATTTGGGTAGCCGCAACGGCACCTTCGTGAATGGAACCCGAATCGAGGGCGAAGTTACCCTCAAAGATGGGGAAACCATTTCGGTGGGGCCGTTGACCTTTTTGGTGGGGATCCAAGCGGTCGTTGCGTCGGCACCCGTCGCGCCTCAAGCCACCGCGTCGGCTCCCGCCGCCGCGCCGGCTCCCGTTCCCGCCAAAGCGTCGGATTTGGAGAATCTCAAGGAAGACGACATCGAAGCCTGGTTGATCGCCGATTTGGCCAATCAAACGCCGGAGAGCAAGTCAGGGGTCTACAAAGGCGACACCCAAACCTTCAACGCCCTTTCCCCGGGTGAGCTTCAAGACTTGAGCGACCCCCAAGCCGAGGCTGAGCCAGCCGCTCCCGCCGAATGGGTTGACGAAAACAACCCCTTCTTCCAAACCAAAAAAGCCGCTCAAGAGCCGACCAAACCCACCAAGCCGGTTTACAAGGACACCTCCGACGCCGCCAGCGACATTATCAAGCGCATGATGGAACGCAAACGCGCGTCACGCTGAGCCACAAACACCACGGCGCGCCCAGTTAGGTTCGTCCAATCCAACCCCTCTCGGCATGCGAACGCGGGTGGTGCGGACGGCGCGTGGGAACGAGTACGTACAAGGTCGCCGTCGTTGATTCCACCTGGATTTCGCTCGACCTTGGGCGGAAATTCAGAACGATCTGAGTTTAGGTGTTCGAGGCCGTCCCAATCGGGATGGTGATTCGAGGTATCATGGAATCAATCGACTCCGACTCCCTCGGCGTAGCCCAAGCGTCGGCACGTCTGGCCGAGGTGTTGGAGGCGCTGGGACGAGTGATTGTCGGCCAGGACGAGATGTTGGTCCGTCTGGTGGTCGCTCTGGCGGCTCGAGGTCATGTCCTCATCGAGGGGGTTCCCGGTCTGGCCAAGACCCGCGCGGTGAAAGCGTTGGCCCATTTGGTTGGCCTACCATTTCGCCGCATCCAATTCACCCCCGACCTTTTGCCCGCCGACCTCTTGGGCACTCAGATTTACCGTCCGATCACGGGCGACTTCGTGGTGCGTCCCGGCCCGATCGTTAGCCATGTTGTCCTCGCCGACGAGATCAACCGCGCGCCGGCCAAGGTGCAAAGCGCTTTGCTGGAAGCGATGCAAGAAGGTCGAGTTACCCTGGGAGGCGAACCGATTGACCTGCCTTGCCCCTTTTGGGTGTTAGCGACTCAGAACCCGCTGGATCAAGAAGGAACCCACCCCCTGCCTGAAGCGCAACTGGATCGTTTCTTGATGCGTTTGCGAATAGGCTATCCCGACCGTCAAGCCGAACGCGCGCTGCTCGACCTGGATTCGGCCCGCGACGATCGCCGCCTCGAGGAGCTTCCAGCGGTTTTGGACGCCGCGACGCTGCGTCGCATCCAGGCGATCGCGGCTTCGGTGCATGTGGCCGACGTGGTCAAAGACTACCTAGTGGACCTGGTGCGGGCCACCCGCGACCCCCGCGGTCCAACTGGTTTCGAGCGCGGGGCCAGCCCTCGGGCTACCCTCGACCTGATGAGGGCAGCGCAGGCTCATGCGTTGGTGCGGGGCCGCGACTTCGTCACGCCGCTGGACGTGGCGCGGCTGTTACCCGACGTGTTGAATCACCGCGTCGCACTAGGTTGGGAGGACCGCGACGACCCCCACGCCCTGGATCACCGTTTCGACGCCCTGCTCCGCGCGGTGGCCGTGCCCTGAGTCGATTCAGAACGACAAGGCGACCGCGAGGATGATACAATCGTCTTGGAAACCGAGACGACGCGAGGCGCGGAGGCGCAGAGTGGGATGACTCCCCTGGACGACCCCTCAATCGGACGATCACGTGTGAATCACGACGATTCCCCTTCCAGTGGCCGGTTCGACTCCATCACCAATCAGACCGGAGCGGTTGTCCTCACCGATGATGAGTGGAGGATCCACCTTAATCGCCTCGACGAGGCCTTTGGACCGACGTTGGTGACCCGGGCCTTGGACGCGCTGGTTCGGGTCGCCGAAGGACTTAGCCCGGTCGAGTGGGCCCAAGCTTTGGAGGATCAGGACGACGCTCCTCACCCTGAGACCCTAGAACGTTTGGCCACTCTGGCCGCCCCGTTGATCGGACTCCACCCCGAAACCGGTCGCGCTCGCGTCGAGTTCGAGGGATTGACGCGAATCCTGACCCATCGAGGTATCCCGAAGCCTGGTGAGCCACAATCTCAGGCTCTGGAACATCGACTGGCCGCGATTCTGGAGAACGATTCCGACCCGAGTCGCCGCGCCGAGGCGATCCCTCTTCGCCTTCGGAACGGCGATGTCGAAGGGTTGCTTCGTCTTCTCAGTGATTTGGACGTGTTCACCGCGGCCATCGACCAGCCGCATCACTGGCCCAACCTGCTCGATGCCTGGCGTGACCTAGAGGCCGTCCACCAACTCGACGCGGCGGCCACCGCCACCCGTCTGGTCAATGCCTGGCGTCAGGCGGTCCCGCCCCCTCCCTCCGACGCCGTGGCGCGGGGCTTGCACGACCTGGCTCATCTCTTCCATCGTCAAGGCCGACTGGACCAGGGCGAACTGTATTACCGTCACGCCCTTCAAGCCCGCGAAATGATTCACGGACCGGCTCATCCCTGCATTGCTCAAAATCTCAACAACCTAGCCGGTCTGCTGCTCGCCCAGAATCGTCACCCCGAGGCCGAAGCCTGCTATCGCAAGGCGATCGAGGTGGCCGACCTTGTGCTAGGAACCGAACATCCCAACACCATTCAAACCCGAGTCAACTTGGCGGTCATGTACCGCGATCTAGGAGACGCCGCTCAAGCCGCCCCGATCTTCGCGGAGGTTCTGGAAGCCCGCCGCCGCCTGCTGGGCCCCCACCATCCCGAGGTCGCCCTGGCTCACCACAACCTGGGCGTGATGCTGAGGGATCTCGGCCAACTGGAAGCCGCCTTCAATCACCTTCAAAACGGGCTGACCCTGCGCCAGGCCGCCTGGGATCAAGGCGAGTCGATCCACCCCCTCTCCTTAGCCGCCAGTCACCACGAACTTGGAACCACTTACAACGCCCTGGGACGTCCCGACCGCGCGGAATTCCATTTGCGCCAGGCGCTCACGCTCCGCCGCGACCATCTGGGATTCAACCACCTCAAGCCCGCCGAAACCCTCAACGAGTTGTCCCTGGCATTGCATGAACTCGGTCGGATCGACGAAGCCGAAACCCTAGCGCGTGAAGCGTTGGCGATTCGTGAACGTCTGCTGGATCCCCGGGATCCTGAACTCGCCACCAGCCTGAACAACTTGGCCGAGTTATTGCGAGTCCAAAACAAATTCGACGAGGCTGAACCGCTCTACCGTCGCGCTTTGGCAATCGACGAACTCACCTACGGGATGCGTTCCCCTCACGCGGCGGTCGGTTTGAACAACCTAGGCTTGCTGTTGATGACACTCAACCGCCTCGACGAGGCTGAGGCCACCCTCCGCCAAGCCTGGGCCGATTCGCGCGACAGCCTCGGCAGCGATCACCTTCAGACCGCCACCTGCGCCGATCATCTCGCCGAAGTCCTTCGCCTGCTCAATCGTCCCGACGAAGCCGCCAACTTGCTCCGTCAAGCGCTTTTCACCCGAGAACGCCACTTGGGGAACTCCCACGAACTGACCAACCAGACCCGCCGCTCTCTGGAACAGGTCGAAGCCCAACTCCAAGCCGCTTCCAAGCCGTTCCCATCGACGTTCCCGCCATCGTCCGTCTCCACGCCGGACGCCGACGACCCCCCCCCCGCCTCCTCTGCCACGCCTGTTTCTCCACCCTCCGCGGCACTGGAAACAACGACGGCCCACGCGGCTGAAGCTGATCCCATCATCGTTCCCGATCACGCCGACACGGCGGTCGGGGCGATCGACCCCACTCCATCCCAAGAGGGCGCAGAACCATCCTCTCCGGTTCCCATGACCAATCAATCGGAGATCGACGGTCCCACTCCGACTTCGGACACTCCAACAGCTGATGCGTCCCCGATTCCTGTCTCCCAATTGGTCGAGGGATCGGCGTGGGTCGATTCCAATGAAGAGCCGACGCGCATTCAGATGTCGGATGATCAGCCGATTGAAACCCCGCTCATGTCGTCGAACCCGGACGCCTCGTTTGAAGAGCGGGAGCCCGTCGCGGGTTTAGAGGTTCCGCCACGGCCCGTTGCATCCGATACGCCTTCAAATCCAACCCACGAACAGGAACAGAGCCAACGTGAACCCTCCGCTCATCACGCGATCGAAGAAACGCCCCGAGCGGTGATCGCGCCGGAATCCCATTCCCTTGACCCCGCCGCTTCTCCCTCCCCGGCGACGACCGACCAGCGGCCACCCTTCGAAGTCGAAATCACCCCAAGCGATTGGAACGACGCCCCCGCGCCCTTGGAGGTGGTTGCCGCGGAAAAGTCGTCGAACACTGCCGGCCAAGCCGTTCAAGAATCGAAGGCCACCGAAGCTTCGATTCAGGCGGAGGAACCGCCGTCTTCAGTAGCGGATCGTCTGGACATGCCCGCCGAGATCGTCCAAGCCGAACCGTCCGAACCAACCACGCCGAGATCGCTGGTATCGACAAATGCTCAAGCAGGGACACAAACTACAGAGCCGGTGGCTGCAACCCAACCACGGGAGGCGGTCGAGTCCGAATCTGACCACCTCGCTGTGGGACGACGTTGGATGGAACAGGCGGCCCGAGCGATGAGCTTGGGTGATCTCCATAGCGCGGAACGCGACTGCCGCACGGCTCTCGACCTGTTCAAGAGTCGATTGGGACAACGCCACCCCGCAACCATCGACGCTCGCCATCAACTTATCGCCTTGATCTTCCAAAGGGGGGGATTGGACGATCTAGAACCCTTGCTGCATGAAGCTCTGGAGACTGCGAGGGAAGTCGAAGGCCCCAATCACCCAAATATGGTAATTCACTTGAAAAATCTCGCCGGATTGGAGGCCAAGCGGGGGCGGATCGCTTCGGCGCGGGATCTCTTCACCCAGGCGATGGAGTTGGAGCGCACGTTGTTTGGTGCCAACGATCCGAGAGTGGCTCAGACCCGCGCCATTCTGGAGGCGCTGGGCGGTGGCGAGTCCTCTCCGTCCACTTCCACTTCCACTTCGCCTGCGTATGCCAAACGAGGCTGGTTTGGTGGTCGTCGCTGAGCCTTTGCGTCTCGTTGGCGGGGCCAACCGCAACGCGGACGACGCCTCCTTTTCGTATCCTCTGGTCTCTTCTGCTGGGAACCGCTTCGCTCGAATCTCGTCGCAAGTTCGCTGCATCGCTGCCGGAAATCCACCGGCCTCCCCGCCTCCAAGAAGACGCGCGACATGCGAGTTTGCAGACAGCTGTTTCATCGAGAGGTACGTGCACTTTTCCTCAAGGGGGGTTCCGTGATGTCGCCCGATCCCACTCGCATGGGCCGCGTTTTGAACCGGCGTGGTTTGCTCAAAGGGTTGACCCTGGCGGTTCCGGCTCTTTGGGTTCCCGGCGCGTTAGCCGACGAACTGACACGCACCCCGCGTCAGACCGAAGGACCGTTCTACCCGGACACGCTGCCGCTGGACACTGACAATGACCTGATTGTCCTCAATGATTCACTCACCCCGGCGGTGGGCGAGATCACCTATCTCTCTGGCGTGGTGCGCGACGCCAAAGGAAACCCCATCCGCAACGCCACCGTGGAGATTTGGCAAGTCGATCACCACGGGGCCTATCTGCACTCTGGCAGCGTCAACCGCAACAAGCGCGATGTCAACTTCCAGGGGTTCGGGCGGTTCCTTACCGGATCGACGGGAGAATACCTCTTCCGCACGATCAAGCCGGTCCCCTACCCCGGGCGGACCCCTCATATCCATGTTGCCGTGAAGATTCCAGGCCAGCCCAAGTTCACCACGCAGTGTTATATCAAAGGGCATCCCAACAACGAACGCGACGGAATTCTCGGTTCGATCCGCGATCCCAAGGCGCGGGAGTCGGTCTTGGTCGCCTTCGAGCCCCTGCCCCACGCCCGCGCTGGTGAACTCGCCGCCCGTTTTGACATCGTGCTGGGCTTTACCCCCGAGGGTTGATCGAGCGATCCACCCTTGAGCGTCGCAGTTTCCCCGTAAACTCCCGCAAGGTTCCGTCTAACGAATCGAACTGGCCAATCATTGGATGGGAGCGCATGACAAACGACATCGAACCCGGCGGGGGGTTCAGAGCGGCTTGAGTCCGGGATCGATTGAAGACTTCGGACTCATTTCTCCGCTTCGGTTCAACTCAGGATCGCGCGCAACGGGGTGCCCCGTGTCAGGGGTGAGGGACGGTTAAGCGGGTCACGCACCTCCATGTTGGGATCGATCCCCAAGCGCTCATAGATGGTGGCAACGATATCTTCGGGCGTCACGGGGTCGGTGGTGGGATAGGCTCCTAAACGGTCCGACGCGCCGTGAACCACCCCGCCGCGGACCCCGGCCCCGGCCAGAACGCTGGAATAGCACCAGGGCCAATGCTCCCGACCCGCGTTGGCGGCGGTGATTCGGGGATGGCGACCGAATTCGGCGGTCCAGACCACCAGGGTTTCCTCGAGCATCCCGCGCGCCTCCAGGTCGTCGAGCAACGCGGCGAACCCTTGGTCGGCAGGCGGCATCAACCGAGTCTTAAGTTGGTTGAAATTGTCGCCGTGGGTGTCCCAGAAGTTGCTTCGGTCGTCATGCCAGTTGACCGTCACCAGGGGCACTCCCGCCTCCACCAGACGACGCGCCAAGAGCAGACATTGACCGTGGATGTGACGTCCGTAACGTTCGCGAGTCTTGGGATGCTCCCGGTCGATCCGAAACGCCTCTTGAACCTTGGTCGAAGTCAGGGCTTGCAGCGCGCTGTCTTGGTAGCGGTCCCAGGCGGCGACGGCCCCCTCGCCGCCCGAGCCGTCGAGTTGCTCCAACAGGCTCTTGCGGCGGGTCAAGCGTTCGGGACCGACCTCGGCGGGCGGCTCGAGCCCTGGCACCCGGAACCCCTCGGCGTTGGGGTCGCCCACGACGTAGAGCGGATCATACGCGCGTCCCAACCAACCGCCGTTCTGACCTGGCGCGCGGCCTCCAGGAGCGGCCGGGTGCGAGACAATCCACGGCATCGTCACCGAGGCAGGCAAGGCGTCCCGAGGCGGCAACAGCTTGCCCAGCATCGCCCCCACGCACGGCCAATCCCGCGCCGAGGGGCCATCCCGATCTGACTTAACCACCGGCGCGAGGTGGCCGGTGAACACCCGATGCGCCGGCGAGAGGTGGGCTGGGTCATCGTGCGACATCGACCGAATCACCGCCAGACGGTCGGTGCGCTCGGCTAACTGGGGGAAATGTTCGGAAATCCACAGCCCTGGGGTCCGGGTAGCGATCGGCTTGAACTCGCCGCGAACCTCCGCTGGCGCGTCTGGCTTGGGGTCCCAGGTGTCCAGATGACTGGGACCACCCCACATGAAAATCAGAATGCACGACTTGGCCCGCGGAGTACGACCATCGGTAACGTCGGCCCGTGCGTTGCAACGCAGACGAACTAGGTCGGGCAAGCCCAAGGTCAGTCCACCCGCCGTCAATGCCCCCACCTTCAAGACGGAACGCCGGGTGGTGGTCCGTGAAGGGTTCCAGACCCGTTGGAACTCCAGGCAGCCGCCTGCGGTCCCGGTTTCGATCCGAGGCCGTTCCCACCCTCGTTCCGGCGTTCGGCTCATGGCTCGGTTCCCCCCCCAGCTCGTGAACTCGCTCCTTTCCCTGTCCTTCAAACGATGTTAAATCTTAGTTGAACTCCCCACCCAGAGCAAGAGCAGGGTGGGGTGGTGTTGGGAGAACGAGCGAGTCGAAGGGGCGGCTCGGGTGGCTAGAAAAGGAGGAAGATCAACGATCGTCGGGGTTGTTGAACCGGAAGACCAGAGCAGCAACCGCGCCGCCGGCGAAGTCGGCCACCAAGTGAATCCAAATGTCGGCCACGGCCACAAGCTTCATGGCGGCGACTCCCACGGCCACCGCCGGGTTGAACGCGCCTCCGGAGACCCCGCCGACGGCAAACGCTCCCACCATGACCGTGAAGCCGATCGCCAGACCGTAGTTGGAGTTGCCCGCGGTGTTCTTGCTGGTCGCCACGTTCAGCACCACATAACACAACGCGAAGGTGAAGAGAAACTCCGCCGTCAATGCTTTGAGGGGCGACACGATGGTCATGGGTGTGTTCTCGTATCCGCCCATCCAAACCGCCGTCAGACCGGCCACGCCACCCGCGGCCGCCTGGATCACAATGTACGGCACGATCTCGTTGGCAGACATCCGACCCCGCAGCAGCACCGCCAGCGACACCGCCGGGTTGTAATGCCCGCCCGAAACATGGCCCCCGGCGTACACCATCACCATCAACGCCGAACCAATCGCCAATGGCGCAATCACATTGGCCTCGCCAGCGTGGGGTACCACCATACCAACGGTGAACACAAGAAAGAACGTTCCAATGAACTCTGTTAATAATTTGTGAATCATCACTTACTTGCCTTCCTGAAATCGTGTCTATTCAAAACAGTCTGCCGAAGACTGTCGCTGCCCGGATTCGTGGTCGCCAGACGACGCGTTCTGCCGCGTTCGGGCGGAACCCGGTTTTTCAACCTCGCGTGGTGGTGCTGCTCCGCTGGATTGCGAGCTGCTCAACCCGCTCTGAATCAACGTGCCTTGTCTTCCTTGACTCGTCCACCGTCGGTTCGCGGTGGCTTTCCGTGAGCCTTCGGCGCGTTGGCCAGGAATCGAGAGACCACGACATCGGGCAAGGTACGTCATTGCGCCTCGCGCTGCAAGTCAGTCGCGTTTGGGTCGCGGCGGCGGAGCCGACGACCCCAAAACGAGACGATCCCCGCTTGCCCTCTCTTATGAAGAGGTTAGGAGAAGGTGCGGGGATCGTTTGGCTGAGGTGTGTCTGACAGGTGCTGGAAGCAGGGCGGAGGTGGATTGGGTCTGGTGGCCGGATCAGCGTCCGGCGGTTCCCGGCTTTTTCAGCTCAGGCAGTTTCCGTTCAACCTCTCCGGTGACTTCGGGTTGCTGGGCATCCCGAAACGCATAAGCGCGATCGCGGGCTTTGTCCCAGTCGCCGGCTCTGGCCAGGGCGAAAATCGCCGCGAACTCGTCGGCCTGTTCCCGGCCGAGCTTGCCCTGGGCTGAACGTTCTTCGACCATCTTGGAGCAACGCTCGATCAATTCCGGCTTCTGCGTCGAGGTCGCGGTGGCCAACGCTTCGATCAGGTCGAGATTCGCCGCGCCGACCTGAGGAGGTTTCGCGCAACCCACCACCATCCCAAGAAGCAGGCTCAACCCTGGTAGGACGATCCAACGAAGTCGGATTGTGTTGCGGCCATCATGTTGACTCAGACGATTGGATGTCGTCACCGTTGACCTCCTCGCCTCAGAAATCCCCACTAATGACCTCCCCGCCGGCGATGGTGCAAAGCGCCGCCCAGGTGAGTTGATTCACCGTCTCCTTGATGAACCGCACGCTGCCGTCGCCCATCAGACAATTGGCGCCGCCGGGATGTTCGGAGAAGACCTGACAGACGTGACTGGTCCGCGCGTTGGGCGGATGGATGACGAAATTCTCGTCGGCCGAGGGACCCGAGTGACTCAAAATCAAAGTCGCGGCGAAGTCGCAACTCGCAAACGCGAAGCGGGGACGTGGACAAACCACCGCGCCAGGAACCACACCGACCCAGGTCTTGTCGCTCAGAATCGCCGTATGCTCGCTCATGAACATGCTGTTAGACAAGCCGTCGGTCACGTTTGAGATGCGGATGTCCGAGTTGCGGAAGAAAGGACCATCCGCGAAGGGCCGTTGTTCCAGGACGCTGTAGCTCCAGGGCTCGTCCCGTCCGGCATTCAGCACGTAATGCGAGCGGGCAAAGCGGGCGATCGGATTGCCCGGCAAATCTAATACATTGAATACCGTGCTGGATTCGCTCACTGAGGGGCACAAATGGGTCGAAATGACCGTCAGAACCCCGGTGACGTTGGCCGGAAAGTTGCAGGGCAGATTGAAATTGAGCGTCTGAGCGACCGGACTCTGTTCCATAAAACTCAGCAGCGCCGCGCCGTAAGCCCAACCCGGCCCGGCGTCAAAGGTGTCCGGCTGACGAGGACCATTAACCCCCAGCCCCAGACGATCGGTCATGTAGCCCGGTGGGAACACCCTGAAGGTGCTCTCGTAGTTGTGCATAGCCAATCCGAGTTGCTTGAGGTTGTTCACACACTGAGCGCGTCGAGCCGCCTCCCGCGCCGACTGCACCGCCGGCAGCAACAACGCGATCAGCACCGCGATGATGGCGATCACCACCAACAGTTCGATCAGTGTGAACCCCCGCCGATCCGCTTTCAGACAATGATTCATCGATTTTGGACTCCGAAGAGAAAGTTTTGGACTCGAGTTCCAAGACATCTCGCTTACGATAACTGAGATCCTGGTTACGGTCAAGATTAATTTTTGGGTTGCCAAAAAGTCGCCGGTGTTGGTACGCCTATTCACGATGGACAAAATTTCCGGCAGCCCTCTTGACATCGACAGAGCGCGTGGTTGAAATGCTCAACAGCCACTCAAGCGTGGTTCGTCGCTTGAGCTTCCCAACGACCATGTGCGCGAGCCGGGCGATCCCATGATCGATTTTGGCGATTTCGATAAAGTGTTTGAGACCCTCACCCGTCACTCGCCTCGTCCCTGGCAACGTGAGTTGGCCGAGGAGGTGAATTGCCGCAATCGACTGGTTCGGATTCCCACCGGTCAAGGCAAGACGCATGGCGTTATGGTCTCTTGGATTTATCACCGCCTCGCGCGTCGGGACAACCGTTGGCCTCGACGGCTGGTTTGGTGTTTGCCAATGCGCGTGTTGGTGGAGCAAACCTTCGAGGTGGCCGACACTTTGAGACGCAACTGGTCTCGACAGGGTGTGGAAAGCGAGCCGTTCGAGGTCCATCGGCTGATGGGCGGCGACGAGGACGCCTCTTGGTTCGTGCATCCCGAACGTCCGGCGATCTTGGTGGGAACCCAGGATATGCTGCTGTCACGGGCGCTGAATCGAGGCTATGCTGCTGGACGCTCCCGCTGGCCAGTGGAATTCGGTCTATTGAACCAGGATTGCCTCTGGGTCATGGATGAAGCGCAACTGATGGAGGTGGGGTTGGCCACCTCGGCCCAGCTCCAGGCGTTTCGGGATCAGGATGAGGCCAAACATCGACGGCCGTGTTGGACCTGGTGGATGAGCGCGACGTTGCAACCCAATTGGCTACACAGCGTGGACACCGCCCAGGTTCACCACAAGTGGGTTGAGAATCCGTGCGAGATTCGACCCGACGCGCGACGTGATGAACTCTGGACCATCACCAAACCAGTGGAGACGGACTCGATCGGATGGGACGAACACAAAAAGTTCGCCAAGCGGGTGTTGCAAGCGCATGAAGATTTGAGCGACGGCGAATTCGGCAAAATCACTCTCGTGGTATGCAACACAGTCGAACGCGCAAGCGAAACCTTCAACGAGCTAAGTCGGGTCGGACGTCGCAATGGGATGGAGCTCATTCATAGCCGTTTCCGTCCCGCCGAGCGCGAAAGCTGGCGGGATCGGTTTTTGTCCCGCGATGCCTGCCGATCCGGGGTCGATCGCATCCTCGTCGCTACCCAAGTCGTTGAGGCTGGGGTTGATCTGTCCGCTGGCTGCCTCGTCACCGAACTCGCCCCCTGGCCGAGCTTGGTCCAGCGGTTCGGCCGTTGCGCCCGCTATGGAGGAACGGGACGGGTGCTGGTGGTGGATCGCGGGCAGGACGAGAAACACGCGGCCCCCTACAACGTCCAGGAACTCCAGAGCGCCTGGGAGGCGATTCAACGGCTCAAGGATGTTGGAATCGCCTCCCTAGAGGATTTCGAGGCCGGACTCAAGCCCGAGGAGCGCCAACGTCTGTATCCCTACGAACCGACGCATTTACTGGTGCGTAAGGAATTCGACGAACTGTTTGACACCACGCCCGACCTGACCGGAGCCGACCTCGACATCGGCCGTTTCATTCGTTCCGACAGTGAACGGGATTTGCATATCTTTTGGATCGACGTTCCCAAAGACCTAAACAAATCCTGGCAACCTGACGCCAACCGTCGGCCCCATCGTCGGGAATTGTGCGCGGTGCCGTTCGAGAAAGCCCGCGGTTGGCTTTGCGACAAGGACAAACTCAAGAAGGACAAGCAAGCCTGGGTTTGGGACTGGCTCGATGGGGAGTGGCGAACCGCCACCCGCGGACAGTTGCTGCCTGGTCGGATCGTCTGCGTGGCGAATTCCTGCGGGGGCTACGACCTGCGATGTGGTTTCAACCCGGAATCCAAGGAGACGGTAAGCGTCGTTGGAGGGGAGGATCGTCCTTCGACTTACGAGGGAGACCGCGTGGCCGATTTGGCCGACGCACAGCATGACGGCGAGCCGCTGAGCACCCACCACCAATGGAAGACCATTGCGTGTCACTCGCGCGAGGTCGCCGACCAAGTTCGGGCCATCGCGGCCGCGCTCGAACTGTCCTCCGAACTTCAGGACCAGTTGGAACTGGCGGCGTGGTGGCACGATTGGGGCAAAGCCCATCCCGCGTTTCAGGGTTCGATTCGCGGGACGGAGACCATCGCTCGGCCGAAGCGTTGTGATCTCGCCAAAGCGCCCGACGCCTGTTGGAGCAAGAAGGACCGTTACCGCTTCCTTGACGACCCGAACGAGGAGCGTCCGGGGTTCCGTCACGAATTGGCCAGCGCCTTGGGGTTGTTCGCCTTGCTGCGGGCTCATTGTCCCTGGCACCCCGCCTTGTTGGGGCCTTGGCAAGAGGTTTTCGAGACGATTGGTCG
>Ga0209017_10001642_pt1 | contig 16412 bp, 20 predicted proteins | sample YNPBryunderm2012_FD_185812 | JGI IMG/M metagenome (GOLD analysis project Ga0209017, IMG submission 185812) | Anoxygenic and chlorotrophic microbial mat microbial communities from Yellowstone National Park, USA - YNP Bryant MS undermat 2012... ... | reverse complement strand
CCTGTTGACATCTTCACCACCTCCCATCAACTCTTCATGCTGCTTTTCCAGTGCATCCGCCAGATCATGCGCCTGCTTAGTCGCTATCGGCGAGCCTATTTTAGCAAATACAGCTGACAAAAAATCCAGGTATGTTTCTTTTGTAATATGCGTAATTACTTCCGGTGCACAGTATTTAGCAGCAAGGATCAATGCAAACAGATGGGATTGTATTAGCTCTTTGCGATATGCCGGCGGAGGCATATCCAGCCACATCAACTGCTTCATCAAACTAGCAAACACTTGCGGCTGCCAGCTTTTAGGCAATTTAGCCACTTTATCCGAAAGCCATTCCCACGGATCCCACTGCAATTCGAGGGAGTCCAGGGTTTCCATCACCTTTTCGCGGTCTATATTCGCTACAGCTTGTTGAAAGTCCATATATTATCCACTTGCAATTAAAAAATAAGCGACAGCCGATCGACATATCGACTGCCGCTTATCGCGTTATTAATACGTATAACCATAATTCGCCAGTTTAGTCAGGTAGTCTCTGCATGCACTCAATTCATCAGGCAACAGGAAAATGCGGCTATTGCCTCTGAACGTCATGCTGCAACGTACTACATCATCCCCCGCCGAGCTGTCGATCACATTCAGGGCTTCCAGAAAACCACTAGGCGCGTAGTAATAGCGTGCGGCTGCGCCATTAGGATAGCTAAGCGGATGACCACAATAGAGCACTAGCTCGTGTCCGCCGGTATAATCGCCGCCTGCAAATTTGAGTCTATTTTCAGGCGTAAACGGAAATTCCCATACTGCCTCTATATCAGCGGACCAGTCCAGAGCTACTATGCGTCTTGCTTTAGCGCCGTATGTACCGCTGTGCGTAATATCAGCAAGCACTTGCATGCTTGTAATGGACCAGCGCGTCACGTCGATCCTGAGTGCATTTGAACCAGGCGAACTGGCGTTACCAGGATCAGTGCCCCACGTACGTATCTTGACGTAGCCGCCAATGCCGGCGATAGTCCATCCGCCAGGCGGTGCAAGCACTTGCGCTCCAGTCACCGGATCTCGCGTAGGCATATGTAATTCCTATTTAATCTTATGTTTCATTAGTGAGGATACGCATCTTGAGCGTAACGCTGCTAGTACCATTGTTAGTGGCTGTAGCATTAGTCACATTAGCAGCAAGCGGATTAGCCTGACCGCTAGATGCATACCAGACGTAGGGCTGATCTGCTGCTAGCGTAATAGTCGTAGTAGTAGTGCCAATAAACTTGACTGTAAGCGCGCCACTGGCGATCAGCAGCAAGCCTTTCAAGTAATCTTTATTGAACGGCAATACGTTAAGATCATAATTCTGAGCACCGGCGCCGACTGTTTCCTCAACAATCTGAGCATTATCGCCGGATTCGATAACGCTTCCGCCAAGCTGCGGTTCAGCACCTACACGCCCGAAAATAGTAAAAGTCATTTCAACGGCCATTAGTTATCCCCTTATCAATTAGTTAATATTAACTAATTCCTTTTCCTCGTTGACCAGCAAATCCCATACGATATTACCCACAAGCACATCCTTGCCTAGTTTCAAATCCTTATCTACTACCAATGAGGATGGTTCTGCTTCCAGTACTGACAGTACGTAATAAGTAGGTTCATCCGGCACATGCCGTAAACCTGCTCGAAACACATTGTTGAGTCGTTCCATCAAATGCCGTGCAACGCTAATGCCTTCTCCAAGATACGCCTTCATAGCGACGCGATATTGACATATGCCGCGTAGTGCTGACGTAAATTGCTTGCGCGTAGCTGCTTCTACATCAAACACCACATACGGCTCCCACTGCTTTGCAGGTGGTTCTTCAGTAATAAGCAAATCGGCGGACGGTGCGCGTTGATACCACAATCCGCCAGGAAAGTCACCATCTAGACCGGACGACTTCCATGTGTTATAAATCGTTTCTACTAAACAACTTATGGTATTATTAATCATACATTCGCCGCTACTAGCAATTCTGTAAGATCCTGCATGGTTTTGCGGCTGCGTACGTCTATGATTTGATACTTATGCCCGCCGTAATCAATCACAAGGCCGCGATGGTATTGCTCCAGGTCGGTGTTAATCCAGACTTTATAGAATCTGTTAAACATTTTCCTGTCTTGCTCATTCACGTCCTTGTAATTTACGGGCTGCACACGTGCGTATGTTGTAATCCTGGGTTCATACGCCGTCACCAGTCCGCCTTTATCGTTGTATTTTGTAGGTTTCAGGATCGTTATGCGCTCTGCATGATGCGGATTTAGTTCATTACGCACACATCTGCAGGCGTAAAAAGCACGCGTACTGGTAACAGATTCAATCCACCACTTCTCTAAGAACGCGTCGTTTTGATTTCGTATTTGCTCGGCTTCGTACTGGAGCTGTTGCGAAAAACCGTCTGTTTCAGCCTCTACTTCAAAACTATCGCCGGGCATAGGTACGAAATCGGAGTTAAAGTACGGCGGCATAAACAACATACGGCGCTTGAGGATATATGCGCCTGTTGATGGTTGACGCTCATCGGCTGATGCGCCCATCAACAAGAATGAACCGTATTCAAATATCGGCGTATCGCCGCGCTTGTAGTTGTATACAATATCATCGCCGTAAAAATCCCATACGGCGTAATCTTGATTAAATGATAATGCGAGTAGAGACACTGTAGGGACTCAGCGCTACTATAAGCTTTTGTATTTCCTCAAGCTGCTCCATCAGCATCCTGATATATTCATTCCAGCTGACGGTCTGCGATCCGTCTGGCCCGCCTATGGTATAAGTGGGCTTAGGCATTCTAGTTGCTTCCTTAAGGCGGGCCAGAATATTGCTACGGATCGTATTCAGATCATCTATGGCAGCCATTTGTTAATGTTAACTAATCGTGTTCTTGCAGATAAAGCGCGGATCTACCTGGACGATCGAACCTACTTGCTGCGCCTGGTAATCCAGCGCCACGCCGCGTGCAAGCTCAGAAGCAGCCAGCGGAGCGGTCGTTGTAGTAAACGGTAGGATAGACGCCCACACGAATGCTTTCTTCGTATCGCCATACAGCCACAATCCTTCAGCAGCGCTTACATTACCAAGTGCAGCATAGGCCACGTTGTACCACACACGATTCAACGGCACTAGATCGAATCCGCCGATCGGGTTTTCAGTACGACGGATGCTAAGCGGGAATCCGCCTGCGCTAGTCTGCGTACCAGTCAGGATTTCAGTAGCACGCAGGATCGTGCGGGCATTAAGCTCTTTTTGCGGCATCACATACACATTGCCAAGCGGCAAAGTGATAGGCAATCCAGACGGATCCTTATTGCCTTCAAGCAATTGCCGCGCCGTATTAACCGCCGTCCAGTCGTTCAGGGGGTTAGCAACTTGATTCACGTAATCAAACGGATAGGATCCGGCTGTGGATTGATAGAAATTATTTGCAGTACCACAATATTCATACGTATTGGTAATACCAAGTACCGCTTTAGCGATTACTTGTTCAATATCATGCGCTACCTTAGTACCAAGTTTAGCGGCGGCGTCGATGATCTGGTCAGTGCGATCGTAAATGAAAGCGAACTGATCGACTTGTACGCGTCCGCCATAGCGCCTGGATTCGGGGATCGTCACCCAGATTTCCTGCAGACCGAATGCGGGCAGCTCTTCGCCTTTAGCAAGGCCGCCGGTTTCGAGCCTCGTATCGGCCCTGACGCCGATGATCTTGCCGCCTTCGACGCGCCGCTCGCGTACATCTACGATTTGCAATCCGATAAATTGCGGATTGTTATAGTTTTGCCAGACGATTGCATCCAGCATTCCGACGACGGTAGCTACCAGTCCGCTGATATTAGCGAACTGAGAAGCCATTACAGGCGCGCCAGATCCGCTTTCAATCAAGTGATAATTAAGCAGCCCAGGAACCCATTGCTCCGATAGCGTGCGCTTGTAATCGCGCCCCAGGAAGCAATATGCAAGCTCCTGCAGATTCAGTTCGGCTGCGTTAATATCTTGTTTTTGCGGATTAAAGCGACATTTGTTGCCAGAAAGCCGTTCGATGCCGAACAGATCTGTAATGAGGCGTCTATAATCATTAAGCCCGCGCCCGGCTTCCAGTTCCTGTTCCAGCAATTTATTGAACCCATATGCCATGAGAGTAAGCTCCTTTTATCAAGAAGTGATGATATTTTGTACGCCGCGATGGAGAATGGAACTGACAACTTCGATTTCTACAACTGCATCATTAGCGTCTTTAGGCTTTGCAAGCACGCCGACAGCCAGATTTGCAGTGCCGACCACTGCACACACCTGCGATTCGAGGTTGTTGCCAGCGGCTTTACCAGGCCCATACAGCGTACCTACGTTGCGTGCATTGGCATCAGTAGAGCTAAGTACGCGATAACGCCCGCGAGTAGCGACGTTGATCAGGCCCGGCGTAGTCTGAGATGCCAGCCGCTTATCCATAGAAATGCCAAGGAACCTTTGATGGAAGTTCGCTTGCGTAGTAGCAAGGTTAGTAGTCCACGGAAAAGTGCTAGCAGGCTCAGCATAGCCATCATTATTAAGCCACAGCATATCGCCGGGCTCAATAGCTGTACTGGCTTTAGCATAAACTTGAACAGGATTCGGATCCTCTCTTACGATTCGTGCACTGGCCATTCGTAATCTCCTAATAGATAGAATGCTAGGTCTTTTCTAGTTATCTTTCCTTCAAGAAGCATTTCATAAATGCCTCTTCCAGGCGTGCTAACATTAGTGCTACATTGTTCCCGTACTTCTCTTTCATCATCTCCTCCGGATGCTGGTTCGAGAGATGACGAGTAATCGTGTTTTCTAAGCCACTCTCTTGCTTCTTCTGCCGAAAATTTATCAGCGGAGAAGCGAATACTTTGAAGTTCCACTGTACCGTCATCCGTTATGCCCCATATGGCATGAATGCCTTCGCCGAACTTATCGTTTTCACGGCGAAACTTTTGGTACTTATCAGGATTTTCTATCCTGGCAGCATGTTCGTTTGTGTATGGCATATTAATCGCCCGATTTCAAATGGAATTTTTGCCCTTAACGGGCAAAAATCCCATTTTTAATCGCCCAACAGCATAGCAACAATACGTTTACGATCCTCAGCATTGCTGATTGTCACATATCCAGGCGTAGAAACAGGCTTTTGCATGAGCTTGAGTTGATGGACGGTTTTTTCGAGATTGGAGATCTGCTCTTGCAGCTTTTTGATTTGAGCATCCTTTTCGTCAAGCTTATGCATATACTGTTCGAGCAATCCTTGCGTAGTAGCCGCGCCGCTTACCAGATCTACCGAATGTACGGTCAGGATTTTCTTCACTTTACCATTGTTTACAATACCGTCGGCATGATGGCTCAAGCCGAACATGCGTAGATTTTTCTGCAAATCTTCAGTAATGCGCTGCGCCATAGGATGCGTAGTAAGATAGATCAAATCGCCGCGGATTCCGTCTTCTGCCAGCCGTACATTCTTGAGTATGCCGAATCTATCCTCGGCCTTACGCGGCTTATCAGGATCATGATCTACGTATACAGGGGCATTTTCATAAAGCGGCACGGCTTCAGCAAGCGCGGTTTGTTCATATTCCCGGTTATTCTTGCTTTTGAAACCGAGGATATGAACGTTGCGTATAATGCCGTCACTTACATCAGGCCGCTCAATATCAATGCGTTCAATAAGCGTTTCCTTCTTGAGTTCTTCCTCGTTCATAGCATATCCTCGCGTTAGTTAATATTAACTAATCTCGGTCTGTAATATATTATACAACCACATTTACCGTAGGTTCAACTTCCTTTGCTGGCGCTGCCATATTGCTCTCTTCTGCTATCTCAGCAAGCTCTTCATCCAGATCCAGGTCATTTTTAGCCGCTAGCGTACGTTTGCTCATTACGCCTGCTTTTACTAATACCATATCGGCTTCGATAGATTCCTTGCGTTCAGCAATGACAGGCACAGGCCCGGAAATATAAATTTCAATATCATCCAGCAATCCTTGCGGTAGATTCCGTTTCTCTACCTCTATCTGTAGCATTTTCGTATACACTTCGCGCCAGAAATCTGCATGTATGCGCTGTTCGATTTCTACGCGACGCAGGAACGGGCCGTTGACGATCACTGCTGATGCATATGACGAGGATGCATCTATGCCTGATACTAGCCAGTACGGAACGTTGAAACGCGCGGCGACTACTTCCAGGCTTTTCTGTATAGCTTTAGCGGCGCCTTCGCCACTGAGTTCAGGCGGTGGTTGAAATTCGAGAGATTGCGGAATATCTACTACCGAACCGGGCTGTTGCTGCGAAATATCTACATTCATCCTTCCGCCACTGATTTGCGGTATTTCGATATTTCCAGTAACTTGAGATTGCTGAAATGCCCGGATAACGCCTTGTTCTGCTGCTGCATGTTGCCTTACATATGCAATAGCCTGCCTTGCCTTCTCGCCTTCTCGCCACGCCCAGCGTACGCGTGCTGAACCTTCCAGCTCATTCCATACGGGCCAGAATGAGCTGATGCCCATCTTCCGCTGTCGGTCTACGTTGAGCTTGAGATGTACGATCCTGTCTACCGGTACTATCTCATGCCTGTCCTGGAAATAATAAACGCTGTATGCAATAGGCGTAGCCCAGTCGTCTACTTCGGTCAGGATGCCGAAACTCCACTGTCCTTCATGAGATTCGTTCGGCGGAGGACGGAGTTGATCGGGCTCGATTGCACGCAGTGCTGATGTAACATCGCTAGGAAACAATCTCAAAATAGCATTACCGTCTCTATGCCCACGTATGAAACATTCATATTCCCATGCGGGTATGTTATTCCGCTGGCGGAAAGTATTAATAATATCTTCAATTTCAGCAATAACGTCCTGCGATAATTGCTTGCCGCGTTTAGCACCTACCTTGACTGACAGCCCGCCGCCAATGACATAGGACGCTAAACCTTGCAATATGCCTGCTGCCGATGCATTAGTTTCATATACCCAGCGGCCTATAGCAATAGTGCGCCATACGTCATATACAGTACGTACAGCAAGCGATGGCTTGTAGGGAAACAGATCCCGTATGCCATACGGCCCGCCGCGGATAATGCTATCGCGCGGATGTAGCAAAGTGCCAAAATCTACGAGCCAGCCGCCGTCAAAGCTCGTAAGCGTTTGTTCGAGCAGGCTTTGCAGCGTGACGTTATTGTTGTTGTTCATCGTCACTATGTTTGTACTTCATGCGCGTATACGGGATCAGCAGTGCAATTACATCCAGGACTTCGCCGAGGATGGCAATAGCCTCGTCTAGTGTAATCTTCTTATCGCGTAATGCTTCACGAATAGCTTTTACAACTTCGCGTAGCTCTTTAATGAGATCCATAGTAGTACCTTATTGAAACAGAATGTAATAAACCTTTTTGCCTTGCGTACCTTTAACGTATAGCTGCCACGGATCAGCAATGCTCAGATACATACCGCTGTCAGGCAGCACTATATCTTGAGCAGTTGCATCGCCTATAGTCACCGTACCTGCGCCAGATTCAGGTTGCATAAGCACACCAATAACATTAGGCCGCCGTGTTACACCAGAAAGCAATTGCGTAGCACCGGAACCAAGCGTGCAAGTACCAGCTTTGATTTGACTTGTATGATCTATGCGAATTCTATCAGGCATAGCTATGCTCCAATAGTTAATATTAACTAATTGAAATTACTAATCTCCGGCCCGTAGTAATCCACCACCACCAGCTTGCATTGTACCCGTAACACCCAGGATCATCACATCCTTCTTGATATTGCCAGGAACTACATTATTACCGCCGTAAATGTATATAGGGAGTGTAAATAGATTCATTCCTTGAGGATTAGCTATGTAGATTTGACCACCATTGCTATCATTTATCGTTACGTTCGGACTCATCGCGTATACAACTCCGCCTGCAAGCATGTCTAGCGTAGTACCGCTATGCATGTACAATGTGCCGTAATTTAAATATATATATTGTCCGCGTGCAATAAGCGTATAGCCGTAATCGACTATGATAGTACCATTGCCATAAAGCGTATAATCGCCGAAATCTACATTCGCGTTTATGTGTATCTGTTTATTATTAAAATTCACTTCGTCGCCAGGCTCGGGGCCGGATACGTATTGCGAGCCGTCATACCACTGCTCATCTTCAGCGCTAGCCGCCCAATAACATACATTCGCGTATGCGTAAAGATATCTAGGCATTCGGCTTCTCCATCAACATCTTGTTTATAAGCTGCGTTGCTAGCGAAAGTGCATCTACGCCATCATCATACGCGCCTGATGGAAATTCGCGTAGTTGATTGAGCAAAAGCTTGCCGCCAATGCTATTGCGTATGCGTATGCGATGCTGAGCTAACAGAGGACTGAGATCTACGTTGCACCGGACGGTTTTGTTGTCAGTACTTTTATATTTCCACATTGGACACGACATACCGTCCATGTTACATAGCGTTATAACGTCATCGGCAAGCTGCTCAGCAAAACCATTCGCCTCCATCATTATACCATGCGGCATATGTTTTTGAATCTTAAGCTTTACACTCATCGGTATTTGCGGAAGCGGTATGCGATCGATTATTGCATCCTCCACCCATATAACGCCGTCATAGTCAACGTAACACACCAGGATCGCTGCATAATCGCTCGTATCCGTTTTGCCACATGATGGATCAACAGCAATAAGGCGAAAGCGATAGTCCTGATTCGGTAGCTTTTCATACAACATACTTTCCGGTAAATATTCGTCCGGCCATAAGCACGCCGACGGATCACTCCGCGGATTTTGTTGATATAAACTATCGAACAGGTAAGATCGGCCTGAAAGCTCGAATTCGCGTTTTATGGCCTCTAATCGCTTAATAGAGAAGCGCTCGGGCCATAGGGCGTTTCCTTGATCGTCTATTGCAGGAAAGCGTATACGGCGCCACTGCTGCGCCGGAGGAAGGTAGGAGTTTTGATTGAGCAGTGAACCTGACAAGTCGTCAGGATGCCTGCGGCTCATCACCACTACAGCTACGCCATCCGGTTCTAGCCGCGTAATAGCCTCAGCCATCCACCATGTAAAGATATTTTTGCGTACGGTTTCGCTTGCGGCTTCAGCTTGCGTTCTTATAAGATCATCGGCGATAAGCAGGCTGCAACCGCGCCCAGCAATGCTACCTTCGCGACCAATTCCATAAAGATTGCTAGGCTTTCCGACGCCGATAATCCTGAGATGCGTACACGTCTGTTTGTTAGGATCGAGCGTACGTCCGACATATCTGCCGAAATCCCAGAAGAATGTACGTATGCGCGAAACGAAATCAGATGCCAGTTCTGCTGTATGCGCTGTAATAATAACGTCGCGACCAGGATGCGTAATGAGATACCATATCGGAAATATATAGCTGAACCAGAACGACTTGCCGTGCCTGACAGGTACTTCTACTACTGCACGCCTGTACGGCGCGGATTTAGTTAACATTAACAAACATTCGCGTTGAAACTGCTGTACATGTTTAGGAAATTCAAATTCATGAATAAACTGCATCGCCATCCGCGCCGGCGTTAGCAGGATCCTGTGCAGGTTCGCTTCTATCGTTTTCACTTTGTAGTAATACGGCTGGTGCGGAAGATAAAAATCGCTCATCCTGCTCCAACGATTTCTCTAATTCATCAGTGTTTTCCAACAGCCGCTGTACAGATGCATGTACTTGTATGCTACTAGCAGAGGATACTTCGACTTTCTCTGGTGCGTACAATCCGCCTAGCTTTGATATTTCTCTGGAAATTTTTATTTTATCACTAGTTAATTTCGCCTTCGCATATTCATTAGATAGGGCATAAATCAACTTACATCGCGCCTCTTGTATTCCTTCTTCAGTCAATTTTGCTTCCCGTATAAGCATATTAATCGCTTCTTGTTCATATTTTTTCCACATTTTTAGCGATAAACCAAGATCCTCAGCCGCCGTAATAGCGGGGACATATGGTCCTTTCTTGAGGATATAATCCAGCACGGTCTTTATACGATATGTCCGTGCTGGCATACGTCTTCTTGATTTTCTTGGCTTTCTACTCATTAGTTAATATTAACTATCGTTCTCAATCTCGCGCATAGCTTCTTCATCTTGCTTACGCATCATTTCCTGCCATATTCTACGCGTGACAGGATCATCCGTCTCATGTCCTTTTTCGTAAAACTCACGCAACGTACAAATTACGTCGTCTTTCTTATTAGCTTGAGCTTGCTTATTGCTATACGCTTTCTGTCTGCACGCCGGCGAGCAATATATACGCGTCCTGGTGGCCATGAATTGCACGCCGCATACAGGACAGTACTTTTTGACGATCTGCCGCTTCTGGACGCGGTATCTAGCAATTATGCTATATGCCTGCCGTACTTGTTCTTCATCTATCATTTTACCACCTCATTTATCGTTTTGAAACTTCAAAATTAACAATACGAAACCTGCCGTAGATAGGACGGAAATCGCCAAGGCCGACATGAGTGCCGGCGTATTCTATGAGCGAACGTAGCACTTCTGGTGAAATGTAATCGCCGGCTAGACAGTCGATTTGAAAAGATGCCGTCCAGCCTTTCTGTACTGCTGGACGCTTACGGGTAATGGCGCCGCTAGGGTTAACGCGTACTCGCGCTTTATGAATATAATCCCAGCTAGTTTTTGCACGACCGCCGGCGGATATTTGAGCAAGCGGCGGGGATACGACAACCGAGGCCCGCACGAGATCGTAGCAACTTTTTCTTGCCGATCGAGGATCAGGTACCGATCTACCGGCATTTGCAATGCTGCCGCGTAAATATTCGGCTGGAATGCATAGTACGCCGTGCTCGTCGCGGGCTACCAAATGTTCCGGATCATCGGTTTTACGCCGAGCACTGCTTTTCGGCGATTTTGATTTTTGTTCGACAACATCACAGTTCCAAACATGGAACAACATATCGGACGTGCCTTCGAGTGTGACTAAAGCTTTATAAGTACTCATAGTTCACCCTTTCGCTTAAAAAGGGCCGATGGCGCGGCCGGATACGACCGCACCACCGGCGGCTAACCACACCACACCATACCGGACCGTACCGTACCTGACCTTACCGGACCGTACCGTACCAGACCTTACCGCACCATACCAAACCCTGCCACACCCCACCGTACCATACCAAACCCCACCATAGTAGTTATTAGGCGTCAGCGTTCTGCTGACGTTTTGCTTCCTGCTCACGCAGATGCTCTAACATATGTTCGAGTTTGTGTTGATACTCCTCCATAGCCGGCCTGCTGAAAGGAAATAGATTTTTCGTTATTTCAGCAAGCAGCAGCTCGTCCATGATCCGTTTGCAACTTTTTACGTAGTCGGACTCTAACATTTGACACCTCCAATTAGTTAATATTAACTAACGTACGCACTGACCATTTTCTTGATACTTTAACCGACGCATCTTAGTGCTATACGCTTCACGCAATTTCACGATATCGTCTGCACTAATGACGAATCGGCATCTGCTGATTTCCTTGCCGGCGTATTCTAGCTCGGCGGTATTCATTGCATCCTCGATCAGCTGCATTGCATACCTGAATGCATTGCCGGCTTCCTGAGCGCGCTTGTTCTCTTCGGCGGTGATGACTTCCGCATCATACATAGAAACAAGCTCATCATCATGCAACTTAGCCTGCTCGTCACCGCCTAGCGCCTTTTCCAGTTTATTGCAGATATTCTCATAAGTCGGCCACTCGATCGTTTGACCAGCCAGGATGCCGGTACGATCTTTCTCAACGAACGCACGGACTACACCATCATTCGTCAGGCGAATGACGATATGTGGTTCGTACATCGTTTCACGCTCAGCGCGCATTGCCGTACCTATGACCACTAGTTCGCCGTTTTCGTACTTGTATTCGTACTTTTCACGGCCGCAGATGATCACATGGGCGTTGGAGTTCATTAGTGCCATGATCAGCTGCTTAAATGGCCGCTTGATAGCTTCCCAGGCGTGGAATGGAATCTGCTCATTCTTGCCTGTACGGCTCGTATAGGCCGCAACAGCCATGTCCCACAAATGAGATATGCTGTCCACGATCACGACGCTGTACTTCTTATCGAGGCTTTGAATAGCCTTTAACGCCTCTGTCAGGCTTCTGGTATGCAAAACGTCAAAGTCGAATCCGTCAGGATGTACTTTACGCTCTGCAATCGTCCTGGCGTAGAAATCGGTGCCATGCTCAGTGTCGATCACGGCGATCCTGCCGCCATACTTCTTCGCCAGCCCTTCGGCTAGCAATAACGCGGTAAAAGTCTTACCAGCCCCGGCCCTGCCATAAAGGCCCAACTTCAGTGCAACCTGCTGCACACGTGCTGTGGTGAACATGGTCTTTACCTCCTTCGCTAATAGGTTTGAATGTTCATCACCACCTCTACACTCATTCTACCTTTCCTACGCAACATGTCAATACCTTGTTCTCAAAAAAATTTTTTTGTGTCCGAAACTATTGGTATGTAAGTACTTACGGCACAAAAAATTTTTTGGAAAGTTGCTGTACGCTGCATCCTGGATAGGATTTTCCCAAACATGCTCGGCGATATTGACGGTATGTCAACCTGACAATTTGTTAACTGAAGTAGCATGTAGCAAATTCTGTGCCAAACATGATACAGCAACTTTCATGCCAGATCTGGTACAGCAATTCCTGTGCCAAGATGTGCAGTGCTGATCGTAGCCATAATTAGTTAATATTAACTAAACCCGACCGCAAATAGTTAATGATTAACTACGGCCTGCCGGAAATAGTTAATGATTAACTATTTGCCGGCAAATTTTCCTACGCGTAGCGTGTTAACGTTATGCATATGGATAAAAACTTTTGTGCAGAAAGCATTGATATATAACCACTTATGACTCAAGAAATTTTTGGAAAGTTACTGTATACTACATCTGGGAAACTAACATATTACGTCATTTGTAATTGTCAGTTTGTTCAGCTTATATAATATATATATCTATATATATACTAGTACTAGTACTATTACTATAGATCTACTTATTGTATATAAGCAAAAAAATGACAATGACAGTTGACGTCACATGTTACAATAAAAACGGCCGCTAATAGTTAATATTAACTATTGCGGCCGATTGCGAAGGAGGTGATGAAAGGTTATTTATTCAAATCCACCAGTTACCAGTCCTCTACGGGTAAATACTCGGTCATATGGTACGTCTTGTTTAGTTACTCCAGCCGTACGTATATCATAACCACCCATGCCGTCGTTGACAATAGCAAAGTCGGATGCATTGAATGTGATGGACTTGCGGTACTGATGGTTTTCTCCGTACAGCCCGATCATATACTGCGGGATCACCGTTACTACTGTCCATTCATACGTCATTCCGTCTACTCTTGCTACTAAGCAATAATCACCTATTGTCATTGGCAGGTTGCACGGGTTATTGACGTATACGGTCAATTCGAGTTCATGAATGTATACTTGCGATGCGCCGGATATGCTCGCCAAATACAGCTTGCGGGATTGACCAGATGTTGCCTGTGCTACCGTACTGCTCAAGTACCAGCGTAGGTTCTGTATATCGAAACGTGCTTCACACCACGTACCTGCATAACCCGATAGTTGAAATATATTATGCGCTGTTATTTCTGCCTGCCATGCCTCTTTTAAAAATCCGCCGTCTGTGTTTACAATATTGTCCAGTGTTACATTCTCATCCTGATCGTCGAATGCCGTTGTTGCTTGGCCTAATACGGTTAAACATACCGGCTCTATGCTTTCTATTATTAGCGTAAGATTACCATCGCCCTGCCTAGGCGGTTGCCGCCGTAATGCATGACAGCGCATGCCAGCATGCCCTATACGCACTACGCGCATTGCGTCTACTACGCCTACCAGCGGCTCATTAGCGGCTTTGTATACGCCATCCTGCAGATCACGATAAACTATCTTCGCTGTAGCCGATCCGCCTCTGTACAAAGTTTCTGCAAGCTCTAGCCTGATAGGCGTTTCCACCATCGGCTGCCAGACTTTGCCTACAGGATCCCAGCGGATTTGTATAATTTCGTTTTTGACAAGTGGACGGGCGTGAAAGCCGCGATTGTGGATTTTAATGTACTTGTTCAAGTAGACGAGATCGCTGCCTGTTGATGCGCGTTCATTGCATATCAACTGTGCCTTGCCAGTGCCATTGATAGCAATGAAATCGCTGACTTGTGCATATGCGAATTGCTCCACTACAGGCGTATCGACCAATAACCATTCATATGCCGGTAAGTTAGGCAGCGTTTCGTGATCCGTATCAGTCCATACGTCCGGCTGTGGTTGTGCATATGCGATAGTATTCTGACGAATGATACCGCGATTTAAAAAATATTTATTCTTCGAGTTCTCGTTGTCGTACTTGAGGTCGTAATAGTGATCGCGATCCAGTAGTTCGACGACTTCCATGTTGCGTCCGTATGGGTCGTCTACCAGATTCGCTTTGACTTTGTGCTTGTTGATCAGGTTATCAGTGCCTTCCTGTAGCTCATTCGGTATCAAATCCTCGGTAAACATTACGCGTACGAGGATCTGCGCTGCGTCAAACAGGTATATGATGCCGAAATCTACATCCGGCGGTAATTCGACGAGCTCTTCGCCTCGCTCTGTTTTGCGAAATACGCGAGGGTAGTGAATAGCAGATGGATACAGGCGTACTACAGTGCCTTTAGGTACATGCCTGTTGTTCAGTTCGACAGCGGGATTGAGAATGATATAGGAATCGCTTTCGCCGAGGTCATAGCGTAAGGATCCGGGGCATTCGGGAATGAAATAGCCGTTCTCGAACCTGACCTTTACCCATTCGTACTGATAGAAATTTAAATAATTAAAAGTACTCTGTTCGGTAGGGATGTTTTTGCCCCTGTCCACAATCATGCCCAATACAGGCCCAGGAAGGCGGCTAGCTTCGATTATAGGGCCTTGCGGAGGCTGTGGGCCTATAACTGGAGGTCTCGGCGGGATGCGCGCGTAATGAAGCGTCATGGGCCTTAAACGCGATGATAATTAGTTAACATTAACTATTCAGCCGCTAAGTCGAACAGTGTAGTATCAAGCCTGCAATTCTCACCTATGCCGGCCATCTTGCCTGCTTCTTCATCGACGCGATACATTTTGGTAATGTCATGGCCGCCGGGGAATCTAGCCGAGCGGTGAGGATCAAACGTAATTTCGTACCATCCGAAACGCCATTTTTTGAGGCTACTCGGTATGTACGTATCCGGATATGCCAATCCCCATCCCCACGGTACTATGCCGTAGCGTTGCTCGAAAGAACCAGTCGTTTCGCCATCCCATAGCGTATAGAATCCCCATGTGCTGCGTATAGAGAAGTGATACTCCATATCGTAGCAAATTTTCTGACGCATGAGGTAGCGAGTAGAGATTTTAACGCCGTCGAATCGTACGGTGCCTTCGTTGAATTTCAGGCCGTTGGGCAAGCAGAATTGATGCTTGTTGACGGTATATGAAAGCGCGCTTAGCGTACGCCATGGGATTCTAGGTACCATTGAACGGCGGACGGTAAAGCCTGTAACGGTATCGGGGATTTTGAATGCTACGCCCGTATCATCCGCCCGTACGCGCGGTTCTGCGGGAAACGTTTTAAATAGTGCACGAGGCCAATTCCAAGGCAGCCACCAGTTCAGGTTAGGTTCCTCGCCTACGGCGAGGAACGTAGGTATATTCAGGAATACGCCTTTGGTAAAGCTATGAAGCTCGATATTGAATGTAAATTGAGGATCCAGCCAGTCGAAAATACGACTAACATCATTCTCATCATCCCAATTAGTAGGCGTATGCAGGCTAATAGCTGGGCGGAAGATAGCCGTCACTACTGCGCCTGGTGAGGACGGTATGTTTGTAGGATGATCGCCGTATTCATTAGCGAATAGCTGCGTTTCGTCATAATTAGCTATAGCTTCATATACGAAATCATCTATTGCATCAACAGCAGGCGGCAGGCCAATGCTATCGGCCATCGAGAATTGTTCATTTGAAAGCGGATCAATGTATACTTCATTTGCAAAAAAGAATGAACGTGCGCGATCGTTGACGGGCAGAATGCGCCTGTTAAGCCGCTTTTCGCCTTCGCTTGATATTACATCGCCTAACAATACTGCAGCTACATGCTTGGCTGCGCTATATGGCTCTACGTAGAATACGCGTTTAATTTCGCCGCCGGAGGGATCTACATGCTCGGTGCGGCTGATCAGTTCCAGACGCTTTATGGTATTAATGAGGGCCATTTTGTTAATGTTAACTAATTTCTACCAGCGGTTGCCAGGATGTACACGTGCTTGTGATGTAATGCGTTGAATAAGCGAGC
>Ga0209017_10001641_pt1 | contig 16413 bp, 10 predicted proteins | sample YNPBryunderm2012_FD_185812 | JGI IMG/M metagenome (GOLD analysis project Ga0209017, IMG submission 185812) | Anoxygenic and chlorotrophic microbial mat microbial communities from Yellowstone National Park, USA - YNP Bryant MS undermat 2012... ... | reverse complement strand
GCGTGAGTGGCCAAGCTGCCCTCGCCAAACTCTATGCTGGCAAGCCTGACCTCAAAACAATGGCGCGACGGTGTCAGGGAAGATCGGTTCTGCTTGTTGGTCCTCAAGCCGACCAGACTCGATATTATTTCCCGGACGCTATTCCGAGACCACGCAACCGGGAACACCTAGAGGAGATCCTCCTCAACCAACGACCGGACGTAGTTCTGGAAGCCAAGTTCGTTCAGCCGGATCAGTCCGACCCCCTCTTCGCCCAGGCCGGTTATCGGGTCGTCGCCGTCCTTGGCCCCAATCCACCCGGACCCGTTCAGCGGGTTCATCTTCGCAACGATCTTGAATCGATTGACGTCGAATCATCCCCTCCTCAAAACCCCAACCATCCCAACCCAACCCGACTTGAGAGACCATGACGATTTTTTGCTCTGATTCTTCTTCATTGAAGTCTCAGCTCAACAAGGCGATTCGTGCCATGTCGTCCCCTACAGGCTTGAGCCTTCTTCGAGCGGCTTGGATTCCGCTTGCGGTCCTCATGGTAGGAACCGTGATGGGAGTACGCGCTCAAGAGGTCGCGGAGACCAACCAACCCAGTGAAGCGGTCGAACCGCTGATGTTGGTCTTCCCTTACGGCTCAGAGAAGGACGACTGGCTTCAAGATGTGACTCGGCGGTTTCACGAGCGCGATCCTCGCTTGGCCTCGGGACGACCGATCCGGGTGCGGTTGCGCCCGATGGGTTCAGGTGAAGTGATCGACGCGGCCCTCTCGGATCAAATGCAGCCCCATGTGATCAGCCCAGCCTCGTCGGTGTATCTCGAACTCGGCGAGTTTCGCTCCCAAAAGGGTGGAGCGGGCCGGTTGGTGATCGATCCGGTGAGCCTCGTGCGCAGTCCGGTGGTCATCGCCATGTGGGAACCCATGGCGCGGGTGTTGGGTTGGCCCGATCGTCCAATCGGTTGGGGCGAATTGTTGGACCTTAGCAGCGAGCCGGGCGGCTGGGCGGCCTTGGGATTCGCCGAATGGGGTCCGTTCAAGATGGCCCACACCCACCCAGAGCATTCCAACAGCGGCCTGTTGGCGGTTCTCGCCGAGATCTACGCGGTCGCCGGCAAAACCGACGATCTCAGCCCCGAGGACCTGCGACGGCTTGATGTGATCAATGGTCTCAAACGGATCGAACGGTCGATGATCCACTACGGCCGCTCGACCGGCTTCTTCGGCAAGACCCTGGCTCGCAACGGCCCCGATCATCTCAGCGCGGCGGTGGTCTACGAGAACATGGTGATTGAATCCCGACGCAACACGTCGGCCGCACGCCGGTTTCCACCCCTAGTGGCGATTTATCCGGCCGAGGGCACGTTTTGGTGCGACCATCCCGCCGGTTTGGTCAATCGACCCTGGGTAACAGCCGAGCATCGGGAAGCCTGGTCAATCTACCGCGACGCCCTGATGTCTGCGGAGACCCAGACCATTGCCCTGAAATACGGGTTTCGCCCCGGAGGATCCCAGTCCGAGGGCGATCGCGTCCCGCCACTCCTAAGCTTGACCGCGCCGGATTCGCCTTTTAGCCTCGCTTACGGTGTCGATCCCGAGCAACCCCGTCAGCTTCTGGAGGTTCCCCGCGCGCAGGTCGTCGAGCAAGTCTTGGACCTGTGGCGCGCCTGCCGTAAAACCAATCAGCTCATCCTGGCGCTGGATCTGTCTCAAGCCAACGACCAAGCTCAACCTGGTCCTCCCACCGACCTGGACGCGATGAAGCAAACCGCCCGCGACCTGGTGAACCAACTCGGCGACGACGACGAGGTGACGCTCCTGACCTACGACCATCAGCCCCGCGTCCAATTTGAACGGGTTCTTCTCAAGTGGCGACGCGACGAGGTGCTGGAGCGGATCGCCAGCCTGACCGCGTCGAATCGACCCGCGGCGCTTCGGGAAGCCCTGGCCGAGGTCTCGAATCGGATTCGTCGCCACTCTAATCCAACCAAGATTACCTCTGTGGTGATCTTGAACCGAACCGACAGCGATCGCAACAGCCGACTGACCCAGGACGAGGTGCTTCGCACCATCCGCCAAGACTTCGAGATCACCGCGACCCGGATCTTCGCCCTGGACCACGCCAGCGACCCCAACGCTGCGGAAAAAAACGATCAGAGCGTTTTGCTCAACATGGTGGCCGAATTGACCGGAGCGTGGTATCGTCGGCTCAACTTCCACGCCATTGCCAACGATTCGACCCATGAGCTGGTCCGGGAATTGGCGACCTCGTTTTGATCGTCCCCTCAGCGAACCAAACGTGGCGCCATGTCCTCTCATGTCACGCCACGCCACCTAGGGCGAAAGAAATTGGCGATCTCGAATCGAAAGAGATTGGCCTGAAGTCCCCTCGACGACCTCCGACCACGATTCAGCAAGAACGCGGTGACACGCCCATGCTCAAGCACCTGGGACGCGACCTCCGCAATAAGGCCAAGTGGTGTTACGGCGACGACCATTGGCCTAACCTCATCAAGACCCTGTTGACCGACGGCACCGCCGCCATGATCCTGTATCGCGCTATGCAACAGAGTCGGGCCTGGCGGCTCACGCCGCTCGAAATGATCTTCAATAAACTCAATGTCATGATTGGTCAATGCATCATCGGTCGAGGAGCTGAGTTTGGTCCTGGACTCGTGTTCATTCATTCGCAAGGCATCGTGATCAATGGCGCGACTCGGGGCGGTCAAGACATTCATATTGAGCATCAAGTGACGATTGGAGCAGAAAAGCGACGCTCGCCGGTGTTGGGCAACGGGGTGTTCCTCGGGGCGGGCTGCAAGGTGCTGGGGGCGGTGACCATTGGCGACCACGCCCGGATCGGAGCCAACGCGGTGGTGCTCCACGACGTGCCCGCCTACGCCACGGCGGTCGGCATTCCCGCCCGCGTGGTCCGCCAACGCTCCGCGGAGGAGGCCGACGCGGAGTGGGCCGACTTATGACTCCCTCTTTTTCCCTTTCGGGTGGGATCACCCTGCTTGCGTCAATCTGGGGGGGAACCATTCTGGAGACCATCGCCCTGGCGGTGATGGTCGGTGGTCTGGGGCTGCCGACGGTCAGTTATCTGATTCACCCGCTGATTGTGCTGACGGCCGCCCGCATGACCACCTGGACGCCTTTGGCGTTCGACGACGCCGGCGACGCGAAGACCGATCACCGCACAACCATCCCCTTTCCCGACCCCCCTCCTAAACTCGCGCTGGTGATTGCCGCCCATAACGAACAGGGCACCATCGCCGCCCGCCTGGACAACGCGCTAGCGACCGACTACCCACCCGACCGTCTGCTGATCGTGGTGGCCTCCGACGGCTCGACCGACGGCACCAACGAGATCGTGGCGGATTACCAGAGACGGTGGGGGCCCCACCGTATCCAACTGCGAGCAGGGTTTCCAAGACGGGGCAAGGCGGCCAATCTCAACGACGCGGTCGCCGCGCTTCCTGAGGACATTGACTTCATCCTGTTCAGCGACGCCAACACCTTTTACCAACCCCAGGCTGCCCGCCGCCTGATCCGCTGGTTCGCCGACAAGTCGATCGGTACGGTCTGCGGCAAACTGATCCTGGTCGATTCGGTCACGGGACGCAACCTCGACAGCCTCTACTGGCGATACGAAACCGCGATCAAAACCGCCGAAGGACGGCTGGGGGCCCTTTTAGGGGCCAACGGCGCAATCTACGCCATGAGAAAAGCGGACTACCGGGCGATCCCCGCCGAAACGATCGTGGACGACTTCGTGATCCCCCTCATCTCTAAACTCGAAACTCGGCGGTTGATTTGGTACGACCCCGAGGCGATCGCCATAGAGGAAACACCACCCAACCTGACCAGCGAATTCCGCCGCCGCGCCCGCATCGGAGCCGGTGGCTTTCAAAGCCTGGCGTGGCTCGTTGGCCTGATCCACCCCCGCCACGGTTGGACCGCCTGGTGCTTCCTGGCCCATAAAGTCGCGCGATGGCTGACTCCATTCGGTCTCATCGCCGCCCTGGTGGCCAACCTTCCGCTAGCCGCGCGGGACCTTTCATCCCCCTTCGGCGTCACCCTGGCGATTCAAGGAGGGTTCTATGGTCTGGCGGTTTTAGGTGCCTGGCTGCCCAACCGCCCGCGTTGGCTCAAACCCGCCCGCTTAGCGACCCTGTTCGTGGCGATGAACCTCGCCCTCCTGGTCGGTTTCGGACGGTGGATCCGTGGCATCCAAGCCGGCACTTGGACTCCCACCCAGCGCTCCTTGGCAGAAACTCAACAAGAAACCAAGTGAGGGTTTCGTCGCGATATGGTATCCATAGTATTCGAGAGCAAGTGGAACACACGCAACCCCGCGTCAAGTCAAAAGCACGGCTGGCGCAGCGTTTCTGTGTTCTCGAGAATCGAGAGGCTCCCCTCCGTGCGGCCTCCCCGCGCGTTTGGTTGAGACCGACCCCACGTCGAAACGGAGTTTGGATTTGGCAATGAGGCGGCCTCTGGACGGATGGAACACGCTGTGGCAACGTCGTCATCTGGCGTCGTGGCTGCCTTTCTACGTGATCGATGGCCTCATCCGTCGTTGGGGACGCCCCCTTCCTTCTCCTTTGAGCGTCATTTTGGCGATCGCCGATCACTACGAGCCTCAAAACGGCGGGGTCGATCAGACCACCGCCCTCAAACGGGTTGAACGCTGGGTCCGAGACTATCCTCGACTCTTCGGTGGTTTCAAAGACTGCGACGGCCGCCCACCCCGCCACACCTTCTTCCACCCCATCGAGATGTACGACCCCCGGGAACTCGATGGCCTGGCCGAACTTTGCCAGGCGGGGTTCGGCGAGGTCGAACTGCATTTGCACCACGATGGCGACACGCCGGAAAATTTACGCCGTACCCTCCTTGAAGCCCGCGATCTCTACGCCCATCGCCACAGCCAACTCGCCCGACGACCCAACGGCCAACTCGCCTACGGGTTCGTCCACGGCAACTGGGCGCTAGATAATTCCCGTCCTGATGGTCGGTTTTGCGGAATCAACAACGAACTCGACATTCTTCGGGAAACTGGGTGCTATGGTGACTTCACACTCCCCTCTGCGCCGAGTCCCACGCAGACCCGCATGCTCAACGCGATCTATCGCGCCTGGGACGACCCTGATCGTCCCAAGTCACACGATCGAGGAGAGCGGTTGCGGGCGCGAAGACGATCCTGGGACTTTCCGACACCGGGTCATGATCGTTCGCTGTTGATAGTGCAAGGTCCATTGTTGCTTGATTGGTCCAACCGGAAGTGGGGGGTGTTGCCGCGGTTGGAGAACTCCAACCTTCAGGGCAACCAAGTTCCCACAGGGGTCCGTTTGGACCGCTGGATTTCGGCACGGATTGGGGTTCAAGGACGACCTGACTGGATTTTCGTCAAGTTGCACACCCACGGGGCCAACCCGCGCAACATCGACATGCTGTTGGGTGATCCGATGGTGCGGTTCCACGAGGAGCTGTCCCGTCGGGCCGCGGAGGATTCCGGGTTTCGCTATCACTACGTCACGACTCGAGAGATGGTCAACCTGATTTCCGCCGCGGAGGCGGGCTGGGAGGGACCCGTGGAGCCGATGAGGGATCATGGATTGGTTTGGAATGGTCGCGGCGAGCCCAAACCGAAATCGTCGTTGAGTGGCCGGTCTTGCGAGGCGGCGGCGAGTCCAAGCTCTGCTCCTTCAAGTTCCGCTCCGTTCAGGTAACCGAAGCGCTGGGCTTGCCCCGATTCCAACAGATCCAATGAATGACACTCTCTTCGGTCTTACTTCCAAGTCGCATCCCTTTTTACGCCGAACTGAAATCGGAAGAGGCTCGACCCATTGGAAGTTGATCTTGCCGGCGAATTGCCACCTGGATTGGACCCCACCTCCCTGGAGCCACCCGCTTCGAAGCGATTCGACCCGTCCGCAACGGTCGGAGTGGTCGTAGAGAAGTCGGTGAATCCCTTTTCTTCCCTCAGCACGGGCACTCCTATGTCATCGACCTCGTTCGAAGGCGAACTCGACGGCCACTCCCTGCGTTCCACCACGCCGGGGCTCGACGCGACGTCGCCGCCGATCGCTGCGTTAGAATACATTCCCTCTGAAGCCGTCCTACGCGTCAAACGGGTGATGGACCTCAGCTTGGCCCTGTTGCTGATCCCGATTACCCTTCCGCTCATCGCCGTCTGCATCGTGGCGGTGCGAATCAGCTCGCCCGGTCCGGGTCTGTATCGACAGGTGCGTTTAGGACGAGGTGGACGCCCATTCATAATGTATAAGATTCGCTCGATGCGCAACGATAGCGAGGCGAAGACCGGAGCCGTTTGGTGCCAACCGCGTGATCCGCGGATCACGCGGTTAGGGATGTTTCTGCGGAAATCCCACTTGGACGAGCTGCCCCAACTGTTCAACGTGTTGCGCGGCGAAATGAGCCTGGTGGGTCCTCGCCCGGAGCGTCCCGAGATTGTTGAACAAATCGCTCCTAAGATTGCCGGTTATCGCGCCCGCATGGCGGTCCCGCCCGGCATCACCGGATTGGCGCAAATCTCGTTGCCTCCCGACGTGGAACTCGACGATGTACGTCGCAAACTGATCTACGATCTGCACTACATTGAGCGGATTGGATTGACTCACGACCTCAAGTTGATAGTGGCCACCCTTTTGGGAATCTGCAAGATCGACGAATCCCGAATTCGTCGTTGGCTGGGTTTGACTGTGCCGGACTTGCCAGATCATCTGCGCCGGCGACCGGCCGCTGGCCAACAAGTCCACGCATCGAACTGAACGGAAACGAAGCGGAAAACGAAGCAGATCCACACGCGGGAAGCCAGGTGGTTCGATTGTGGCGCGGAATCTCCGAGCAGGTAACTCCGGGCTATCAGAGAGGTTGTCGGAGTCCAAAGCGTCACCTACACTGGGGAGGCCGCATTGATCTTTTGGTCTGGTCGAGTCGGCGAAGCGGTTTGACGGCGAAAAGGATCGCCGTCATGTAAGGCGGCGGTTCCGCGGTCGCTCTGGATTGTTTGGCTCGATTTCGACCGGCTCGGTTTGGCTTTTTCTCTCTCGCGTGTGGGATCGTTCCTGATGACCGTTGAGCGCCGGGCGGATTCCGACCCCAAGGGTTCCGCGAGGGATCGCGCCGCGTTGGAGGAACCCGCCTGTCGCCCTCGATCCCAGCCCCACGGAACCAGAACCCGACGGGAGGACGAACCGCCGACTTGTCCCATCCGGGTGGTGATTTTGGGTTCCACCGGCTCGATTGGCCGCAGCACCCTGGAGGTGTTGAGTCACGATGCGCAGCGCGACCGTCGGTTCGAGTTGCTGGGCCTGGCGGCGGGTGGTAACTGGGCCGAGGCGGCCCGCCAAGTCCGTGAACACCGGCCGCGAATCGTGGCGATGCATGATGCTCAGGCGGCCCAACGTCTAGAGGACGCGCTGCGAACCGAAGGGGGACCCTTTCCCGGGCGCGACCTGGAAATTCAGGCCGGTCCCGAGGCGGTGGCCAACCTCGCGGCCCACCCCCAGGCGGATCGAGTTATTTCAGCGATCGTGGGAGCCGCCGGTCTTCGCGCAACCTGGGCGGCGGTGGCCGCGGGTAAACTCGTCGGTCTGGCCAACAAGGAATCCCTGGTCGTCGCTGGGGCACTGTTGACCGACCTCGCGCGCCGTACCGGGGCGACCCTGCTGCCGGTGGACAGCGAACATTCGGCCATTTTTCAGGCGTTGGCCTCGGGAGACGCCAGCGAGGTCAAACGAGTGATCCTGACCGCCTCGGGCGGTCCATTCCGGGGTCGCTCGGCCGCCTCGCTGGCCCGGGTGACCCCCGCCGAAGCCCTCCGCCATCCCACCTGGGCAATGGGCCCCAAGATCACCATCGACTCCGCCACCTTGATGAACAAAGCCTTGGAGGTCATCGAAGCGCGCTGGCTCTTCGACCTGGCCCCCGAACAAATCGACGTCGTGGTGCATCCCCAGAGCGTCGTTCACTCGATGGTCGAGTTCCGCGACGGCTCGACCCTAGCCCAACTTTCCCCTCCCGACATGAAGCTGCCGATCCAGTACGCGCTAAGCCACCCCAGACGCTGGGAAGGCCCCTGCCGCTCGATCGACTGGACCCAGGCGACCACCTGGACCTTCGAGCCGCCCGACCGCGAGGCCTTCCCCTGCCTGGACCTGGGGCTGCGGGCGCTACGCGATGGCGGCACCGCCCCCGCAGCGCTCAACGCCGCGAACGAAGCGGCCGTGAGCCTGTTCCTGGAAGGAACGATCGGCTTCAACGACATTCCCCGCGCGCTGAACGCGGTTTTGGACCACCATCCCTACGATCCCCAACCCAGCCTCGATCGCTTGTGGGAAGTCGATGCCTGGGCCCGCAACGAGGTACTGCGCAAGTGGATAGTTTCATCAACGTCGTCGGCGTAATCTTGGGGATCGGTTTTCTGATCTTCATCCATGAGCTCGGCCACTTCGCGGTTGCGAAGTGGTACAACGTCAAAGTCGAGAAGTTCTCGATCGGCTTTGGTCCACCCATTTTCCAATTCCAGAAGGGGGAGACCGCCTACGTACTGGGCTGGATTCCCCTGGGCGGCTATGTGGCGATGCTCAACGAAGAGGGGCCGCCCGCAGGCTCCCCAACCCGGTTCGGCACTCAAGGCAGCGCGCGGCCCGAGACCCAGACCGAGGCGGAGTCCGTGGCCAACGATCCCCGCTCCTTCCCCAATCAAACCGTCAACGCCCGCATGGCAATCATGGTCGCGGGCGTCTTAATGAACATCCTCTTTGGTTTGGCTTGCTTCGCCGTGTTGTACGGCTCTGGCGCGTTGATGACGGCTCCAGCGATCGTCGGCGATGTGCTGCCCAACACCCCCGCTTACACCGCGGGTCTGCGGTCCGGCGACGAGATCGTGGCGGTCAATGCCATCACCAGTGACCTCGACTTCGACCGCATGCGGATGGTGGTGGCCCTCAGCGGCGCGGGCGAAACCGTCAAGCTGCACGTCAAGCGTCCCGGCCAAGACGACCCGCTGATCATGAACCTGGAACCGCGGCGAGTCCGACCCGGCGACATGACCCCGATGATCGGCATCACCTCGATTTCCGACCTGGAGCTCGCAGAGGTCCGGCTCCAAGGCAAACCGGTCCCGCCGTTTCTGGCTCCGGCGGGCCTGATTGGCCCCGCCACGATCATCCAACGCGACCCCAGCCTGGCCCAACGCGACCAACCCTTCGTCGCGGGCGATCGCATCGTCGAAGTCGGCGTGCCGGGCGGTCCCCGGCGAGTGGTCGGCACCATGCCCGAGTTCGAACGAATTCTCACCGAATTCCGCGATCGACCGCTGGAGTTGGTTCTGGAAGCCCGTCAGGCCGACTCGTCCGACTCCGCAAAACCTGCCCCCCGCTTGACCGTGCTGCTGCCGCCCAACCGGGTGGTCGATCCCGGTCTTCGATTGACCGCGGGGCCCGTCACTGCGGTGCGCGGCGGCGGCCCCGCCGACCTCGCCGGTATCCAACCGGGCGACCGAATCATCGCAGTCTCCACCACCCCCTCTAACCCCGAAACCGCCGACGCTGCGCTATCCCGCGACTTCGACCCCCTTCGGTTGTCCGATAGGATGATGACCGCCGCCGTTCAAGGCATCCCTGTTCGCTTGGAACTCCAACGCGGGGAGCAACGCTTGGAGGTCACAGCGCGACCCGACCTGGCCTGGTCCGGCTTCCGTCGCGCGCTGGCCGGTCAACGCGACATCGACGTGGCCGCCCTCGGTCTCAGCATGATCATCGAACCTATCGTGGCCTCCGTCCAACCTAACAGCCCCGCCGATCGCGCGGGGATCAAACCCGGCGACGTGCTCAGCGGTGCCACCCTCCGCGACACCTCCGCCAGCGAAGGCGACTCCAAAGCCGCCCCCCAACCGATCGACTTCACCTTTTGGGAATCCGACGACCAACTTGGTCCCGACGGCTTCGGCGGCTTCTTCGACATGCTCCAAACCCTGCCTGAAGCCCCCTTCGAACTGCGCGTCCGGGGCCGCGACCAACCCCTGGAACTCACCGCTCAACCAGTCGCCGACTGGTTCACCGTCGAACGCGGCCTCCTCTTCAACCCGTTGACTCGCCGCCTCCCCGCCATGAGCCCTGTCTCGGCCATCCGCCGCGGGCTGGAAGAAACCTGGCAGAGCATCCTGAATATTTACGCCACCATCCTTCGAATGATCCAGGGTCGCGTTAGTACCAAAGCCCTCAGCGGACCAATTGGCATCTTCGACGTCGGCACCCGGTTCATTAGTCAGGGTTGGGTGGAATTCCTGCGCTTTCTCGGGATTTTGAGCATCAACCTCGCTGTGGTGAACCTCCTGCCGATCACGCCGCTGGACGGCGGACGCCTGTTGCTGTTGCTGGGCGAAAAAGCGCGGGGACGCCCATTGCCTCCGGTTCTGGTGGGTCTGACCGAGCGGGTGGGAATCACCCTGGTTCTCTTGTTGATGGTCTTTGCAATCGGCCAAGATCTGCTGCGCACCTTCTGGTCCGGCTAAAGATAAGAGACCCTCAAACACCAGCGAGACCGGACGCTGCTCCCCGCCGCGCGACGGTTTCCGTTCAAAACCGGCTCATCTCCCCCGCGTTGGCTGCTGAACTAGTCCTATCCTGACTGACGGAGAGGTGTCGTGAGACCGAATCGCGCCTCGGCCAAGTCTCTCTTGCCCCACCCAAGCGGTGTTGCTGCTCGCAACCCGGCGATCATGCGGGCATCGCCCGGATCGACCTAAGCGCGTTTGGCATCCCTTCGCGACGGCGGACCATTCCGGACACGACCTTCTCTGGAGCTTGACGAATCATAGTTCATCGCAACGCCGGCGGCCGCTGAGGTCTGGTTGGATTTGGATGGGTGCGAATGTTATGACCAAGGCCGGATGGACGCGCATCGCAACGTGGACGGCTTCCCTTGCGATCCTGGCGAGCGCTAAGGCCGTGGAGGTCGGACGCGAGGGGATCGCCTTTGCGAATTCTCCCACCGACTGGGCCGCGGCGGTATTGGGGCGTCTGACGCGCGACCTGGCGATCCTCGGTCTGGCCGCGTCACCCTGGTTGGTTTGGTGGAGGATCCAAACGCGAACGTCCCGCCCGCCCCTGGTCGCCTCCAACGCCCCTCCTTGCGAAGCCGACCCTAACTCCGAACTCGTGCCGGGTCGCCTCTTCGAGGCATTGCGCGACCACGGAGGAATCGGGATGGCGGTGTTGCGCGGCGATCGAATCGTTTGGGCCAACGCAGCGCTAGGACGCTTTCTTGACCTCCCCCCGTTGGATCTAACGGGTCGCGCGCTGACCGACTTCCTGGATCCAGACGACGTCGGCAAAAGCGACTTCCACAAGCGGGAGGTTGGGCAAGAGCACCGCTCGTCCTACAGCACGGAACAGACTTACCGGACCAACAAGGGACGACGGCGAGTTGGTCTCACCACCGTGGTGCCTCTCGCCAAGCTCGACCCCGCGTCGTTGACTCCACCCGCTGAGGATGCGCCCAACCAGTCGCCATCGCCCAAAGGGAACGCATTTCCGTCGATCCCGGTTTTGGTGATCATCGAGGACTGGACCGAACGGACCCAAGCGATCGAGTTGTTGCGCGACCAGGAGCGCCTCAACCGCCGGATTCTCCGCGACCTGCCCGACGCTCTGGGACGCTTTGACAGCCAAAACCGCCTTACTACGGCCAACCCCTCCCTGCAACGATTGTTAGGGGCCAACTCGTTCGACGAGATCGCGGGCAAGACGATTGAGGAACTCGCTCTGCCCGCCAATATGCGGGAACGTCTCCAACGGGCAATTCACCAGGCCCGAACTCAACGCGACCCCGTCACCTTCGAGTTAATGACCTCGCTGACCTCCACCTCCGGCCCGACGGTTCCCGCAGGGGGGTCTTATCACTCCCGACGAATCTACACCTGCCGAATTGTGCTGGAGTCTGAGCCGGCCGGCTCAGACTCCAGCTCCGCGGCGACGCGCCCTCCTCATCAAGGCGGGCTGCTCTGGATCGCTCGGGACGAAACCGAACGTCTCCGGGCCGAGGTCCAACTGCGGCAAAGCGAAGCGCTCCTGGTCGGTTTGCTCAACACCTCGCTCAACGGGGTGGTGGCGCTCAAGGCGATCCGAGATAGCTCGAAAGCCATTGTCGATTTCCGCATCATCCTGGTCAACCGGGCTGCCGAAGCGATTCTGGGGCTGCCCCTGGAGCGTCTTCAGGGTGGCTGTTTGTTGGAACTCAGACCGGACCATCAGCGCGACGGCCTGTTCGACTTGTACGTCGGCGTGGTCGAGACCGGCGTGCCGCAATGCTTCGACCACCACTTCGGCGATGACTGCCCGGGAGCCGCCTGGCAGCGGATCGCCGCGACCCGCCTGGACTCCGAGAGCCTGGCCTTGACGCTGATGGATCTGACCTCGATCAAGCGCGAGGAGGCTCACCACCGCCAACGCGAACGATTCATCCAACGGGTCGCTGACACCTCCCCCAGCCTTTTGTACCTTTACGACCTGGAGCAACGGGTGGTCCGCTACGCCAACCGTCAGACTGCCCGTCTGCTGGGTCTGCCAGCCGACGAGGTCGCCGCGCGGGCCGCGTCGCGTCCGCTGTTCGACACCCTCTTCCCGCTCGATCCCCAGTCCCAAGCCTTGGACGGTCCGCCCCGCTTGGTCCCGGAGGTCGCCGAATATGTCCGCGCCCTGACCGAACTTCCCCCCGACGGCTTCCTGGAACGCGAGGTGGAAATCCCCGGCCCCGACGGCTTGCCCCGCTGGTTATCCTGCCGCGAAACCCTGGCCGAACGCCACCCCGACGGCCGACCCCGCGTCGTCCTAGGAGCCGCCCAGGATGTGACCGAACGCAAACGCGCTCAGGAACGTCTGGAAGAGAGTGAAAAACGTTATCGAACTATCGTCGAGGAGCAATCCGAATTGGTGTGTCGTTACCAACCCGACGGCACCATCACCTACATCAACCAGGCTTATTGCCAACTGCTGGGAATGAACCGGGACGATCTGATCGGCACCAGCTTCCTCCCGCCTATTGGAGACCTCGAAACCAACGTCCCAGGCATGGTGGTGAGCGACTCGGGCGTGCCCGAGCCGCTACGTACCGACCACCCCTACGAACAGGCCCTCATCCTGCGCGACGGCTCAATTCGCTGGATCCAATGGACCAACCGCGCCCTGTGCGATGAACACGGCCGCGTGTTGGAATACCAAGCGGTTGGCCGCGACATGACCCACCAACGTCTGCTCAACGAACAGCTTCACGAAGCCCGCGCCCAACTGGAACGCCGGGTCGAGGAACGCACCCGCGAACTACGCCAAGCCAACGACCAACTCACCCGGGAAATCGCCGAACGGCTCCGCACCGAGCAAGCGCTACGTGATTCGGAACATCTGTTCCGCCAGTTAGCTGAAAATGTGGAGGAGGTCCTTTGGATGGAACGCCCTTCCGAAGGAACTACGTCTCCGCTGGGTCAGGTTTTGGAGGAGTCCCCTGCCGCCTTGGTCGATTCCCCCACCGCCACCGCCCCGCGCGGTCTGCCCCTCTACCTCAGTCCCGCCTATCAACGGGTTTGGGAACGCCGGCCGGAGCCGGGCGACACGGTAGAGTCGGCCTTTCTCGCCTGGGTCCATCCCGAGGATCAACCCGCCTGGCGTGAAGCGCGGGCCGCTCAGCTGCGAGGTCTCCCCACCGACCTGGAGTATCGCATCCAAACCCCCTCCGAATCGATTCGCTGGATCTGGGAACGGGTCTTCCCAGTGGTGGGTCCCTCTGGCAAGGTCGAGTCGTTGACCGGATTGGCGGTTGATCTCACCCAACGCAAGCGGGGCGAGCAGGCCGCTCGGCTTCACCTAGAGGAACTGGCCCACCTCGGACGACTCAGCACCATGGGCGAAATGGCCACCGCTATGGCTCACGAACTCAACCAACCCCTGGCGGCCATCTCCAATTACACAATGGGCTGCGTCCGGCGTCTCCGCGCCGGCGATCCGCCCGCCCAGCCCGAACTGATCAAAGCCCTAGAAGCCGCCGCCCAGGAAGCCCAACGCGCCGGCGGCATCATCAAACGCCTTCGCTCCTTCGTCCGCAAACGACGGCCCGACGACCCCATCGACCGGGTGGAAATCGACCCTGGGGAAATCTTCGCCGAAGTCGTTCGCCTGGCCTCCTCCGAGATTCGCTCCCGCAGCGTCGAACTTCGGCAGACGATTTCACCCCATCTCCCCAAAGTTCGAGTCGATCTCATTCAAATTGAACAGGTGTTGCTCAACCTGATCCGTAACGCTCTGGACGCGATGGAAAGCCGCCCGGCGGGCGAGCGCGTCTTGACCCTGACGGCCGAAGGGGTTGCCGCCGCCGAGTTTCCCTCCCAAGATTCCGCGTCGGATCAGGCCGCCGACCCCACCGAACCCGCCGCGGTGCGTTTCGCCGTCCAAGACACCGGAACCGGCCTGGACGAAACGATCTTGGGACACCTCTTCGAGCCGTTCGCCACCACCAAACCTCACGGCATGGGCTTTGGCTTGGTCATCAGCCGCTCGATCATCGAAGCCCACGGCGGATCGCTTCAAGGCGCCAATCATCCTGAGGGTGGGGCCCTTTTCCAATTCTTCCTCCCCGTTGCCGCCCCACCGCCTGGCGATCCGCTCGACCAACCCGCTGTCACTCCCTCAATCAGCGAGAATCCTTCACCCCTTCCCTCCCCACAATCGCCCTCGACATGAGCAGCATCAAAACAGGTCCGGTTGTCAGACTGATCAGTTGTCCTAAGATCGCGTCGCGTCGAATCGATTTCATCTGTGGCAAGGCACTTCCTTTCCCCCTTCGTCTCGTCCCGTCGGAGTTTCCCCCGCCATGTCTCTTCCCCTGGTTTACGTCGTGGACGACGAGCAACCGATGCGCGAATCGCTGCGGTTCCTGCTCGAAACTGTGCGACTCCAAGTCAAAACGTATGAGTCGGCCCCTAAGTTCCTCAGTGAGTTCGACCCCGAACTCAACGCCGTCCTGGTCACCGACCTGCGGATGCCCGGCATGAGTGGCATCGAGCTTCATGAACACCTCTATCGAAACGGACATCGCATTCCGGTCATCATCATCACCGCCCACGGCGACGTGCCCACCGTGGTCCGGGCCATGAAGCAAGGCGCCTGCGAGTTTTTGGAGAAGCCATTCAACGACCAAATCCTGATCGACGCGATTCAGAGACTGCTTGAACAGGACCGGGAACGCCGGATCAAAGCGGAGGCCAACCGTCAAGTGGCCCAAAAGTTGCGCAGCCTCACCCCACGCGAACTCCAAGTGCTTGAGTTGGTGGTCGAGGGCCGCATCAACAAGCAAATCGCCAGCGAGTTGGGTGTTGGAGTCAAGGCGATCGAAGCGCATCGCGCCCGGATCATGGACAAGATGCAGGCCGAGAGCGTCCAGGAATTGGTGCGGATGATGACCCTACTGCGTCAGTCGCCCGAGTACGCCAACCCGCTGCGTCCTTCTTATTGAAATTGAATGATTAGTGTTTGTAGATGCTCTTATTCTCTAGAGTGGGCGGCTCTGGTCGGATTGGGGTCGGATCGGCTTCGATCGCGTTGTCAGGGGTCGATCCGATGGGCTTCCTCATCGCCGGACCCTTGCCGCCGCTTCACCAGGGCTGCGACGCGGTCAGCTAGCAGGCCGGGTTGGTCGGATTCGGGGCCAATTGTCTCAACGGGTTGGTTCGGCTCTGCCTCCACCAGGTGGATGGTGTGGCGTCCTTGGCGTAGTTCGACCAGATCGTTGGCGACTGTCAGGTCGGCCCGAGTGGTCGCCATCGCCCGACGCGCCGCGGCGATCAACTCGTCCCGCGTTGAACCAACCAGGAGCTTGAACCCCACTAGGATTGCCCGAGGAGCCCAGTCCTTGACTTGAGCGATCACCTTGGGCACCGGCCGGCAGGTGAGGATCAAATCGCCCGCGCGCGAGTCGAGCTTGCCGGGTTGAAAGTCGGGTTGATAATCCGAGACCGCCATCGCGTGAATCACCGCGTCAATCGGTTCGGATTGGAGCAGACGTTTGAGGGTGGTCCGGTAGTCCTCGACATCGCCCCGCTCGAGCCCCACCTCCACCAACCGCGCGCGTGTCTTGCGCCAGCGTTGGGTCAATTGGGTCAAACGATCGCACTCGGAGGTTGGGTCGGCGTCGAGATCCCAGCAGGCCAATCGACGATAGGGACGTTGGGAGGTAGGTGTGTGAACATGCCAAACCCACGCTCCGCGCTCCAGGAATGCCTCGGCGATTCGAGCGGCGAAGGAGCCGGTCGAGAAGTTGCCGATCCAACGCACCTCGTCGATCGGCGCGATGGTTCCTCCTCCGCTGACCACCACTCGCAAGGTCGGGTGTTCGTCGTCTCG
>Ga0209017_10001640_pt1 | contig 16426 bp, 8 predicted proteins | sample YNPBryunderm2012_FD_185812 | JGI IMG/M metagenome (GOLD analysis project Ga0209017, IMG submission 185812) | Anoxygenic and chlorotrophic microbial mat microbial communities from Yellowstone National Park, USA - YNP Bryant MS undermat 2012... ... | reverse complement strand
AATGATCCTGCAGTACGCTGGTGCGAATGGCATGGACCAGCAGCCCCACGGCCACCAGCCCAAGTAGCACATTGACCGCCAACATGACCCAACCGTTGAGGACGGAGACCACCCGTTCCTGACTGGGCGGCTTGGCCCCACCGGCGCCCGAAGAGAGAACCACATCGCTATGCATATCGGTATGATATCATAACGCAATCAACTGGCAAGACCTTTAAGACCCCCACGCGCACAGGGCAACTCCTTTGGCGCCCTTCCCCCGGCGCACTGCAAGGGCGCGGCCAATCCCGCCCGACCCTTCCCGCAAGGCCACACTCGTTTCCAGCAGGACCGCGTGGAACCTGTCGGCCGAAAAGGGGTGCTGGGCGGTCGGATGCCACAGGGGATTTGGGCCACTTGGTGCGTAGCAGAAACCCTCTGGAAGCCGATCGAACAAACGTCCGATAGCCGCCAGGGCGGCCCTGTGAAAGGATAGCGTTGTGAAATCCGAACACCCGATCCAATGGTCCGCCGGACGCTTTGCTGCGGCTGACTGTAGAATCGCGGCCCAATTCCGCCGTTGTCGCTCTGGGGAAAAGGCCCTTGGGAAAATCCGCGGCGCTCCGGCCTGGGCCTGCGTGCGGGGTAACCTGCTGTGGGCAGACCTCGGACATCTGCAGGGCTGGTCGTGCTCAGGACGTTGCACCCTCGAATAATCAGGCGAAGTGGCTATATGCGAAAGCTTGCAAACCCGATCAGCATTTGGGCGACCTCCCAAACACTCGGGCGGAGGCTTGCTTGGCCGGTTGTGGTGGCATTCGGCTTGGCCCACACGCACGGCGCAGATCGCCTGTGGCTCGGAGGCGGGCCTGATGGCGATTGGCGAACGGACGCAAACTGGGTGTCCAACGTGCGACCAACGGCCGGGGACACTTTGTTCTTCGCGGGTAACCTGGGCTTGAATAGCACCAACGATTATGTCGCAGGCACTCTGTTCGCCGGGCTGACGTTCCTAAGTCCGGCCGGTCCGTTCAATCTCTGGGGCAACCGCGTGACCCTGGGTGGAGGAATTACCAACCTGCAAACGCTGGTTACGCAGACGGTTAGTTTGCCTCTGACCCTGGGAGCTCTGACGCCTGTGTGGGTTGTGGACCAAGGCAGCCTAACCTTGACGGGCCCTTTGGACGGAGCCCACGGAGGCATTTTGAAGCTTGGGGGCGGTCTCCTGACCCTCTCGGCCGCCAACACACTGGGCGGGCCGGTCGTAATTCGGGAAGGCCTGGTGAGCATTTCATCTGACGGCCACCTGGGGGCCCAGCCGCCTGGCTTTCGTCCGGATGCACTGGTGTTGGATGGAGGAGGGCTGAGAGCCACGGCTTCTCTGGTGTTGTCCAGCAACCGAGGGATCCGGCTGGGACCGCTGATGGGCAGCGGATATGGTCGAATCGAAACAGCCAGTGGAACCACGCTGAGCTACGCGGGGGTCCTGGCCGACAGCGGCGGGGTGGGCGGCCTGGTTAAGGGAGGTTTTGGTACGCTGACGCTTTCGGGTCCCAACACATACCGAGGGCCCACGGCGGTGCGGGTGGGAACATTGACACTGGATTTTGCGGGAGCCAATGCCCCGGCCACCAATCTACTGCACCCGGGCTCGAGGTTGGTCCTGGGAGGAGAGACCGCAGGCTTTGGAACCGTGAATTATGCTTCGCTGGTGGTCCTTGGGGCCCCCAACCGCACCAACGAGCAAAGTTTTATCGGGACGCATGTGACGTTCGGAGCCTCGGTGGTGCGGGTTACCAACCAAAACAACAATCGCGTCTTCGTGCATCTGGGAGCTTTGACCCATGACCCGGGCGGGGTGCTCACCGTGATCAGTCCGGCGCTGAGCGGTGCCGGTCAGGTCACCACGACGCGAACCAACCTGCACGGTCTGCTGGGCGGCTGGGCGACAGTAAGCGACGGCACCATGCTCTTCAACATCGCCATCGCCACCAATTACGCGCGCGTAGAGGAAGGAGGTTACTGGGGCAACTTCACCGACTATCGGGTCTACGTTACTGGGCAGCGATTGAAAGACTTTGCCACCCCGGAGACCAACTTGCTCATCGACAATGATTCCAGCGGGGACGTGATTGTCGACCTGCCCGGGGCAGGGAGTTTGACCGAAGTCAATACGCTTCACTACCGGCGCAACACCGCGGCGAACCTTCGGATTGGCGCAGGGAACACCTTGCGCCTGGGGCGCTACGGCGGGTTTCTGAAGTCGGACACCACGCCGGGTTTGACGTTGGTAATCGGGGAAGGCGGGGCAGCAGGCACTCAGGACATCGGAACGTTGACCGCCGGCGGCGGCGAAGACAGTCCCGGTGAGATCGTGTTTAATCTCAACAACACCAGCCAATCCGCCGGAACGCTGGCGGTGGATGCCCGAATTACGGATAACGGCACCGGGTCGGTGACCGTGGTGAAAATGGGCCCCGGTTCCATGAAACTGCGCGGGCACAACACTTACTCGGGTGGCACGTTCCTTTTGCAGGGACGAGTGCAGATGGTCGGCGGCGAAGTCGGAACCGGCAATGCAGACGCCTGTGGCACGGGGCCGATTTACATTTTGCCCGGTTCCTATCTGTTTCCCAGCGGCTCAGGGCCGGCCATTCCCGTTACCAATGCCGTCTACATTGCCGGCAACGGCACCGTAGGGGAGCCGTTGGGCGCCATTCGGACTTCGCCTGGGTGGCTGTTCAATGGACCGTGGACGTTGCTGGGCGATACCACCATCGGCGGCAACGGCGGTGCCAGCGGGGCCATCGCCGCCCGACTCTCAGGGCCGTACTCGGTGACCCTCTGTTCCCCTGCCACTGTCACCGGTACGGTCTGCCTGTCCAATCCGTCCAACGATTGGACGGGTACGACGATCTTGACGGCGCGACTTTCCGGAGGCACGCCACCGCTGTACAACACCTTTCTGAGTGGGAACCACGAGGTCATTCCCAACGGCTTCGGCCGTGGCAATGTAGTGATGGCCGGAGGAGTGAACCGTTTCATCACCTGGAACCTCAACGGCTACAACGAAACGATCAACGGCCTGCTGAACACCGGACCCGGCGAAAGCTGCATCATCCTCAATAACGGCGGCTCACCCTCCACTCTCACCGTAGGAGACAACGATCAATCCGCCGCTTTTGGTGGACTGATCCAGGACGGTTCCAGTCCCGTGTCCCTGGTCAAGATTGGTCCGGGGTTCAAACCCTGACCGGGCCTTGCTCCTACAGCGGCGAAACCGAAGTCCGCCAAGGGACCCTCGCTCTGGCTGGTAATGGCTCGATCGCCAACAGCGCCCGGATCTTGGTGGGCACCGGTGCCACGCTCGACGTGTCCGGCCTCACAGGCGGGTTTACGCATCCTGGCGAGGTGGCCCTTCGGGGCGGCACTTTGACGCTCCGGTCCACGGTCAGTCCGGGAATCCAGCGCCTGGTGTTAGAGGAAGCCCGACTGCGTCTGGTGAGCCTCTCTGCCAGTCCGAACCTCGAAGTGGGTACTTTGGTCACCGCAGGGCCGTCCAACGTGGTCGAGGTTGTCTCGCTGGGCGCGGTTGCCGGTTATCCGGTACAATTTCCCATCTTACGCTATCTGCAGAGCATTCAGGGCTCTGGATTCAACCTTACCTTGGGACGGCTGCCGGGCACCGGAACCACCGGTTATTTGTCCAATGACGTGGCCAGCGCCACCATCTATCTGGTCTTGCTGAGCGGGCCGCGCCCGTTGACATGGACCGGCAGCGCTGGGCCGGATTGGGATGTCGGCCAAAGTACCAACTGGTTGGCGTTTGGAACGACACCTTCGGTGTATCACGACGCGGATAGCGTGCCCTTCGACGACACAGCCTCTGCCACCACGGTCCGGCTGAGCACAGCCCTTGCTCCGGGCGCAATTCTGGTTCACAACAATACGCGCGACTTCACCTTCACCGGCCCCGGTCGATTGACCGGACTGACCGAGCTCTTCAAAGACGGGTCGGCGCGTCTCCTGCTGGCCAACGAAGAAATCAATGACTATCAGGGGGGCACCGTGATTGCCGCCGGTACCCTGCAAGTGGGCAACAACGACGCCACCGGGAACCTGCCTCCGGGACCGATTGTCAATAATGGTCGGCTGGTCTTCCACCGCAGTGACGACCTTGTGGTCTCCGGTTCCATCAGCGGCATGGGCGAACTGATGCAACGGGGGCCAGGCACGCTGACCTTGAGCGGGCCTAACCTGTTCGAAGGCGAGGTCACTGTAGCGGCTGGCGTGTTGCGTGCGGGCAGTGCCACAGCCTTGGGCACGGTGTGGGGTGGCACGGTCATCGAAGATGGAGCCACCCTGGATGTCAACGGTCAGAATCTGGGCAATGAACCCATTCGGGTGACAGGCAGCGGCGTCAGGGGTGAAGGGGCCATCATCAACTCGGGGCCGGACCAGATCAACGCTCTGCAGATGGTCACCTTGGCCGGTTCCACGGTGTTTGGTGGTACAGGACGGTGGGACATTCGCGGGGCGGGCTCTCAGCTCTCAACAGCCGGCGCAGCTTTCGATCTGGTGAAACGCGGGCCCAACCAGGTCTCCTTGGTGGGCACTCTGGTAGATCCGGCCCTGCGGCATGTGACTGTGGAACAGGGCGTGTTTTCGGTGGAAACCACCACCACGGGCTTGGGCAATCCTGCGGGCACCTTGCGGGTGGCCCCTGGGGCCACGCTACAACTGTGGAACCTGCAAACGCCTTTGGACAAGGTCGTGCTTCTGGAAGGAAACGGCATCCAGACCACGTTGAATTGCGGGGCTGGCGTGCTGAACACCCTGGTCGGGGCTGTTACTCTGCAGGGCGATTGTGTGGTCAACACGGCCGGAGGCACTACGCTCACGCTAGCCGGGCCGGTGGCCGGCCCGGGCAGCCTTCTCAAAGGCGGAGGAGGCACTCGGGTGTTGGCCGGGACTGCTTCGTTTACCGGTTGGACTCGACTCACGGGCGGCACCTTGATCGTGGAGGGTGCCAAGACCGGCCTGGGCCCGGTGGAAGTGGGCGCGGGCACAACGTTGGCCGGCATAGGCAGCCTGGCCGGGCCGGTGGCAATAGGCGGCGGGAACATCTCCCCCGGCAGTTCTGCTCAGCCCCAGGCTACCCTGACAGTGGGCGGACTCTTGCTCGAGAACGCGACTCTGGCTTTTGATCTGGCCGGAGATCCACAGGGACAGAACGACCGGATGATAGTGAACGGACCTGTGCAACTGAGCGGCCTCAACACGATCCGGATCACACCGATTCCCTGGCTGGCAACCGGCGCCGAATACACGTTGATCCAGTACTCGGGCGCCCTTACCGGGACCACCAACAACCTGCAGGTGATCGCACCGCGCGGCTACCGATTCTCCGTGGTGGATCCGACCACTACACCGGGAACCATTCGCGTGCGAGTGGACCATGCCGTGGCCAACCTCTACTGGCGCGGCGGCGCCAGCGGGGCGCCCAACGTCTGGGATGCGGAACAGACGGCCAACTGGTTGCGCCTCGGGCAGATGGGCCGATTTGCGCCGGGTGACTACGTCAACTTTGACGATCAATCCCTCTACCGGAATGTGGAGCTGCGGGGCGATCTGGAGGTTTCCGGAATGGTATTCAACAATTTCGGCCAACCGTACCAGCTCGAAGGGCCCGGCCGACTGACCGGCCCCGGTGGCTTGGAAGTTCACGGAGTGGGTCTCGTGCTGGCCAATCTGGGCAGCAATGATTTCACCGGCCCCATCACCATTCACTCCGGATTCCTGCAAATCGGCGACGGCGGTCTTGGAGGCAACCTCGGTCCCGGGCCGATTACCAACCACGCCCAGTTGACATTCAATCGCAGCGGGGAACTGCGAGTCAACAATCCGATCCGAGGCTTCGGGCTCGTGACGTTGGACGGCCCTGGCACGGTGGTGCTGGCCGGAGCCAACAACCTCTTCAGCGGAGAAGTTCGCGTCCAGCGAGGCACCCTCCGGACGCTGAGCAGCACGGCGCTCGGAGATGTCAACGCAGGAACCTTTGTGGCCGATGGCGCCACTCTCGACCTGGGAGCCAACAACGTCAACCTCGGTCTTGAACCGGTCACCGTCTCCGGAGCCGGTGTGGACGGTCAGGGCGCCATCGTCAACACCAGTGGCGACCCGACGTTCGTGGGACCGAACCTAAGATTTGTAACCCTGGTCGGGAACACAACCTTCGGCGGCACGGGCCGCTGGGATCTGCGCTCCGAACCCGCCACAGCAGCCAATGCTTGGCTGCTGACCGGCGGCCAAGCTTTCTAACTCACCAAACGAGGCACCAACACGGTCGCCCTGGTTGGAGTCCAGGTGGATCCGGCTCTGGGCGAAATCGAAATCCAGGAAGGCACCTTAGCGGTCGAGCGTTGGACGACGCTGGGTGATGACACCAAGCCGCTCACCGTGTTCTCCAATGCCACGCTGCAGTTGTACCAGGTTTCCAATGTGCTGACCAAGCCTGTGATCCTGCGGGCCGGTGGCCGGATCAACAATGCCAGCGGCACCAACGCCTTCGGGGGACCAATTCGACTGCTGGGCAACATCACCACCACCGTCGGTGGCACGTGGCTGGCGTTGACCAACGAGCTGAGCGGGCCCGGCGGACTCAACAAGGAGGGGGGAGCGACACTGTACCTCCGAGCGGCCAACAGCTACACCGGGCCCACTTGGATCCGCAGCGGAAGCCTGGCCCTGGTGGACAATGCCGGGCTGTCAGCCTCCAGCCCGCTGGTGATCAGCTCCGGTGCCACCCTGAGCGTGACCAACCGTTGGGATGCTACCCTGACCCTCACAGAGGGCCAAGTGTTGGCCGGCAACGGCTTGCTCCCTGGCCATTTGGTCTGCTCGGCCACGGCCCAAGTCAGCCCGGGCGAAGACGGTATGGGCACCCTTACCGTCACTGGCAACGCAGCCCTGCGCGGCATTACGGTGATCGAGGTGGACGGCCAAACGCAAACAGCCGACCAGGTGCGCACGCTCAATGGCGGGTTGAGTTTCGGAGGCCGCCTGGTGGTTTCGCTGCGCAGTGGCCCACCTGCAGGAGGCACAACCTTTACCCTCTTTGTCTCGGGCAATGGCCAATATTCCGGCCAGTTCCAAGAGCTCGTGCTGCCCGAGTTGCCCACTGGCCTGGCTTGGGACACGAGCCGGCTAGCTACAGCAGGGATCCTGGCCGTGGCGGGCACTCTCCATCCCCCGCAGATCGACCACATCGGCTGCACGGCGGAGGGTCTGCTCCTCCTCGGTTCGGGCGGCTCGCCAGAGGGCACGTTCCGGGTCCTGAGCAGCGGCAATGTGGCCCTGCCGCTGTCCGAGTGGGAGGTCGTGTACGTCGGTCGATTCGATTCCCAAGGCCGTTATGAGGTGCAGCTGCCGTGGCCCAACGAGCCCAGCGCCCGCTTCTACCGGCTCCAAATCCCTTGACTCGCCCACGACGCGTCAAGCTCGCAACCACGAAGGGGCCAGCCCTTGCCCTCCAAAGACGGGCCCCCTCATTCGCGGCCTGCCATACCGGCCTTCCAAGGAGAAGAGCCGATCGGCGTCGCGGCCAATGCCGACTGCCCGCCCACGGAGGTTCGATTTGCGCTCGGAGCGGATTGGATTCACACTTGCGTAAGGTGCCGACCTTTGGTGTCATAAAGGCGCTTCACGCAGGCGGCGATGCAACCGTATCCCAAACATTATTGCGGTGTGTTCGGTGTTTTTGGCCATCCAAAGGCTGCCGAACTGACCTATTACGGTCTCTTTGCACTGCAACATCGCGGTCAGGAGAGCGCCGGGATCGTTGTGTCGGATGGCCGCCAGTTCCGGGTTCACAAAGGGATGGGCCTGGTGCCCCAAGTATTCGACGCGGCTACGTTGCAATCGTTGACAGGGCACCTGGCCATCGGCCACACACGCTATTCGACGACCGGTTCGTCCCATTTCCGCAACGCTCAACCGCTGACCGTGGACTGCGCGCGCGGACAGATCGCCGTGGCTCACAACGGCAACCTGACCAACGCAGCCGCGTTGCGCGATGAGCTGGAAGCGGCCGGCTCGATCTTTCAAACCACGGTGGACAGCGAAATTGTGCTGCACCTGCTGGCTCAGCCCCGCTGCAATGGCTCGACCAACACGCTGGTGGAAGCCATCCGGCGCATCCAGGGCGCGTTCTCGTTGCTGATCATGACCGAGACGGAGCTCATCGCGGTGCGCGACCCGCACGGCTTCCGACCGCTGTCGCTCGGCCGGGTCGACGATGCCTGGGTGGTCTCCAGTGAGACCTGTGCCTTCGATCTGATCCATGCGCGCTTCGAGCGGGACATTCAACCGGGCGAAATTCTCATTCTGCGCGAGGGCGGTCTGTTGAGTCTGCAGGCCTTCCCGGAGCATCGACGTCGGGCGTTCTGTGTGTTCGAGTATGTGTATTTCGCGCGCCCGGACAGCCAGTTGGAAGGGCGCAATGTGCATCTGGCTCGCGTGGAAATGGGCCGACAACTGGCGCGGGAACATCCGGTCGACGCGGATCTGGTCATCCCGGTGCCGGACAGCGGCAATTCGGCGGCCCTGGGTTATGCGCTGGAATCCGGGATTCCGTTCGAGATGGCCTTTGTCCGCAACCACTACGTAGGGCGCAGTTTCCTGCAACCCACGCAGCTCATCCGGGACTTCAACGTACGGGTAAAGTTGAATCTGATCGGGGAACTGGTGCGGGGCAAACGCGTGGTGGTGGTGGATGATTCGATCGTGCGAGGCACCACCTGCCGCGCGCGCGTCAACACGTTAAAAGAGGCGGGGGCCCGTGAGGTACACGTTCGTGTCAGTTGCCCGCCCCACATGAACCCGTGCGTCTACGGGATCGATTTCCCTGACCGGAGCAAGCTGATGGCCGCCAACCACAGCTTGGAAGAGATCCGCCAGTATTTGAAGGCGGATTCGGTCCGGTACCTGTCTCTGGAGGGCATGGTGCAGGCCATCCGCCGGACGCAGGACAGTCTCTGCCTAGCCTGTTACAACGGCGACTATCCAGTCCCGTACGATCCGAACCTGGACAAGCAGATCATGGAACGTCGCCGCCAGCGCAGTCCTCGACTGGTCGAAGCATTGTTGCAGGAACAGGCCCAGGGCCAATTGCTATGAACGGGCCGGGCCTTTAGGCCTCTGGGAGACTGCCAGTAGAACCGTAGAGCGGTTTGGCCCTTCCGGGCTTGGGCGGCCCTCAGGGCCGGGCCACCGCAAATGGGAGGCCCCAAGGTTGGACACATTGGATCTGGCCCTTTGCATTTTGTACATGGCCGGCGTGCTGGGCGTGGGCTGGGCCTGTGGTCGGCGCCAGCGCGACGTGCGCGATTACTTTTTGGGTGGACGCAGCGTGCCTTGGGCGGCCGTGCTGGCGTCCATCGTGGCCACCGAAACTTCCACCGTCACCTTCATCAGCGTGCCGGCCTTCGCCTTTGCGGCCAACAGCCGTGGCGAGGGGGGCAATTTCACCTTCCTGTCGTTTGTGTTGGGTTCCCTGGTGGGGCGGCTGGTGGTGGTAGGGTGCCTGCTGCCGGCGTATTTTCGGGGGGAACTGCTGACCGTCTATCAACTGCTGGAACAGCGATTCAATCGCACGGTGCGCCAGACGGCATCGGTCCTTTTTCTGATCACCCGATCGCTGGCCGACGGAGTGCGGTTGATGGCCACGGCCCTGGTTTTGGTAGCACTGGTTCCTTGGAGCGATGCCACGGCCATACTGATTTTGGGGGCGGTCACCGTGTTGTACACCTGGATGGGCGGGATGCGGGCGGTGATTTGGACCGATGTCATACAGTGGGCGGTCTACCTGGTGGGGGCGACCACGGCGGCGGTGCTGTTGTGGCAGGGGATCCCTGGCGGCTGGGAAACCGTGGTCGCGGTGGGGCGCGAGCACGGGAAGTTCCGGGTCTTCGATTTTACACTGGATCTGGCTCGGAGTTACACGTTTTGGGCAGGTTTGGTCGGAGGAGCGTTTTTGACCACGGCCACGCACGGCACGGACCAGTTGATGGTCCAGCGATATCTCTGCGCACGGAGCCTGCGTCAAGCCGCTGTCGCCCTGCTGGGCAGCGGGGTGGCGGTATTCCTGCAGTTTGGTTTGTTTCTGGGAATCGGGCTACTGCTGTTCGTGTTCTACCAGCAGGCAGGCTCCTTACCGGCGGAGGTGGCGCAACGGCCGGACCGTGTGTTTCCCCATTTTGTGGCCACGGCCCTGCCCGCCGGGGTGAAGGGGCTGGTCGTGGCGGCCGTGTTTGCGGCGGCCATGAGCACGTTGTCCTCTTCCCTCAACTCGCTGGCCGCCGCCAGCATGTCGGATTTTTACCGCGCCTGGAACCCGGGCCGGATGAACACCCGTGCGGAATTGACGATCTCTCAATGGCTGACACTAGCCTGGGGACTGGTGCAGATGGCAGTGGCCTGGGGCGCCACCCACCTGGCCGAACGGGTGGTGGATACCGTGCTGGCTCTGGCCTCTTTTACGAACGGACCGGTGCTGGGGCTGTTTTTGCTCGGCCTTTTTACACGCCGCGTGGACAGTTTCGGGGCATTGACCGGGCTGTGCGCAGGGTTGATGGGCGTGGCCACCCTGTGGAGCACCGGCAAAGTCTCCTGGCAATGGTACGTGGTGGCGGGCGCCGTTCTGACCGCCACGGCGGCCTGGGCGGTCACGGGGTGGCGAACGACGCGTGCTCAGCGAAGTCCCCTTGGCCCGACGGCGGGGGTCTGAACGCGGTGACTCGTCCGTCCGGGCTTGGGAAGTTGGTGCCGGGCGACAGGCTTATTTCCCGATGCAGAACCGACTGAAGATGATATCCAGGAGGTCTTCCGTGGCGGTCTGGCCGACGATCTCGCCCACGGCCTCGGTGGCCGCACGCAAATCCACAGCCACCAGGTCCAGCGGCAAGGACTCATGAAGGGCCTGCACGGCGTGGTCCAGTGCGGTCCGTGCGCGCAGCAAGATTTGCTGGTGCCTGGCATTGATCAGGGCTTCTGGCGCTGCTTCGCCACGGGGGCGGCCGGCCCAGACGAGATTTTCCAACGCGTCTTTGAGGGCTTCCAATCCCTCGCCCGTGCGACAGGAGATCTCGACGTGGGGAGCATCGCAAGCCGGTAACACCAGACGTGGCGGCAGATCCGCCTTGTTGAGCACCAACAAACGACGGCGCGGGGCAAATTCCTCCCAGAGCCGCTGATCTTCCGAAGTCCACGGCTCGGACCGGTCAAAAACATGAAACAGTAGATCAGCCGTGGCCACGGCCGAGTGACTCCGACGAATGCCCTCGACTTCGATCTCGTCCTGCGCTTCGCGCACGCCGGCCGTGTCCACCAGAATCACCGGAAGGCCGCGGATGTTGACGGTTTCTTCGATGGTATCCCGGGTGGTCCCGGGCCGGGGGGACACAATGGCCCGATCCTGGCCGAGCAGCAGGTTCAAGAGACTGGACTTTCCGACGTTGGGCCGACCGACGATGGCCACGCGAATGCCGTGACGGAGGATGCGGCCCTCCTCCGCGGTGCGGAGCAGCTCCGACACCAGGGCGCGGCCGGATTCCAATCGCTGTCGAATGCCTTCGCGCGTGTCGGGCGCGATGTCCTCCTCCGGGAAATCGAGCTGTGCCTCCACATGGGCCAGGGCCAGCATCAGATCGTCCCGGAGCCGATTGAGACGGCGGGACAGACTGCCGGCCAGTTGTTCTCGCGCTGCGGCCAGGGCTCGTTCCGTGCGAGCGGCGATTAGATCCGCCACGGCTTCCGCCTGGGTTAAGTCGAGTCTGCCATTGAGAAAGGCACGCCGGGTGAACTCGCCCGGCTGGGCCAAGCGCGCGCCGGCCTCCAACACGCTCTGCAGCACCAGCCGGGCCACCAGCAGGCCACCGTGACAGGAGATTTCCACGACGTCCTCCCGGGTGTAGGTGCGAGGCCGGCGCATGACCGCCAGCAACACCTCGTCGATGATCTGCCCTTGCCGGTGCACATGTCCGTAATGGAGCGTGTGCGAGGGCGCCGCCGAGGGTTTGCAGGACCGCGTGCCGGCCGGCTGGAACACGCGGTCGGCCACCCCCAAAGCGTCCGGTCCCGAAATCCGGATCACGGCCAAGCCACCCTCTCCCGGTGGGGTGGCAATGGCTGCGATGGTATCATTCTGCATGGATCCAACGTAGGGGTCAGTTCGGACTCCGAGCAAGCCAGTGGCAACTCCGCGCGCAGCCGTCGGGCCCAACCATAGACACCTCCCCTCAAGCGGAGGAGCTCCCGGGTCGAACCACTTCGCGCCGAGTCGTGCTTTGGTTAACGCTTCCATCCCGGGCGCATGAAGGCCTGCCAAAGATCCTGTGGAGGTGTCGACCGCGCATTGGGAAGAGGGCGACGCCGACGCAGAAAGGCGAGGCCTTTGCCATGCCACGTTTCGACGGACTCGGCATGGGCGGTCGGAAGCCTCCAAGGTGCCCCAGAAACCCCGTGTTTCCGGCAACCCTCCGCCGTGGGCGGGAGATATGAAATCAGGCTGGACTTGTGCGAACGCCCGGGGGCTCCGGACCGGCCGAGGAGGGGTGGTCCAGGTTCGCAGTCTCAGAGGACGGGGTTTCCGTCGAAGCAGGCTGAGTGGTCTTGGAGTCGACGGCAGCCGGAGTCGATCGGCTCGAAGGTTCTGGCTCCGCGGGAGACACTGCCATGGGAGTTGCCTCCTGCGGCTCGCCGGATGGAGGTGGCGTTTCTGGTGGCCCCTCGCTCGTGGGCTCGGACCTCGCCGCCAGGGTGGACGAAGCCGGTTCCGGCTGCGGCGGTGCCGGCGGTTGGCCGGTGACTTCCCCGGCCGCAGGGGGGCCAGCCAGTTCTTCCGAAGCGGGGCCCGCTTCCAACGTCGCTTCAGTGGTACGCGCGCCGCCCGAACTGGCGGCAGGAGCCGACTGAGGGGTACCAGCGGCTGCCGGGGCAGCCGGTTTGGTCGGTTTGGGGGCCGGCTTTTTGGCCACTTCGAGCGCCCCGTTGGAGAATTCGATCACATGGCCCTGATGGATCAACCAGTGCAGATCGGCAATGATCTGGGTCTGTTCAGGTGTGGGTGTGGGGGCAGCCGTCGGGCCGGCGCCACCGGAAGGGGCCCCCTCCGCTGCCGTAGACGGCTCGGGAGCCACCGGGATCGGGCGCGGGGAAGGTGCCAGGGCTTCGATCAGGTCGCGCCGCGTGCAGTGGGGATGGTCCAAGATGTACTGCACGATGCGTTTGACGTTGAGGGAGACCGGGGTGTTTTCGATGTCCAGGTAATGAGGCCGAGCCACGGCCACATGGGTGATGGTGCGATTGACCTTGAAAAACTGCAGGCCATGAGCTGCGAACTGCTGGCTCAACACCGTGGCCAATTGCAGCGGAAAGCGTTGCTGTTCCTGCACCGTGTGACGCACCAGCCGCGCCAATTCGCGACAAGGAATCTCCCGGCTGGCCGGACCGCTCAAGGTCACCAGGTCCACCTGCCGCACGATGTTGGGGGCATGCACCTCCCGGAAATGGCGAGCCACGGCTTCCCGGCTGCCCAAGCGCATCGGTTCCGGCACATTCAGGGTGATGTACTCGGTTTTCCAACTCTGCTCTTCCAACCACTGTTTCACCACAGCTTCATCCCGGACGATCTTGATGCGCGCCTTGTAAGCCTCGAAGGGCATGTGGGAGAAGCGCTCGGCGTGGAGCTGGCGGATGCGGTTTGGATAGTCGTGGTGATTGGGGGGGCCGAGGATTACCCCGCTCAGGCCACACTGGGCCACAAAGGTGTACTTACCTTTGGGCGGCTCGGTGGGGGTGCGTTCCGCCTGGTAGAAGGTGTCGAAATGTTTCTCGAGCACGTGGGCCACCACCTCGTCCGCCGAAAGCCATGGCGTGTCGTCAAGGGCACAGACAAACAGCGGCTGCACCACGGTGCCGTCGGATTTCTTTTTGACGCTGATCTCGACCTGGTACCGTTCCGGACGTTGCAGGAACAGTTTGGCAATGTCGAACAACGGAAAGGCGCGTCCGGTGCTGCGGATGCGGCGTGCCACCAGTTCGACGCCCTTGGGATCCGGGATCAGGCGGACCTGGAGCTCTGGCAGCGGCGCGCGCGCCGGTTTCGGGCCCCGGGCTGCCGATGAAGTCGGCGCTTTTTGCGCGGCCGAGCCGGCCGCAGCCGCAGGCGTGGCTCCGGCAGCGCTGCTCCGGTCTAAAGTCCTGCGGCCCCTGCCGCGGCTCCGCTCCCCGCGCCGTTGTGACGGGCGGCTCTGGCCTTCCTCGGCCTGTTCCCGAGACCGCGTGACCTCGGAAGCTTTGGAGGGCTCCGTCGCCCAAGCCGGCAGGAACAGCTTTTCCAGGTCGAACTCGTTATCCGGCAACGCACTCATGACGATGTCTTTGGGACACGCCCACGGGGTCTGAGTGGCGGCCCCTCTGCTGGCAGCATGCGAGCCCTTGGGCCCAAATGCAAGTGCGGGCTCCTGGGGATGCATGCCCGGCTGCTGGTCCGGCTCCCGAATGCAACAGCACCAAAGCCCTGGCTGACTGCCCGGCCGCCCCAAATTTCCCATCCGCCCCATTCCACTCCGTTGGAATCCGTGCCCGGAGGTTGAAGAACCCCAAATGGTCCATGCACGGTTCGAGGAAACCACGGGACATGGCCCCGGCCCGGCCGCACCGCACCCGCTTTGCCCCCAGCGTAGAGTCTTGGCATCGGAAGGGCATTTTCTCATATTGCGCGGCGTGATTGACACGCCGGAAGCGTTGGAAGCTTTTCTCCCCGTTCTGCGTGCAGCTCCCTGGGTAGCCCTGGACACCGAGGCGGACAGCCTGCACGCCTACCCGGAGAAACTTTGTCTGATCCAGATCTCCACTCCCACCGGGGATCGGCTAGTGGATCCGCTAGCCGGCCTGGATTTACAGCCCCTGCTGAGGCTACTGGCTCAACACGACCTGATCATGCACGGGGCCGATTATGATCTACGGTTGCTGTGGCGCCACGGTCGTTTCGTGCCCAGCTCCGTTTTCGACACCATGCTGGCGGCACGCCTGTTGGGGGAACGCAACTTCAACCTGAGCGCACTCTTGGAGAAATTTCTGGGCGTGCGCCTGGACAAGGCGATGCAAAAGGCCGATTGGGCCCGACGGCCCCTGACTCCCCGTATGGAAGCCTACGCGCGCAACGATACCCGGTACCTTAAGCCTTTGGCCGACCGCCTCCGCGAAGCGCTGGCGCGTTGCGGGCGACTGAGCTGGCACCAGGAAGCCTGCCGTCAACTCATTGCCGAGTGTGCCCGCGACCCGGCCCCCGACACGGATCAGGCCTGGCGGGTCAAGGGCAGTCACCGGCTGGGGCGCCAAGGGCTGGCGGTCCTGCGGGAGTTGTGGCACTGGAGAGAAACAGAAGCCCGAGCCGCCAACCGCCCCCCGTTTTTCATTCTGCCCCACGAGACGCTCAGCCAGATCGCCGCAGCCGCGGTGGACTCCCAACCCATCGACCCGCTCTTGCCCCGGCGCTTTCCCCCGCGGCGCCGGACCGCTCTGCAGCAGGCCATCCAACGCGGTCTGGCCCTGCCCCCGGAACAGTGGCCCGAGCCGCGGCGCGGCGTCATCCGGCGCCTCACCGAGTCGGAACGCCAACGGTTCGAAACCTTGGAGGCTCGGCGCAACGCCCGCGCCCAGGAATTGGGGCTGGACCCCTCGTTGATCGCGCCGCGCAGCCTGCTCCTGGATCTGGCCCGGGACTGGGAAGCACACGCGCCCCGGCTGATGCAGTGGCAGCGGCAGTTGCTGGAACCGTGAAGCCCCCCGGGGCAGCCCTTCGGCTGCGGCTGCGCAGGCCGTCAGACCGACTCCGCCCGCGTGGAAAGCGTCCTCGCACCGGCAGGGCACTCAGCGTCGGCTGGCCGCGGCCGGTGTGTTGGTTTCGTTCAATGGAAGATCCGCCTGCTCCACCGGCTTCAGGTCGTCCACCAAGACCTCGACAGCTTCCTGGGCACGAATTTGACGCACGTAATCCGGCAGGGCCTTCTGAATGGCCTGCGTTGTCAGAAACTCGCGCACGCGATCCTCCACCTCCGACAGGGGGATGCGCCGGGCCGGGATGCGCTCGTGCATCTTGAGAATGTGATAGCCGAACTGCGTGGTGACCACGTCGCTGATCTCACCGGGTTTGAGGTGAAAGGCCGCCGTTTCAAACTCGGGCACCATTTGCCCCCGAGCAAACGTGTATTCCCCGCCCCGGTCCTTGGAACCCGGATCCTCGGAAAACTCGCGTGCCAACGCGGCGAAGTCTTCCCCAGCCCGTGCCCGGGCCAGCAAACCCTCGATCTGCTTGCGTTTGGCTTGGCGCACATCTTCCGGCAAGGGATCCCGCGTGGTAGCGTCCACCGTCCGCAACAGGATG
>Ga0209017_10001637_pt1 | contig 16437 bp, 13 predicted proteins | sample YNPBryunderm2012_FD_185812 | JGI IMG/M metagenome (GOLD analysis project Ga0209017, IMG submission 185812) | Anoxygenic and chlorotrophic microbial mat microbial communities from Yellowstone National Park, USA - YNP Bryant MS undermat 2012... ... | reverse complement strand
CTCAGGGCACTGTGCAGTCGGAGGCTTGGGTTTGGGGGGCGGTACCGGTTTTGGCCAAACCGAGCAGTTCGGCGCGACGCTGGATGAACTGGGCCAGGACACTGACGGCGATTTCGTGGACGCCAACGGCGTGGATGGGCAGGCCTACGGGGCAGACGACACGGTCCAGTTGTTCGGGGGTGGCGAGGTTCTGGCGTAGGAACTGTTCGCGAATGAGCCGCGCCTTGCGGCGGCTGCCGATCATTCCCAGGAAAGCGAACGGTCGATGGATCCACTCGGAGAGCACGAGGGCGTCGTGTTGGTGGCCCCGGGTGACGATGAGGCCGAAGGTGGGCACGGCTGGTAAGGGTCGGGTCAGCAACTCATGCCACGGACCAACCTCGAGCCGGGCGGCGGCGGGGAAGAAATCGTGATTGGCCAGACCGGGGCGATCGTCGAAGACGGTGACGTCAAAGTCCAGTTGCAGGGCCAAGGGCACGACGGCCTGAGCGACGTGGCCGGAGCCGGCCACCCAAAGGGCGCAAGGGGGACTGACCGTTTCTTGGTAGAGCCAAGGGCCTTCGGTTTGGTCGATGCGCTGGATGGCGAAGTCGTGGCGGACCCCCCAGCGGACCGGGGTGGTGGTTTGGGCCAGTTCAGCCCAGAGCGCGGCGGCTTGGCTGGCATGGGGAAGGATCAGGCCGTAGACGCGGCCGCCGCAAATGAGACCGTCGTCCCAACCGAAGTCATGGTCCAGAACCATGTCGAAGGTGTCGGGCTGGCCGGTTTGGAGGGCACGCCGGGCGCGGGCGTGGACTTCGGCCTCGAGGCAGCCGCCGCCCAAGGTGCCGACAATGCGTCCGTCCGGCAGGAAGAGGGCCTTGGCGCCAGTGCGCTGGGGGCTGGATCCTTTGACGCCGGCGATGAGGCCCAGGACGAAGGGTTGGCCTTGGTGGCTAAGCTTGGCCATTTCCTCGTAGATGCGGCGTGTGGTCATGCGGGGGGAGAAGGAAGCAGGAACAGGTTTGGACGTCTTTAGAACAGGGTGTTGACGAGGATGCTAACGACGCTCAAAGGACCCTGGTCCTCGAAGCCTTCGGTGGCCTTGTCGAGTTTTTGGAGCGTGAGACGCGCGTTTTTGTAGAGGGCATCGTCGTTGACCAGTTTACCCACGGAACCGTCGCCACGGTTGATTTTTTGGAGGATTTCTCGGAGCTGGACGACGGAATTGGTGGTTTCCTGGTAGAGACTGGGGTCGGTGACCAGCCGGCCGAGGGTACCCTGGCCGGCGCGGATGTCAGCGACGATCTGTTGGGCGTCCTGCACGGCGGCCTGGACCGTGGTGATGGTGTGGTTGAGGTTGGAGACGGTGTCGAGGGCTGTGTTGTGGAAGGTGTCTTCCATGACCAGGCGGCCGAAGGTGCCCTGACCGGCGCGGATTTGGGCGGTGATGTTTTTGAGGTTGGTGAAGGTTTCGCTGAGCACGCCGCTGTTTTGGCGGACAAAGTCGGTCAGCGGCCCGAGAAGGTTGTCGATTTTGTCGCCGGTGAAGCTGCGGGTGAGGTTTTCGACTCCGCTGGCGACGTTGTCCAGCCGGGCCATGAGGGCGGCGAAGTCCGGTTGTTCGGTCGTTTTGAGGATGGTGCCGTCCACCGCGCGCGGGGCTTCGGGCCGGCCAAAGTCGAGTGACACATAATTTTGCCCCATGAGCCCGGAGAATTTGATGGTGGCGACACATTCCGTGTTCACGGAATGATCGGGGGCCAGCTTCATAGTGACCCGGACACGATCGCCATCGAGTCGGATGGCTTCCACGCGACCGATTTCGACGCCGGCCATTTTGACACGGTCCCCGACCTTCAGTTCCATGGCATTGGAGAAGAGGGCATGGATGCGGGGACCTTTGCGGAAGCGCTCGATGCCTCCGGCCATTTCCATAACCAGCACACCGGCCACTATGGCAATGGCCACAAACAGGCCTAATCGGGTTTCCAATGAGTCTTTCATGACGGAACCTCCTGCGGTTGGCGTTCGGGACGGGCCTGCAGAAACCGCTGCAGCAGGGGATCCGGATGTATCCGGAGTTGTTCCGGCCTTTCCAGGGCGATCAGCCGACCGTCGTGGAGAAAACCGATGCGGTCGGCCACCTGGAAGGCCAGGTTGCTGTCATGGGTCACCACGACGGAGGTGACCCCGATGCGGTCTCTGAGGCTCAAAATCTCTTCGGCGATGACCTGAGCGGACAGCGGGTCCAGTTCGCTGGTGGGTTCGTCGTAGAGGATGAGCTGCGGTTCCATGACCAGGGCGCGGGCGATGGCGACGCGTTTGCGCATACCGCCGGACAGTTGGCCGGGCAGTTTGTCTTCCGCGCCTTCCAGGCCCACCAGCGCCAGTTTCTCCGCGACGATGCGGCGAATCTGTTCGGGGGGACAGAGCCGGTGCTCGGCCAGGTAAAGTCCCACGTTTTCGGCCACAGTGAGCGAGTTCAGCAGGGCGGCCGACTGGAAGACCATGGCCAGCCGGTACCGATCCAACACGCCCGCGCCCTGCACCGGCTGGCCGTTGAGGCGGATTTCGCCCTCGTCGGGCTGTTCCAGCCCGATGATGTGTCGCAGCAGCACGCTCTTGCCGCTGCCGCTGGGTCCCATGATGACCAAGACCTCGGCCGGGGCCACAGAAAAGGAGATGCCGCGGAGCACTTCCTGGGCACCGTAACGTTTCCGGAGGTTACGAACCTCGACGGACAGGCCGGTTTGGGGAGTGGGCGGCGAAGGGTTCATGACAGGAGCAGCCGGGTCAGGATGTAGTCGGAAATGACAATCAGGACGATGGAATTGACGACGGCCTTGGTGACCGAGCGACCGATCCCGCGTGGGCCGCCCCGGGTGACCAGTCCCTGGTGACAACAGACCGTGCCGACGATCAGGGCGAACATGAAGCTTTTGAACAGGCCATTGGCCACGTCTTCGAGGGCCACGACGTCACGCAGGTTTTCAAAGAAGGCCTGGAATCCGATGGCAATGCGGTCGTTGTAGGCGGCTACCAGGGCGCCGCCGAACCAGCCTACCATGATGGCGATGAGCACCAACAGCGGCACTGCCAGGGCCAGGGCCACCATCCGCGGCAAGACCAGGAAATGGATCGGGTCGATGCGCATGGTGCGCAGGGCATCGATTTCTTGATAGACCTGCATGGAACCGATTTCCGCGGCCATGGCCGAGCCATTTCGGCCGGCGATGAGAATGGCCATCATCACCGGGGCCAGTTCCTTGCAGATGGAGACGCCCACGATGCCGCCCAAGGCGGCGGCTAGACCGCTGTCCACCAGCACCGGGCCGGTCTGCAGCGCCACCACGGCCCCGATAAAGAACGACAGGACACAAACCATCAACAGGCTGGCGTTGCCGATGTCATAGAACTGTTCGAACACCTTGCGGCGCTGCCGCCAGGTCAAGGGCAGAGCCTGCAGCGTGCGCCCGAACAATAGGACCATCTCGCCCAGGTTTTGGAACATGGTCAGTTTCCGCTGAACGCGTTGTTCAATCCGGCTTCGGCCCGGTGGATAAATGGCCGCCGGCGTGGTTGCGTCCCGGCCCCGCACCGGGCTCCCCGGAGCGCTGCCCTTTCAAGGGTAGCCCCAAGAATTGGAAACGCCAACCGGGTCCCTTGCATTCATAACGAACCACACCGAACAGTAGCGAAGCCTTTTGGGCATCAGGTCGGCGCTCGTACCGGAACAGATTCCACAGCAAAGAATGACTAGAACGACCGGAGCCCGGGTCCTGTTCGACCCGCCAGACCGACCAGATCGGACTGTAGTTTCGCTCCACCCCACGATTCCCGGGCAAGATCGGTTCCACAGGGGCGAAGAGCTGCAGCCGGGATTGGCCGTCGGAATCCCGGCGGTAGGTCCCAAGCGGCCAAAGATCGTGTCGGGACCGTCGGGAACCGTCGCGAAAATCCTCGCGCAACTCTCGGTACACAAACAGGGCCACCCGCCTGTCGTGGCGTGTGAGGTCGGAAAGTTCATTGCGTCGCGACTGCCACAGGGGCCACAAAAAGAACCGGCTCTGCCGGTGGGGCGTGTGGGTCAAGCCGTAGAGCGGCCAGAGGCGGCAGGTGGTTCGGCCAGGCCCCTGACCCCAGACGACGAACGGCCAAGGAGCGCCCACCTCGTGGTAGCCAGTTTTTGCGTTGGTGCTGACTGTGACGCCCAAGGGCCACCCCCAACTGGTGGACTGATGCTCGGAGGATCGGCTGGACGCGTAAAAGGGGACGAAAGCCGTCTGATCCATGGGCCGGTCAGAGCCCTGCCCGGTCTGATGTTCCACAAAGAAGGGCCACGCCACGAAACGCTTGACGTGCCCGGGTACGAGCACCTCTTCTCCCCAGAAGTTGGTCCGCCAGGTGACCTCTTTTTTCTCGTATCCGTACACGGGCCAGAGTTGCCAGCCGACCAGGCCTTCCCCTTGACGAACATGGACGAAGGGATAGAGCCAGTTTTCGGTGACGACATCCCGCTTCCGGGTACGGCTCCAGAGGGGAAAGAGCACCACGTCGATCTCGTCGCGAAACAGGCGGCGTTCCAAGTGCCCGTAAAAGGGCAGGACGGCAAAGGTGCGCCGGTCCGGATCCTCGGATCGTTCCCAGAACACAATGGGGAACAGGGTGAACCGTTCCGTGCGGCGCTCTTGCTGGTCGGCCCCGTGACTGCCGCTCAACAACTGGAACAGTTGCCATCGGCTCTCCGGGCCAACTCGGTCGTAGGTGAACAGTGGATACAGCACGTCTACCGACCGCCGATCCATAGCGGGGTAGCATTCGGTGGACAGCAACGGATGCAGTGCCCAGCCTTCGCGCTCCGGTTCCCGTTCCCAACTCAGCAGGGGGCCCAGCACCTCGGTGCGTCGTCCCTCGCGAAGCGTCAGCTCGAAAGAATCGTAGAGCGGCCCCCCGTCCCAGGCGGACGTCCATCCGACCAGTGACAAGGCGGCACCCACTACGCCGAGGCGGATCTGCTTTCGGAGGGTTCGATGCACTCCGCGCGTGAAGTAGCCGAGCAGGGCAGAGCCGTCAAGCCGTGCGGTAGAGGGGCCTGCGCCGCCGGCGCAACTCATGTCATGGGCAACGAATGGACTCTTCGCAAACCTAATAAGCGCGAAGATGACGTGGGGCAGGCGAAAAGAGAAGGTCCTGCAAAACGACCAAGCCGTCCCCGCAAGAAGCGGAGAGCTGCCTCGCAAGGCCGGGCGTGGCATCGGCAGGGTTTCCATCCCAAGGTCGGGCATTGTTTCGGCAACTCGCCCGTCAAGAACAGCTCGGCTGGGGCAGCTTCGGCGCCTTTGGCAAGGCCCGTGGCTCGCCATGTGCGAACGCGCCGATTCCTCGGATCCGCGGCCCCGGGGCCGGCCTCGAGGCACCTGCCTGGCAGGCAGTCACGGCACACTTGGGGTGGGAACAGGCAGGGGCGCCCTGTCAGGGGTACGGGCCTCGGTCTTGTGCAGCAGGTTGGCGGCTCCTACAGGCATTTCGGCTTTGGTTGTGTTTGCCGAGGGTGATGGACTCCTGTGTTTCGGATAGCGGCATCTCTTCGAGCGAGGTTCGCGCGCAGCGTTTCTCTGGCAACCGTGGCCTCTATGGCTCGGGCCATAGCCACTGCGGGCGGCGGCTACTGGGTGCGCCTGCTGGAGGGCAGAGCCGCAGGTGCTTCTGGGGATTGGTCGGAGAAGTCGGTGGCAGGGCCGGTCATGACGATGGGCCGGATGCGACCGTCGGACTCGTATTCGACGCGGTCAAGGCAGATCTGTCGCCGGCCCTGGTAGGGGCCGTCGCCGGTTTGGTTTTCCCAGCGGTGGTACGCAATGAGCCACTCTCCCGTGTGCGGGTGTTGGAAGAACGCGTGGTGACCGGGCCCCTTGCGGGTGGCGTCACTGGTCAGGATAGGGCCCTGGTACTCCCACGGTCCGGTGGGCGAGTGACTTGTGGCGTAATGGACGGAATAGGAGGCGTGGCGGAAACTGCCATGGCTATAGGAGAGGTAATACCGCCCCTGCCAGTAGTGCATGAAAGCGCCCTCGGTGAACCGGGGCGGGGTGTCCACGGGAATTTCCCGAGCAATCGAGAGGAGGTCCGGGTTCAGCTCGAAGACGCGCAGACGCGTCCCGGCGCTGCCCCCGGCGTACAAGAGAAACTTCCCGGAGCGCGGATCTTGGAAAACCATCGGGTCAATGGCCTCGAAGGTGGCATCGCCCACCAAGAGCGGCCGACCGCTGTCGCGAAACGGGCCAGTGGGTCCATCTGCCACCGCCACGCCAATACGAGACGGTGTGGGGTTTTGAGGGCCAACGGAGTAATAGAGATACCATTTTCCCTCATGGTGCAGGACAGAAGGCGCCCAGGCGTAGTGTCGGGGCGCGCCATCTTCCTTGATCCATCGCACATCTTCGAAGCGCAGAATCGGCCCGTGCCGTTGCCAGTGATGAAGATTGGTAGAGCAGAAGGCATAAAAACGGTCCAAGGGGCCATCGCTCCAGGTCGGGTAGATCCAAACGGTGCCTTCCACAACCACCACGTGAGGGTCGGCTCCCGGGAAAATGGGGTTAGAAGGCAGGGAAGCCCGCGCCATCCGCTGCGGCTGGCCGGAGGGCGAAGCAGAGGGTGGACCGGCTGCAAGGGCCAGACCAGCAAGCCAAGTGAGGACCAGAACCAACACCACGCAAGTCATGGCGGGGATCCATCTTGGGCCGATCGCCGGCTGAGGGCCAGTTTTCTTTGGGCCGCACTGGGGCCGGAGATTCAGGGCCGGGGCAAGCCGGGGTTGCTCCCGGAGGCCTTGCCGCCAAGCGGTTCCGTTTTTGGCTGGCGAGGTTTTCCGCTTGCCAGCCGCACGGACTGTTCCTTTTGCGAAGCTGCGGGTCAGGCTGAGCGGTGCCCTGAGGCAAGGCCTGAGACCGTTCGAGACGCTGCGTTTCGGTTCCCTGTCCATGCAGTCCGCACGGCCCGAGTGGTTGGCAGGCTCCGCTTCCCTCGGTCCGGGCAGTTGGTACAGCGGCCGACCCTGTGCAAAGAACCGGGGTTCAAGCCTCCGGTTTTGCAGGGACTTCGTCCGAAAAGGCGCAATGGCTTTGGGTCCCGCCGGTCGGGCCCGGGCCACGACCCTCTCAAGGACGGGAGGCCAGCGACAGCAGACGTTGGTCCGGCCCGTTCGAGGCGCAGAGGGACGGAACGACCGGCAGCGAGGGTCGTCCGGTTGATGTGCCGTAGAAGCCTTTGGACGATTTCGAGTCCCTCGACGCTGGGATCTGGGCCGCGGAGGAAATCCGGAGGCCGCTCCCAGCCCGGTTCGGCTCAACTGCCAAGGGTACCTGTTGCGGTTTTGTAACGGAACCGTCGCGGAAATGTCGCAGGCCCGGGCCAAGTTGCGTTCGGATGAGAGGCAGCATTGCGCTGATCTTGGGATGGACCGTGGTCTGGGCCGTAAGTCCGGGGCTTGCCGCCGAACCGGGTCGCGGCTCGGCGGAGTGGCAGGCGTTGTTGGAGCAATGGGTTCAGACCCGGCAGATGATTTCGAAGGCCCGGGCCGAGTGGGTTGCCGAGCAGGAGTTGCTCCGGCAGACGCTGGAAATGCTAAAGAACGAGGCACGGAGTCTGGAAAGCGCACTGTCTCAGACCGAAACGCAGCAAGTGGCCGTGGCCGCCGAGCGGGCCACCGTGCGCGGGCAACAGGAATCCCTCGAGGCAGCCTTGGCCGTTTTGCACGACCGATTGCCGTCGTTGGAGGCAAGGCTCCGGCGGCTGGCACCGGCTCTGCCCGAGCCGCTGCGTAGAACGGTAGAGCCCCTCTGGGATCGCTTGGCCGTGGACGCAAAACCGGCCATGCGCTCCGCGGGCACACGTTTGCAGGCCTTGGTCACGCTGTTAAACGAGATGGAAAAGTTCGATCACAGCGTGACGTTGCATCCTGAGTTGCGAACGGGGCCGGACGGCCGGCCGGTGAAGGTGCAGGTTCTGTATTTGGGGCTGGGCCAGGCCTGGTACGTGGACGAGACGGGCCGTGTGGCCGGACGCGGGGTACCGAGCAGGGACGGCTGGCGATGGGTGGAAGAAGCCGGGCTGGGCGCACAAGTGCAGGAAGCGGTGGCCGTCTATGAAGGGCGTCGTCCAGCCCGATACGTCGCTTTGCCAGTGGAGGTGCAATGAAATCGGTTGGCGAAAGGGGAAGCCCCGGAACAGTCGGGATTGCACTGGGTTTCCTGTGGCTGGTTTACACGGTGGCCCTGACCGGAGCAGGCGCCGTGGACACAACGGCCCTAATGTCCGGCGCCAAGGCGGATTTGGAGCAGGCGCTGCGGGAGTTGGCCCAGACCCGGGAGCAGATCGAATCCGAGCGAACGGCTCTGGTCCGGCAAGTGCGGGAGTGGGAAGAGCGCGTCCTGACGCGGCGCGGCGAGTTGGAGCGAGCCCGACGGGCTGCGGACAACGAGTTGGTGCAGTTGAATGCCTGGAGAGCCGAGCTGCGCACGCGGAGCAATGAGCTGGCGGCCATCGAGGCGCTGCTGCACAACTATCACGAGGCATTGGCCGGACGACTGCAGGCAGTGGAGATGGATCGGTACGAGCCGGCGTTGCGAGCCTTCCAAGCTGCGCGCAGTTCGGACGCGGCGCCGCCGGCGGAGCGGTTGGCCCAACAACTGAGATTGCTGGAAATCGGTCTGCAACGGCTCGAACAGCGCATCGGCGGCGAACAGTTGCCAGGGCGCGCGTTGAACTCCCAAGGCCAACTTGTCGAGGGCCAGTTTCTTCTGATGGGGCCGTTGGCGTGGTTTTCCACAGAAGGTTCCCCGCCCGTAGCCGGCGTGGTTCAGATGCGCTTGAACTCGCCTGCTCCGGAGTTGGCCCTGCCGCCGCACGTGACGGCGCAGGCGATTTCCGAGGTGATCCGAACCGCTCGGGGGATTCTGCCGGTCGATCCCACCCTGGGAAATGCCTGGAAACTGCAAACCACCCGCGATTCGTTCTGGACGCACATTCAGAAGGGCGGACCCGTGATGGTGCCCATTTTGCTATTGGGCGGGCTCGCACTGGGGATTTTTGCGTGGAAGTGGATTCAGCTGCACCGTCTGCCGGAGGTGACGCCTGCGGTGGTGGCACCGGTTTTGGAGGCCTTGGAACGGGGCAATCCGGAGCACGCCCTGCATCTGGCACGTCAATTGCCGGGACCGGGCGGCCGGATGCTTGCCGCGGCCGTTGAACATTGGCGCGAGCCTAAGGAGTTCATCGAAGAGATCCTTTACGAGAAGATGCTAGCGCTACGCCCGACCCTGGAGCGCGGGATTCCGTTTTTGGCCCTGACGGCTGCAGCCGCCCCGCTATTGGGTCTGCTGGGCACGGTCACCGGCATGATCAACACCTTCAACGTGATCACCGTCTTCGGCACCGGCGACCCCAAGACTCTGGCCGGCGGCATTTCCGAGGCGCTGATCACGACGGAGTTCGGATTGATCGTGGCGATTCCCGCCTTGCTGCTGCATGCGATTTTGTCCCGAAAGGTCAAGGGTTGGCTGGGACGATTGGAGCAGGTGGGTGTGGGCTTTTTGAATGCGCTGCCGGAAGGGGACCCGGCGGGGATCCGACGGTAGGAGGGCAAATTTGGCGGAAAGGAGCAGAGTTATGATGGAGACCATCGTTCAGACTTGGGTGCGGGGCGGCTGGGTGATGGTGCCGCTGGCCATGGTGTCGCTGCTGATGTTTGCCGTGGGGTTGAGGCTGATGCTGCGGATGCGTCGGCTGCCCGATCGCTGGGGAACGGACTCGGAGTGGCAGGGCTGGATGCTCCACCCCGGGGCGGCCCCCGGACAGGTGCGCGCTCTGTTGGCTCAGGCCGGGGTGGGCCGTAGCTCGGTCCCAGAGCTGCATCGAGGTTTCGCCGCAGTGGCCAGCGGTTGGTTGCAACCGTTGGATCGGCAGTTGTCCCTGTTGAGCACATTGGTGGCGGCGGCTCCGCTGGTGGGTCTGCTGGGGACGGTCTCCGGGATGCTCGTGACTTTCCACGCGTTGGCGGTGGGTGGCGGCGGCCAGATCACGGAAGCCATGGCGGCCGGCATTTCGCAGGCGTTGTTCCCGCCGGAGATTGGCCTGTGCATTGCCCTGCCGGGCTTGGGGATCGTGCATTGGACACGGCGGCGGCGTCACGAGTTTGAGGCCTTCCTGGTGCGATTGGAGAGCTTGAGCACGCAACAGTTGCGCAAGAGACAATCCGGCAAGCCGCAGGCTCGGCGGCACAGCGAGCCCGTACCCGTAATAGCTCCGGAAACTGTGGAAGCGCCCGCATGAGGTACCGTCGCGCGTTGGTGGATTGGGAGTCGGAAGGCACCACCGAGATCAACGTCTCGCCGTTGATCGACATGGTGTTCATCCTGCTGATCTTTTTCATCGTGACGACCGTGTTTGTCGAGGAGACCGGCACCGAGGTGGACAAACCGCAAGCCATTTCAGCCCAGACGCTCGAAAAAAACAGCATTCTGCTGGCCGTCACAGCCCAGGGACAGGTGATCTACGCCGGCAAGGACATCGGGGTGGGAGGCGTCCGGCCGTTGGTGAGCCGCCTGTGCCGCGAGGAACCGCTGCCCGTGATCCTGCAGGTGGACAAGAATGCCAGCGCCGGGCTGCTGGTGCGGGTGATTGACGAGGCGAAACTCGGGAAGGCTAAAAACGTCAGCATTGCCACGGATCCAGCCAGCGGCTGAGCCTTGCGCCAAGACCGAGCGGTTCCCCGTATGAATTCGAGGCAAAGCGACGGCTGGGACTGGCCCCGCGTTTGGTTAGGGGCGGCTTTGTTGACCTTGGCTGTGTTTTTGGTGCTTCCCCTAACGCAGATGGCCTCCAGCCGCGCGCAGCGGCTTCGACTGCTCAGTGCCATCCAGACGATTGCCTGGCCGACCGAAACACCGCCTCCGGAAACACCACCGCCGCCGCCGCCACCCGCCGAAGAGCCTCCGGAGCCGCCGCCGCCCCCGGTGGCAGAACCGGCGCCGAGCTTGAATCTGGCCATCAGTTTGGAGCTGGCCTCGGGAGCGGGCGGCCTCTGGGGATTGGGGCCGGTCCTGAGCCTGGAGTCGGGCCCGACCGGCACGACGGGTGACACCTTCGGCGTGGAAGAATTGGAAAAACCACCGGAAGTGCTTTTCGCCGTAGCTCCGGTTTATCCGGCATCGTTGCGTCGAGCCGGCGTGGAGGGCCGGGTGGTTTTGCTGGTAGTGGTCGACGAGAATGGACAGGTCCAGGAAGCGCGCGTCGAACGCTCCACGCGTCCGGAGTTCGAGGCACCGGCCCTGGAGGCGATTCGGAAATGGCGCTTTCGCCCCGGGCAAAAGGACGGCAAACCAGTGCGCACATTTTTGCGGCAACCCATTCGCTTTTCGCTTGCGTCATGAAACATTCAGGATTCGTTCCGGCAGGGAACATTTCACACGACCACGCTCTCCCCCTCTGCGCACGGCCCGCCGGCGGCAGGATCGGGCTGTGGGTGACGATGGTCTGGGCTGGCGTTTTGTGTCTGGGCGCGGTACCCGCAGCGAGTGCGGCCAGCCGAGCGCAGAAACCGACCGAAAAGCGCGCCAAAACCGCAGAACGTCCTGCGGGTCCGGCACAAATCCCGGAAGCCGCTTTCGCCCCTTTGCCGGCCGAGCATCCGCTGGCGCCCCTGTGGAACGACCCGGAATTTGGCCGGCGCTTGTTGGGCTCTTATGGCTTTCATTCGCGCCTGGAGCCGCCGCTTACCGATGAGGAACAGATCCAGTGGCGCCAGACGGTCGTGCCCGCGTTGCGCGAAGGCCCGGAACGGGCCATCGAGGTTTTGAAGCCACTGGTACGTCCGGATGGATCTGCATTGTTCGATTTTACCCTCGGAACGGCCTGCCTCCAGAGCGGCGACCTGACCAATGCCCAGCTCCATCTGGAGGCAGCGGTGGCCAAACATCCCGATTTCCTGCGCGCGTGGCGGAATCTCGGGTTCGTTCGGGCGCGTTCGGGGGATCACGCCGGGGCCGTCGTGGCCCTGGGACGCGCGCTGGAGCTAGGGGGTGCGGATGCGGCCACGCTGGGCCTGTTGGGTTTTGCCCACTTGCAACTTGGGCGCCCGGTAGCAGCGGCCGCGGCCACACAGCAGGCCCTGCTGTTCAAGCCGGACGATTTGACTCTGCAACTGCAGTTGCTGCAGGCCTGGGCCGCCAGTGCGCAGTATGAACCCGCCTTGCGCTTGTTGGACGAGGTGCTGGCCGAGCGACCCGACCGAACCCAACTCTGGCAGTTGAAGGCCCAACTACACTTGCAGCGAAACCAACGTCAGGAAGCGGTCCTGGCCTACGAGACACTCCGTCGTCTGGGAGGCGCGCGTGCAGAAGACCTTTACACGCTGGCAGATTTGTACGTGCTGCTGGAGACCCCCGAAGAAGCGGTCAGGGTCTACGGAGAAGCCATGGCCACCGGCGCTTCGGCGGCGCCGGAACGGGCCCTGCACGCAGCCGAGGTGATGCTGGCCCAGGGAGGTCCAGAAACCGCCCGACAATTGCTGGAAGCGGTGGAGAAACGTCCCCCGGCCGAAATCGCCGGAGCCGTGGAAAATCAGCGACTCCGATTGCGTGCCCGGCTGGCATTAGCCCAGGGCGATGGCCAAGCCGCGCTAACCTGGTTGGAGGAGTGTCTGCGCCGGTTTCCGACGGATGGGCAGGCGCTTCTCATGGCGGCAGATTGTTACGCCCAATTGGGAGAGCGGGAACGAGCGGAATTTCGCTATCAAGCAGCCGCACAGATCGAGGCCGTGGCCGCCGACGCGCTGCTCAAGCACGCGCAGTTGCTAGTCCGGCATCAAGAGTACCGCCGCGCGGCCGAACTGCTCCAGCGTGCCCAACGTCTGCGTCCACGAGACTCTGTGCAGCGCTACCTGGACGAAATCGTCAAACTGGCCACGCAACGACCCAGCTCCTCGTGAATCCGGAAATAGCCGGGGGCGCGGCCCAATCGTCTGCTCATGAGCTCCAATTTTCCACGCATCGGCCGGCAGGGCCTGCGGTTGAACGGCCCCTCTGCCCATGGGGACCCGGGACGGCGGGCAGCGCGTACCCTCCGAGTTGCGTGGCTCCGGCTTTGGGGCTGGGGCCTGGCGGTGCTGCTGAGCCTAGGCCTGGCCGCCCACCCCGCCAGGGCGCAGGACGCAACCGCAGAAACCCAGTTGGAAGGACAGGTCCTGGACGCTTGGGACGGTGCTCCATTGGCGGGCGTGGTGGTCTCGGTGCGGGGCACCACCTTGGCAACCGTAACCGACAGAGAAGGACGGTATCGTCTCCGGGGGGTCCCACCCGGTCGGCAGGTGGTGGTGTTCGCGCGGTCGGGCTATGCCAGGACCGTGGTCACGGACGTGCTGGTGGCGGAAGGTCAGACCACACGCGCAGATGCCGCCCTGCGGCCGCAGTTTTACGAGCTGGAGGAGTACGTGGTGACCGCCGCCGAGATGCAGGAACAGACGGCGCAAATTCTGTTGGAACGCAAGGAATCGGCCGCAATGGTGGACGCGCTGGGGACGGAGTTCTTGTCCCGCGTCGGTGTGAGTGATGCGGCGGAAGCCATCAGCAAAGTGACCGGCGCCACCGTGGTGGACGGCAAGTTTGCGGTGATTCGGGGCCTGGCCGACCGCTACACCAGCGTTACGCTCAATGGCGGCGAGGTTCCCTCGGCCGACCCGTATCGGAAGGCGGTGCAACTGGACCTGTTCCCCGCAGAGATGATTTCGCAGGTTTCGGTCAAGAAAACCTTCACGCCGGATCAACCGGGCGGATTCACCGGCGGGTCGATCGACCTCATCACCAAGTCCTTCCCTGAGGCATTCGCTTTCAAGCTCTCGGGCGGCGCGGCCTACAATTCGCAGGCGACGTTCAACGACCGGTTTCTGAGCTATCGGGGAGGCGACCTGGATTGGGCGGGTTTCGACGATGGGCGACGCGCCGAGCCGGCTGCGCTTGCGCAGATCCCCAACCCGGCCGCCTTGCCTGTCACTTTTCCCAACACACCGGAGGGATTAGCGGCTGCCGAGCAGTATCGGGATCTGCTGCGCTCGTTCGGTTCGCGACAACTGGGCGGTACCCCCGGAGACGCCCCGCCACTGAATCATAACGGGGCGTTTTCCGTGGGGGACACGTTTCGTGCATGGGACCGGCGGGTCGGCTGGTTTGCGGCAGGCACCTACGACCGAAAGTTCCTCCACTACGAAGGCCGGCAACAGCGTTATTCGTGGGGCATTGTGCCGCCCGGCGAACCGGTCGGGTCCGCCAGCCTGCGCGCCGACCTCAAGGACACACGGTCCACCATGGAGGTTTCCTGGGGCGCACTGGCCAATCTGGCATTCGAGCTGGCGGCAGATCACACCTTCGGCTTCACCTTTCTCTACACGCAAAACGCCGATGACGTCACGCGCTTGCGCATTGGCCCGGCGTCGCTGGCCAACCTCACCGAGGGCAACACCGCCTACCTCAACGAGCTGCACTGGACGGAGCGGAGCCTTCGGACCTTTCAATTTCGCGGCGACCATGCGTTCCCTGCCCTGCGAGATTGGGAAGCCGACTGGCTCCTGTCCCTGTCCACCACCACGCAGGACGAACCCGATTACCGGCTGTTCAACTTCATTCAAAATCCGGGGGGAACGTTGAACTTCGCCGGCTCCTCAGGCGTGCCGGAGCCCTCGGGCGGCCCGACCCGCTATTTCCGCAATCTGGAGGAAGACAACACCACCGCCAAAGTCGATTTCACTCTGCCGGTGGAGCTATGGCATGACGACCCGGCCCGGATCAAATGCGGGGGTTACTGGAGCCACTCCCAACGCACCTTCCGGGAGCGCACCTACACGTTGCGGCCGGGCCGGCAGAATTTCAGCGGCAACCCACTTACCTTCCCCAACGAGCTGTTGTCCGATGAGCTCTTGAACTTCGAGCCCGTCCGTCATCCGCGTACCGGGGTGATCACCGGGTATCGGATGCTGACGCAGTTTGCCGAGGAAATCGGCGGCAGCCGGATGGACGGCGAGCAGGAAATCCAGGCCGCCTACGGCATGGTAGAACTGCCGTTGGTCGGCGGGCTGCGCCTGGTGGGCGGCACGCGGGTGGAAAGTACCCTGCTGACGGTGGACTCGTCTTCCCGGCTGGGCGGCAGCGGCGCCAATCAAATCGAGCAGACCGACCTGCTGCCAGCCGTGGGGCTGATCTACGAAATCGTCACCAACATGAACGTGCGCCTGCACTTCGCCCAAACGGTGGCGCGCCCCACCTTCCGCGAATTTTCCCGGTTGCGCAGCTACGACGTCACAGGCGATGAAATTTTCGTGGGCAACCCGAACCTGGTCATGAGCGCGGTAGACAACTACGACCTGCGTTGGGAATGGTTTCGCCGGCCCGGCGAGGTACTGTCCGTGGGCGCTTTCTACAAACAGATTGCCAACCCGATCGAGAAAGTGGCCCTGGACGCCCGGAACAACGACAACATCAGTTACATCAACTCCCCCGAAGCCACCGTGTACGGTTTCGAGTTCGAGGCGCGCACCGGGCTGGACGTGGTGGCGTCGTGGTTGGCCAACTTCCACGTGGGCCTCAACGCCGCCTACATCATTTCCGAGGTCGAAAACACCCCGCAAATCCAGGCGACCAAGGCCGAGGTGGGGCTGCGGCAAAAAACCCGCCCGCTCTACGACCAGTCGCCCTACGTCCTCAACGCGGACCTAACGTGGGATCTGGTCCGCACCGGCACGACGCTGACCCTGGCCTCCCACGTCTCCGGCGAGCGGCTCTACCTGGTCAACAACGCCGGCTACGACGTGTACGAGCAACCCGCACCGCAACTGGACCTGTTCCTCACCCAACGGCTGGGCAAACACTGGAAACTCAAATTTTCCGCCAGGAATCTGCTCAACGCGGACCTGGAACGGATTTACGGCCAGGACGGCGAAGTCCCCGGACGTCCCCTTTATTCGCGCTCCTCGCGGGGCACGACCTTTGGCCTGTCCCTGAGCTGCGAATTTTGAGACCGACCTGGTTTCACTCATTCGTCACTTGGGCGCACCGGGTTTGTAACACCCACGGCCCACAGTAGCCCGCGTCAGAAGTGAATCTAGCCTCCGACCGCCGTGTCGAACGCATCCGGACGCGCCTGACGCAGAGGCGGAGGGGAATGAAGAAAACGACAAACTGAACTTGAACGAACATGACTCCGAAGTTCCTGATCCGACTTGCCCTCGGGGCGGTATGCCTGACCGCGGGGATTTCTCCCGCTACGGCCGCGACCAACTACGTCGGCGGTTTCATCACCAACCACGTGACATGGTATGCGACCAACACCTACATCATGACCAACTTCGTCTATGTGCTTTCCAACGCCTCGCTCACCATCGAAGCGGGCACGGTGATCAAAGGCCGCGAC
>Ga0209017_10001635_pt1 | contig 16445 bp, 13 predicted proteins | sample YNPBryunderm2012_FD_185812 | JGI IMG/M metagenome (GOLD analysis project Ga0209017, IMG submission 185812) | Anoxygenic and chlorotrophic microbial mat microbial communities from Yellowstone National Park, USA - YNP Bryant MS undermat 2012... ... | reverse complement strand
TAGCCATCAGCGTCTGATCGCCACCTACGGGTGAAGGCTCTTCGGGGGAGAGCCAGACACACCTTCCCCGCCCTGCCCGCACCTGGAACCGCATCCGATGATCGTGGTCCGTGCCCGTGCGAGGCCGGTGAGGGGCGCCGCCCCCCGGCGCAAAGCCACCGCCCCACGCCGGGGGGCTTTCTTTCCCCAGCCCAGCCGTCCTCCGCCCTCCGCGGACTCGCCTCTTGTCCTAGAGGCGCTGGTCTGGAAGGTGTCTCGGGGAAACTCTCACCTCGCTTTGGCGCCCCCCAAGCTCACCCCCACAGCCGCCGCAGGAGCAGCACTCCGCACCCCCCTATGGCCATCACCAGACCCAGCAGACCCAGCTGGTCCAGGGTGGGGATGGCCTCGATGGCCGTCACCCTCAAGGTGGCGTTGTCGCAGGCCCCCCCAAAGCACAGCCGGTAGTCCACCGTGCAGCTCCCGGAGGAGGGCACGGTGAAGGTGGCCACCCCGGTGGTGCTGTGCACCGAAGCACCGGTGCAGCTGCCCCCCAGGTAGGTAAAGCTGGATCCCGCGGGGGGCGAGGTGGTGCCCACCTGGTCGTTGCTGCCCACGTTAAAGGTGGCCCCCACCGTGCCGGCCGGCAAGGCAGCGGCGTCGTCTAAGGCGTCCACCAGGGGCACCGGACCACCGGTGGCGGTGTTGTTGGCCGGGTTGGTGTCGTTGTCCGCCCCGGTGGTCACCGTAAAGGTAACCGTGGCCTGGGGAGTGTCGCTGCCCCCCGGCGTGCCCGGGGCGGTGAAGGTGTAGCTGCAAGTGATGCTGGCTCCAGCTGCCAGGGAAGGCACCGGCACCGACGGGGTGCAGTTCACCCCGGAAACGCTGCCGGAGGAAGCCGCGATGCTGCAGCTGGCGGTGGTGGCGGGGTCGGGGCCGGCGTTGGTGCAGGAGAAGCTCAAGGAATAGCTGCCGCCAGGGCCCAACGAGGGAGGCACTGTCGGAGTGTTGGCCACCATGTCCGCCACCAGCACAGCAGCCAGGTCCGCCGAAAGCCGAGCCACAAAGGCGTCGTAGGGGCCGCCGCCGTTGCTTGCCTGCGCGCCGCCGGAAGTGTTGGGGAAGTTGGTGGAACTGGTGTACCCCGCCACCACCACCCGAATCGCGCTGCACGAACTGCACATTCCACCTCTGCGCGAGCGGCGGCATGAGATTCCGCAACTCACGGCGCTGCTGTGGAGGCAGGTGACCGGTGGCAGTTGCGCCCCACTGGGCAGTCCGGAGGTGGAACTTCTGGCAGCGTACCACTTCCCGGGGAACGTCCGAGAACTGCGGGGTATCCTGGAGCGGCTGTGGCTACGCAGCCGCCGCGCCTCTCGTCACTCCCGTATCGAGATCCTGGGCGACATCCTGCAACGTGGGGCAAGCCCCCCCTCGGTGCAGGGTTGCCAATCTCTCCTGGCGCAGCGCTGCCTTCGCCAAATGATCGAAGCAGGCGCGTCGTTCTGGGACGCGGTCCACCGACCCTACCTGCGCCGCGACATCAACCGCGCCGAGCTGTACGAGGTGCTCCGCGCTGGACTTGAACTGTCGGCTGGTAGCTGGAAGCGCCTTGTGCCGATCTTTCGCGTTGGCGACGTGAATTACAAGAAGTTCCTCGATTTCGTGCGCAAACAGGGGTTCACCCTTGACCGCCGGGGAGGGGGCACCGTTGCGTCAAGACCGCTCCTCGAGGGCGCTGCAAACCCAGTCTTGGCGCCGCCGGCACGCTGAGGCGCCTCTGGGTGGCGAGGTGAGCCCCCGCCGAGCGGTCGTGTCTGGCCGAGTTCGGCCGGGCGGCCGAACCACTCGACGCGCCGGGCGACGGCCATGGGATCGCAGACAAGAACCGATCCTACTGCATCAGGAGGGGTTATCGTTACAATTGCAAGGCGTCTTGGAGGCGTACTCGTTGCCAGCGCTCCAGAGGGCGAAACGAGCGGACGTAGGAGGCCAGCGAGCGTGGAGGCCATAGGCACGCCCCTTGCGTGGAGCCGAAACAGCAGAAAGGAGGATCTGCGAGTGAACACGAACGTACAGAAGCTAACCTTCCCGGAAGTCCAAGAGATCAAAGGCGGTATGCGCGCACGCACCGAGGGTGGGCCTGGCGGGACCTCGGGCTGCACCGGGTCCAACAACTGCGTTTGCGTCTGCGGCCGCCTTCCTGAGAAGATGTAAGGACGGGACTTCCCACCAAGCGAAGGGACGGCCATGCGCCGTCCCTTCTCCTTGGTGTCAGGAACCGCGCAGCGAAGGGCCGAGCCGAATCGGCCACGCACACGCTTGCGGGGGCCTCGAGCAAAGCTTGTTGGAGCCTTCGTCGCTGTGTTGCTGGGGCGAGATCCGCGTAGCTGTAGTGAGTGTGCGCTGTGCGGCAGGCGTGGCAGGTGGCGACATCTTGCTTCAAGAGCGAGGGCCCGTTGCGGGCTCGGGCAATGCGCCAACGTGCCTTTCTCGCCAGGCCGCGTGGGAACCGCGGGATTCTTCGCCGCGATACATGAGGGGCGTCGCTCGTTGCTACTCGTTCTCGATTCAAGGCGAGTTGGACCGTAAGAGGTAACTATGGGCTTTGCAGAAAAGCAACGGGAGGCGGGAGGGCTTCCTGCGCAAGTCCACGAACACGAGGTGGGGGCGGGTGTGGTGGCGGTGTGGAACCGCTTCTCGCCGTGCGTCTACACCGTGTCGAACGAGGTGCTGCAGGTACTGCGTCGCGGGGACGCGGCTGGGCAACTGGACGAGGCCAGCCGGGAGGCGCTCGCCACGGCCGGGGTTCTTGACGGCAGCTGTGCTGCTTCCAAGGAGGACGCGTTTTTTTTCTCGCTGGACGCGGCCCTGGCGCACGTCGATGAGCTAGCCGACTCCTTTTACGCTGAGCGGCAGCCCTACGCCAACCTGTACCTGGTCAACTTGGGTTGTAACCTCGGCTGCAGGTACTGCGTCGCTAGCCACAGCCGCGGCGGTGGGGAGCGGCACAAGGGCAAGGTCGCCCCCCACGCCAAGCGGCTCGAGGCAGTCCTCAACGTGGTTGATCAGTACGCCGCGAGGAGGGTCGAGGCCCACGCCGAGCCGGTCACGGTGAGCTTCAACGGCGGTGAGTTCTTGCTCCACTGGGATGTGTTGCGGAGGGTGGTCGAACGGATCAAGGAGCGGCACCCAGGCGTCAAGACTGAGTTCTTCCTGAATAGCAACATGACGTTGATGACGCCGGATCGCGCCGCTTTCCTGGCCGAGAACGACTTCGAGGTCCACGTGAGTTTTGACGGTTACCGCGATCTCCACGATCGTACGCGGGTGTATAGGGACGGTCGCGGCTCATATCGCGACGTGCTGGCTGGCGTGAAGGAGTTCAACAGCAGGAAACCCACAAAGCCGATCGTTGGCTTTCAGGGCACCATCGATGTTGCCGAGGGGTTTGATGCGGAGGCTCTCTTCCGCATGAGTCGCCATGGCTTCATCGAGGCGAGGCTCGCGCCCAACCTGCTTGGCGTCTCGGAGGCTGATGCCGAGGCGAAGGCGGACCTCATGATCGAGCTGTACGAAAAGGGGCAACGCCGGAAGCTGAAGTTCACCGACACGTACTTCGTGAATATCAGGCAGCTCATGAAGATTGAAGAGTTCAAATTCTACTTCACGTGCGCAGGGCTAGCGGGCTTTCCGACCCGGGGCTTGGCGCTGAACGTGGACACCCTCGAGATGTCCCAGCTTTGCAGCTACGTGCCCGAGGCAGCGGTGCCGTACGACGAGATCGGGGGCGATATTTACAACCGTCGGCTCTGGGAGAGGGCCAGGGCCTACATCCGCCACCGTGCCCAACAGTTGCGAACCGTATGCCGGCAGTGCGACGTAGTTGGTGTCTGCCGCGGGAGCTGCCTGCTCATGGGGCTGGACGCCCACAACCGGATCAACCCGGCAGCCTGCGCCTACCAGCGCCGACTGTGGCGGCGGGTGCTCGAATTCGCATACCGCCGTGCCAGCAAGACTGCGCGCGCGCAGCGGAAGAGCACGCCAGAGCCGTGAGGGCTACTCCGGTTTCGGGGTCGCCTCCAGACTCCCCAGCGGCAGGGGGAAGCCCAACCGGCCGGGTTTGACTGGGAACACCACGAGACGTGTCCACCCTGCCGCCGTCTGCGGACGGTAGAGGGCAAAGTAGAAGTCGCCAAAGTGAATTGCAATGGCGGCGGCGAACCACTCGACCTGGTAGCGTGCGTCGAGGTCCAGCTCCTGCACCACGACACGGTGGGCGGAGGCCCACGCGCGAATGGCCGCCGTGTCCATGGCAGTGAGCCGTGGCGAGCTGAGCAGCTCGAGCATGGCCGCGTACGGCACGGCTGCCGCGGCCACGTTCCCCCCCGTCCGTCCCCGGTCCACCCCGCCGAAGCCTTCCGGGCCCCGGGCGAGGTAATCGATGAGGTCCTCGCGGTCGCTCTGTTGGCAGCTCCCCCGCGCATCGGAAATCGGCAGGCGCAGGCCGGTGAACAGCGGCACCATCTGGCCCGTGGGGAGGCCGTCAGGAGCGGGCCCCTCACCTACCGCGGTGACCTCGGGCAGGGGCGGCCAGCGGTACGGCGCGTAGGTAAGTCCATCGATGAACAGCGGCTTGCCCCTGTTGAGTGCCGGTGTGATGATCTGGCAGGTGCGGTTGTGGTCGAGGCGATTCACGGCCGGGCCCATGCGTGGTGCAGGGGGCTTGGTGGCCGCACATCCGGCGCAGATCGAGAGCGTCAGCCACAGAGCAAGGTGCCAGATGGATTTCCTGCACGACACGGTCGGGTCCTCCCTTCCCGAGACGGAATTACCGCTGAAATTGTAGGGCAGAACCCGCAGCGCTCGCCCCGAGCGATCAGTCGGCCAGGGGCACCACGTAGAACAGGATGGCAAAGTAGTGGAGCATGCTCCCGGTGAGCACAAAGCCGTGCCAGATGGCGTGGTGGTAGGGGAGCCGGCGCCAGGCGTAGAAGGCCACCCCAGCCGTGTAGGCGATCCCCCCTCCCACGAGCAAGGCGAGCCCACCGGCAGCCACCGACTGCCCGAGGGGCTTGGCGGCCACCACCACGAGCCAGCCGAGCAGCAGGTAGAAGAACACCGACAGCACCCGCAGCCGGCCCATCAGGGTGGCTTTGAAGACGATCCCCAGCACAGCCAGGGTCCACACCACGGCAAGCAGCGACCAGCCCCACTTCCCCCGCAGGTTGACAAGGGCAAAGGGGGTGTAGGTACCGGCGATGAGCAGGTAGATGCCCGAGTGGTCCAGGATCCGCAGGACCTTCTTGGTGGTGGCCAGCGCCGCCGGGATGGCGTGGTAGATCGTCGAGGCCGTGTAGGCCAGCACCAGCGTGGCGCCGTAGATGCTGCGGGCCACGATGTGCCAGGCGGTTCCCTTGACGGCGGCAAAAGCGGTCAACACGGCAAGGCCAGCGATGGAAAAGACCACGCCGATGCCGTGCGTGACGCTGTGGGCGATCTCCTCGCCAACGCTGTAACTGGGCAGAACCTCACCGCCTCGCATAACAGCTCACGTCGCGCAAATCCTAGCACCCCGCCCCACCCCCTGGCGGGCCCGTAGCGCTCCCCCAGCCCCGCCCAGGGGCGGCAGCGCCGATCCTGGGGGCGATCAGGGGGCTGGCGTGGGGGCAGGAGTCGCCGGCAGAGGAGGAGCGGCGGGGAAGTCGCCGATCGCCGCTTCGCTGGGGGGGCGTTCCTTTTGGAGCCGGGCAGCAACGGCTTCCACCTCCTGCATCACCCGCAGGAAGTTGCCACCTGCCACCTTGCGCACCTCCTCCTGGCTGTAGCCACGGCGCGACAGCTCCTCGAGGAGCGCCGGGTAGCGGGACACGTCCGCCAGGCCGTCGGGGGTGCTGCCGATCCCCTCGAAGTCCGAGCCGATCCCCACGTGATCGATCCCGGCCACCTGGCGAATGTGGCCGATGTGGTCGGCCACCTGGGCCAGGGTGGCGCGGGGGATGGGGTGGGTGGCCCGCCAGGTCTGGATCCCCTCGCTGACCTTGGCGGGGTTGCCCGGGTGGAGCGCCTCCAGCCGCGCCCACTCGCTCTCCAGGGGGAGCTCGGCCAGACGCACCGCCTCGGACACGAAGCCGGGGGCAAAGTTGACCATGACGATGCCGCGGTTGGCCTTGACCAGCGCCAGCACGTCGTCGGGAACGTTGCGGGCGTGCTGGCACAGGGCCCGTGCCGAGGAGTGCGAGAAGATCACCGGTGCGGCGGAAACGGCCATGGCATCGCGCATGACCGCGTCGGAGACGTGGGAGAGGTCGATCATCATGCCGAGACGGTTCATCTCCCGCAGCACCTCGCGCCCGAACGGCGTGAGGCCACCGTGGCGGGGCGGCGAGGTGGCGGCGTCCGCCCAGTCGGTGGGCCCCCAGTGGGTGAGGGTGAGGTAGCGGGCACCGCACTCGTAGGCTGCGCGCAGCACCGCCAAGGAGTTGGCAATGGTGTGTCCGCCCTCGATGCCGATGAGGACAGCAATGCGCCCGGAGCGATGCACCGCCTCTAACTGCTCTGCCGTGGTCGCCAGCGCCAGGTGCTCGGGGTAGCGCTGCACCAGTCGGCGGGTCACGTCGATCTGCTCCAGCATGGCCGTGGCCGCCTGCGGTCCCGTCACCTTGGACGGCACGTAAGCGATGGAGAAGAAGGCACCGAGCCGGCCCTCACGCATGCGCGGGATGTCCGCATGGCGGGGCGGTTCGCCTGGTTTCCGGCGGGCGGCCAGGTCCACCCGCCCCAGGCGGTTGCCGAATTCGTCCAGGAGTGTCTCGGGCAGATCGATGTGGCCGTCAACGATGAGGATGTCCTCGTCCCTGCGGGGCGATGTTCCTGCCAGCAGGGGGGCGAAGAGGACGACGGCCACCGCCACGCCGGCCAGCACCAGTTTCCAACGCACTCTCATCTTCCCTCCCTCCCGGCGCGGCCGTGCCCACCGCGGCCCGCTCCGGTGCTTGCGAGCACAGTGCTAGCATACGCCTCGCGATCACCCGCGGGTGAGGCGCTGCGAGCCCCATGCGGACCCTTTTTCGGCTCCTCAGGTTCTTGAAACCCCACGCCGGCTGGGCGGCGGTGGCGGTGGGGGGGATGGCCGGGGTGGCGGTCACCACGGTGTTTTTGGTGTTCCTCATCTACCCCGTTTTCGACGAGCTGCTGGGGGCAGGGGCGGGGGCGGCGGTGCTGGGTGGTCGGGCGGTTTCGGTGGGTGACTCGGCCCCGCGCAAAGTCCCCGATATGGCCATGGTGCACACGCTGCGCGCTCGCTTCGAAGGGGCCAAGCACGCCCTCGCGCAGGTGATCCCTTCGGAGTCCACGGCCATCGTCATCATTGCGTTCCTCACGGTGCTGCTGCGTGCCTCCCTCACCTACTTCGGGCATTACGCCCTCTACCGGACCGGCCTCGCCACCATCTAGGACATCCGCGACCGACTCGTGGACGCCATGCTGGGCCAGTCGGCCCGCTTCTACCAGCAGCAGCCTTCGGCGGTGCTGATGTCCCGGGTGACCTACGACGTGGACCAGATCACCGCTGCCGTCAGCGACCGCTTTGGCGATCTCTTCCAGGATTCCTTCACGCTCGTCGCGCTGTTGGTGTACGTGTTCTCGCTGAACTTCCGCATGGCGCTGGGAGCCCTGATCGTCGCGCCACTCCTGCTCTGGCCGGTGGTGCACTTTTCCCGCAAGTTGCGGCGGCGCTCCCACGCCACCCAGGAGCGCCTGGGCGAGCTCAACTCGGTGCTCGACGAGATGCTCAAGGGGTTTCGGGTGGTGCAGGCGTTTGGCATGGAGGCCTTCGAAGCACGCCGCTTCCGAGCCGCCACCAGCCGCCACTTTCGGGCGATGCTGCGGGCCTGGCGGGTACAGGCTCTCAACGCGCCGGTGATGGAGGTGCTGGGTTCGGCGGGGATCCTCGCCCTCATGGCCTACGCGGCGCACCTCATCCGCGCCGGCGAGCTGACTTTGGGGCTGTTCAGTTCGTTCCTCTTTGCCCTCTACGGCATGTAGAACCCCGTCAAGCGCCTCAACAAGCTCAACCTGTTTGCGCGGAAGCCTTCCAGAAACTCGCCCTGACAATCCAGGAACTATCAAGCGCCTCAACAAGCTCAACCTGTTTGCGCAGATGGCCATTGCCGCTGGCGAGCGGGTGTTTGCCGTGCTGGACGCCCCAGTGGCGGTGACGAACCGCCCCGGGGCTCGCCCCTTGCGCGGCGTGCGCGAGGGGATCCGCTTCGAGGACGTGCACTTTGCCTACGAGCCGGACAAGCCGGTGCTGCGCGGGTTCACGCTGGAGATCCCGGCCGGCTCGGTGGTGGCGTTGGTGGGGGCGTCGGGCGCCGGCAAGTCCACCGTCGCCCAGCTCCTGCCGCGCCTGTGGGACGTGGATGCGGGCCGCATCACCATCGACGGAGTGGACATCCGCGACCTCGATCTGGCGTCGCTGCGCTCGCACATTGGTCTCGTCACCCAGGAAACCGTGCTCTTCAACGACACGGTCCGCGCCAACATTGCCTACGGCCAGGAGGTGGTGGACGAGGAGCGCCTGCGCGCCTGCGCCCGCGCTGCCTTTGCGGAGGAGTTCATCCTCTCCTTCCCGGACGGCTTCTAGACGGTGGTGGGCGAGGCGGGGGTGCGGCTGTCGGGTGGGCAGCGGCAGCGCATCGCGGTGGCCCGGGCGCTCTACAAGGACGCCCCGCTCCTCGTGCTGGATGAGGCCACCTCCGCCCTGGACGCAGAGGCGGAGGCGGTGGTGCAGAAGGCCCTGGAGAACCTCATGCAGGGCCGCACCACCCTGGTCATCGCCCACCGCCTGGCCACGGTGCGCACCGCCCACCGCATTGCCGTGATGGAGGCGGGGCGGGTGGTGGAGGAGGGCTCCCACGCCGAGCTCTTGGCTCGGGGCGGGGTGTACGCGCAGCTCGCCCACCTGCAGGGCTTGAGCGAATGAAGGCCGGCGCCGCGGCACCCGAGGTGGCGGCTCGGCCCCTGTCCATCCTCCAGGTGCTGGAGAAGAACCGCTTCGGCACCGGTTCGGTGCAGCAGATGTTCCAAGCTGCTGAGGGGCTGGCACGGCGCGGGCACCAGGTGGCGGTGGTGTCCCGCCCCGGCGAGGAGCTGGCGGCTCGCTGCCGTGCCGCTGGCGTGAGTCTCCTGCCGCTGCCGCTGCGCCACGAGGGGGACGTGGCTTCAGCGTGGCGGCTGGCCAGGTGGATCCGCCAGCGCCGCGTGGAGGTGGTGCACGCCCACAAGGGGGTTGCCCACTCGGTGGCGCTGCTGGCGGCGTACCTGACGCCGCTACCGTGCCTGGTGGTGAACCGCGGCGTCTCCTTCCCCCTCACCTGGCTTGGTCGCGGCAAGTACCGCAGCCGCCGCGTGCACCGGGTCGTGGCGGTGTGCGAGGCCATCCGCCAGGTGGTGCTGCGCAGCGGCCGACTCGCTCCGGAAAAGGTGGTTGTGATCTATGCCGGCACCGATCTCTCCCGCTTCGACCCGGCGAGGGTGAAGGGGGACGCAGTCCGGCGCGAGCTGGGGCTGGCGAACGGCACGTTCTTGGTGTGCCAGATCGGTGTGCGCCCGTGGCGAGGCTGGAAGCTGCTGGTGGAGGCCATCGCCCAGGTGCGCCGCCACGACCCACGCGTCCACCTGCTCCTGGTGGGGTGCGAGAACGAGGCGGTGCAGCGGGAGGTGAGGGAGGTGGCCGCTCGGCACGGGGTGGCCGGACACGTCACGGCGCTGGGCTACCGCACCGACGTGCCCGAGATCTCCGCGGCCCTCGACGTGGCTGTGGACCTCTCCACGGCCGGGCTGGGCATCACGGGAACGCTGCGCGAGGCCATGGCCATGGGGAAACCGGTGGTGTGCTCCGACGCCGGCGGCAACGGCGAGCTGGTGCTGGATGGGGTGACCGGCCGGCTCGTGCCGGCGGGGCGGGCCGATGCGGCAGCAGCCGCCATCCTCGAGGTGATGGGCGATGCGGACAAGGCGCGCCGTTGGGGGGAAGCACGGCGCTTGCGGGTGGAAGAACACTTTTCGGCCACCGCGCGCGTGGCGAGGCTAGAGGGACTGTACCGCACCGTGCTGGCCGAGGGCGCGGCTGGGCAGGTCCGCCGCTGACCGCAGCGCCTCGGAAGGAGCGAACTCCGTGGGAGCGAGGGGAGGTGCTCGCAGCCGTGCGCCCCCTCTCCCAGGCATGCGGCCAGTGCGCAGCCACCTGGTGCCCTCGCCCAAGGCGCCAGGCGACGCGTAGTTGAGCCGGCATCCGACCATCAGCTTGATGCCCTCGAAGCAGATCTGGGGTGCAAGCAATGACCGGGCCAGCACTTCCTAACTTGTCAACTACGGCGGACCTGGCACCTATAGCGATCTGGTTCACCACCGCGTCCGGCAACAGCCGAATCTTCCCCATCCGCCCAAGGGTAGCGTGGCTGTCAACCTACTACCGGCGCCGGGGAACGCTTGCTTACCTCGAACCCCTCACCGAGCCTCGCTTGCCCAAGCGTGGCAGAGCCTGAAAAGCTGTTCCCGCAAGAGCGGTATGGGGCTTGTTGGGGGTACCAGGATGACCAAAACCACCGCTTGCGGGAACGGTTGGCTTTCTTGGGCCAGAGCAACCCTGGCCGCCAGTATATGGCCCCGCTCGGCTTCCACGTGGGTGAGGGTCACCGGCGCCGCGGCGCCAGGTACGGCTGGTTCCAGGTCGAGGGCGAGGCCCAGGAGCGCCACCACCGTCTCCTGCTCGGGGACAGAGGCGTCCGGAGGCCAGTGGAGGACGATCTCGCCGGGGAAGCTCAAAACTAGCCCCAATGGCAGTTCGTGCTTTCCCGCGAGATTGGCCAACGCTTGCTGGACCTGTTTTGTGAAACGCTCCAAGTCCGGGAGCAGCGGTAGCGCGCGGGGCGGCGACTGGGCGGGGGTGTCTACCGTGGGAAGGTCCAGCTCGTCGGCGGCTTTCGCCGCTTCTAACAGCAGCGAGGTGATGGATCCCGACAGCTTGTGTTTGCGTACCGGACAGAAGGGGGTGATCTTTACCTTCGGCCGGCTCCAACTGAGGAGCTCGAAAAGCGCCGCATCGCCGGAAAGATCCCCTGCTCTGGCGTCCAAGGCTTTGCCGCCGCGGAAGTACACGAAACCGGTCCTGTCACCGGCCTGCACCTCCAGGGTGCAGGTGCGCTGCTCCATCTCCAGCAGCTGAAGTACCGTGGCAAGCGAGATGCCCTCCAGCGTCCCTCGGGTGTTGTCTGCCAGGCACGTTTTGATGGCTCCCCGCAGCTCCTCCAGGTCGAAGGGCTTTTCCAGCACCCGGTCCACCAACGCCTCCTGCAGCGGTTGCTCCGCGGCCGGGCTCAGGTAAGCGCTCATCACGATCACCATGGGGGTGGGTTCCATGTGGCTCAGCTGGGCGAGGATCGAAAAACCGTCCACCTCCGGCATTCGCAGGTCGGTTACCACCACGTCGTAGGTTTTTTCCGCAAGCCACCGGAGCGCCTCCGCTCCTTTGGTCGTGGCTTCTATCTCCCAGTCGGGCTCGAGCTCCTGCAGCCCCTCCACCAGGCTTTTCAGGAAGACCTCCTCGTCGTCCACCACGAGAATGGGCGTCATGGGTTATCGCGCTCCACGGTGTATTCAGTCCCCTGGGCCCCATGGACAAGGGGCCCAGGGGGACGGGGCGAAACGCTCAGGATCGAAGCTGGGGTGCCATGGATTCAGCAACTTGGTTGAGCCGCAGCTTGGCCATGCCGAGGGCGTTGTCGTTGGCCAAAACCAGGATCGTGTGGTAGTGGGCTTTCCCCGGCTCGCTTTTCACTGGGTCTTTCCCTTCGTTGACGCACCGGGCCAGGATATGTTCGTTCTCTCCCATGATGTGGATCATCTGCCCGCGACCTGCCCCCATTTCCAGGGCGGCCTTCTGTGCGTTCAGCAGCGCGTTGTTGGCCAAGACCCCCACCTGAGCCATGTTGAGGTTAGCGCCGATGGCGTGCGTGGCTAGCGGCTCCCCGGTGGGCAAAAACACCGCGCTACCCAGGTACCCCTCGACTTGCATGAGCTGTTGCAGTGCATCCTGAATCGTCATGACCTATCCTCCTTCGGGCGCCTTTGCGGTTTCCCGCCGGCGGCTTTGCCGCCCCAGGGCCCGAGCTTCCCAAGAGCAACTCTCATGCCAGCTTACGGCAAGAGTAGAGAAGCACCGGCCTGGTTCAAGCTGGGCCCAGGGCTCAAAACCACCTGCTCACTTTGCACCAGGGGACGTGCCAGGAACGCGGTGGGGGGAAGGCGGGGATGCATCCTTCGGCAGGCAGAACTTTTTCGACCAGCGTTTGAGGGTGGAAAGGGAAACGCCGAGAATCCGGGCCGCTCGGGAAAGGTTGCCCCCCGTGGCGTGGAGGACTTCGCGGACGTGCCTCTGGATTACCTCCTCCAACGGCAGAAGCGGGTCGTTTGCGGCCGACGGCTCGCTTGGCTGCTGCGTCGCAAGGGGCGGGCCCAGGAACGGGGTAACCCGCAGCGGACCTTGCCCACCCTGGAGGATCCAGGCCCGCTCTAACACGTTCCGCAGCTCTCGGATGTTTCCAGGCCAGCTGTAGCGGTAAAGCGCCTCCCACTCTTGCTCCGCCAAAGGGGGAGGCTCGGCGACGCCGCAAATTTGTCTCAAAAGCGCGGGTACCAACGTGGGCAGGTCCGCGAGGCGCTGACGCAGCGGGGGCAGCGCGATGACCACCACCGAGAGGCGGAAGTACAAGTCTTGCCGCAGCGCTCCTGCGGTGAGCGCTTCGCAGAGATCTCGGTTGGTGGCAGCGATCAGCCGCACGTCCACCGGGGTTTCCCTGCGGGAGCCCAGCCGCCGAACTTTGCGCTCCTCCAACGCCACCAGGAGTTTTGCTTGGCAGGCAACCGGTAGCTCGGCGATTTCGTCCAAAAAAAGCGTGCCTCCGGAGGCTTGCTCGAAAAATCCAGGCCGCAAGGCGCTGGCCCCGGTAAACGCTCCCTTCTCGTGACCGAAGAACTCGGCCTCCAAAAGCGACTCCGGCACCCCCGCGCAGTTCACCGGGATGAAAGGCCCTTGGCTTCTGGGGCTTTTTGCGTGGATGTACTTGGCGAAAAGCCCCTTCCCCGTGCCGGTTTCCCCCACCAGCAGCACCGGGGCCTCCGTGGTCGCTGCACGCTCGGCCAAGGCGAGAGCCTCCCGGAGCGTTTGCTGCTCCGAAAGCACGAGCCCCTCGGCGAACTGCCGCTGCACGAGCTCGCGGTAACTTTGCGCCGTGCGCTGCAGCGCAGCGAACTCCAGGGCACGGCGCACGGTGAGCAGCAGCTCTTCCGGCTCAAAAGGTTTGGCCAGGTAGTCGAAGGCTCCCAGCTGTACCGCCTTTCGGGCTAGCTGGTAGCTGGGGTAGGCGGTGGCGAAGATGATCCGCATTTCCGGGGCAATGCCCAAGAGCTTGCCGCAAAGCTCCGCCCCGTCCCCGTCCGGGAGCCTCTGGTCCACGACAGCCACGGAAAAATCCTGCGACGACGCAGCCTGGATAGCTTGAGCTGCTGTTTCGCTCACCGCCGCCTCGATCCCGTGGTCGTGCAAAAACTCCCGGGCCGAAGCGGTAAAAACCCGATCGTCGTCAACGATGAGCACGCGGCTCATAAGAACCTCACGGCGCACCACCTGGTCGTCGCAGGAGGATCGAGAACCTCGTGCAACCCGGCGCGGATTCTAGGGTGAGCGTGCCACCCATTCTGGCTATCCAGGTTTTTGCAAGGAAAAGCCCGAGCCCTGTGCCCCCCGGCTTCGTGGAAAAAAACGGCTTGAAGAGGTCTCCGGAAAGCTCGTGAGCAATCCCAGGACCGTTGTCCTCCACGTCAATCGTGGTTTTCGATCCGGAGGTTCCCAGGCGAATCAAAACCCTCGGCTCGCTGAGGCCGTGTACGGCCTCCACCGCATTGCGGACAAGGTTTATCAATGCGTGTTCCAAGAGGCGCTCGCTCCCCAGCGCGGCAAACGTGGGCTGTGGCGTAGTCAGCTCGAGAGCCACAAAAGGATACTCCGATCGAAACAAGGAAAGGACAAGGTCGGCGGTTTTCCTCACATCCAACAGCTCTTCTGTGTAGTCTTCGCCGAGCTTCGCGGCTTTGAAGGTGGCGAGGAGGTCGGAGATTTTGCGGAGCTCGTGGGTGATGCGGGAGCAGTAGTCCAGCAGCTCGCTGAAACCTGCCTTTGTCAGCTTCACCTCGAGGACGCGGAGGCTTATGCCAATGGAATTTACGCTGTTGCCGATTTCGTGACGCAGTACGGAAAAGAGACGGCTCAACACGTCGGAAAGCTCGATTTCCGCGGCCATGGATTGGAGGCGAGACAGCTCGGTAATGTCTACCAAAAAGATCAGCGTGCTCGCAGCATCGCGGTAGACGCTGGCCTTGAGTTGACGCTGGTTCACAGTGATGGTGGTTTCGAGAGCCAGGAGCGGGCCTAGTTCCGCCGGTGGAGAGGGCACCGGCTCCAAATTTAGCTGCCGGAGAATCTCGGCGGCGGCGAGCTCGGGGCGATCCGCCCCTACAAGCCGCTGGGCTTGCTGGTTGGCGTAGAAAAGCTTGCGACCCGGCTCCAGGAACACCAGGATGCCGAAGGGCTCGAGGGCGGCAAGCTGGGAAAACGGGCAAGGTCCGGGGCATGGGGCGCCGGCAATGGGGCAAGGCCGGCCCGGAAGACCAGGGACGGGGCACAAGGTGGCAGCTAGCAAAGCTAAAACTTCACTTCCACCGGGATTATAGCTTCGTGCCGGCCCACATTGGCAACAGGTGTATGGGTCCAGTACCTTTGGCACTCGGGTTGAAGTTGCAGGAGGAAAGAGAGCGGGGATTGCTGGCCCAGGGAATGGTGGGGCGCTGGGCGTTGGAGACGACGAGCCAATCGGCGAGTTTGCGGTTGAAGAGGGCGAGGTCGGTAAAGAGCAGATCCTCGTGGTCGTCCGCGAAGGACTCTTGGATCGTCCGGTTGAAGCGAGCGTCTGGCGTTCATCTTTGGCGTGTTGGGGGAGGTGTCCCAACGCCCGATGGCGCGTTCCATCAGGAGGCGGGCGAATCGGCTTCGAACTCGCTGCCGTTGTCGGACAGCACCGTCTTGGGGGTCTGGGGCAGCAAGGACAAGGCCCAATCGAGGGCGCGGGCGGGGTGCCGGGCGTGCTTGGAGGGCAGCCCCACGGCGAAGGCAACGTGGGAAACCGGATTGATGAAGGTGAGGATAGAGCGGCGCATCCCGTCGGGGATGCGCTCGCGGGTAGAGCAGGCCAGCACCTCCAGGGGCCGGGCCAAGACCTGCCAGCGGTAGAGCGTGCGGCGGGAGACGCCAAAGGTGTCGGTGGTCGCCGCCAGGCCGTGCTAATCGAAGAAACGAAGAATCTCAAAGCGTCGTTGGCGGCTACCCAGTACAACCCCCGGATGCGGTATCCGACGTGGTGGATTTGCATGGCACTCCTCCTGGATCATGAGAGTGCCAAAGGTCTCTGAGCTTATGCAGCAACTGCGCGGGTGGCGAAACTGGAGGGACTGTCCCGCACGGTGCTGGCCGAGGGCGCGGCTGGGCAGGCCCGCCGCTGACCGCAGCCAGGCAGGTGCCGCCGGGGCGCCCGAGGCAGGTACACTGCCACCATGAACCGCGCCATTGCCTTGCTCCGCCGCCTCCTCGCCCTGCCCCTGGTGGCTGCCCTCCTGGGTCCCAGCGCCTGCACCACCGGGGGGAAACAGGCCCGTCCACCCCTCGAGGGTGGTGCTGTGGCCTCGGCCAGCAGCGACGCCACTGCCGTGGGGTTGGCCACCCTGCAGGTCGGGGGAAACGCCGTGGATGCCGCCGTGGCCACCGCCCTGGCCCTCGCCGTGGTGCACCCCGAGGCGGGCAACCTGGGCGGCGGCGGCTTTGCCGTAGGCCGCGCCAGCGGCGAGCTCTTCGCCCTGGACTTCCGGGAAACCGCGCCCGCAGCCGCCACCCCCACCATGTTCCTGGATGCCGATGGCCGGCCGGTGCCGGAGCGCTCCCTGGTGGGGCCGCTGGCGGCGGGCGTGCCCGGCTCGCCGCGGGGCCTATGGGAGTTGCACCGTCGCTTCGGTCGCCTGCCGTGGCGAGAGGTGGTGCGCCCCGCCGTTCGCCTGGCGCGGGAGGGGTTTCTCCTCTCGACCCGGGAGGCAGGGGCAATTGCGGCCGAGGTGGAGCTGTTGCGGCGCTTCCCGGAGACAGCGGCAGTGTGGCTGCCCGGTGGCGCTCCGCCCCGTGGGGGGACGCGGGTGCGACTCCCCCGCCTGGCAGCCCTCCTGGAGGATTACGGCGAGCGGGGACCCGATGCCGTTGTCACTGGCGAGGCGGCGGCGCTGGTGCTCAGGCACAGAGTGTTTCGCTTCCTGCAGGCAGAGGGATTGCTGCCCGAGGAGCGGACGCGGCTGCTGCTGTCGTG
>Ga0209017_10001634_pt1 | contig 16449 bp, 5 predicted proteins | sample YNPBryunderm2012_FD_185812 | JGI IMG/M metagenome (GOLD analysis project Ga0209017, IMG submission 185812) | Anoxygenic and chlorotrophic microbial mat microbial communities from Yellowstone National Park, USA - YNP Bryant MS undermat 2012... ... | reverse complement strand
TGTTATTCGGCCGAAGTCAAGCAAATCAGCGCTTTTACCACACCGTCGGCGTAGTTGGCCACCAGTTCGAATGCCTCTTGGGTTTTCTCCAGCGGGAAGCGATGCGTAAGCAATGCGTCGATGTTGACTTCCCGTTGGCTTATCATCCGCAGCGCGGGGGCCATGCATCCTTTTTGCCGCCGGACGTTGCGGAAGGTCAGTTCTTTGCGGCGCATCGTGTGTATGTCGAAGCTGACCTGGACGCTGGCCGGTATGCCTACCAGCACCAGCGTGCCGCCAGGAGTAAGCAATCGCTGCCCTTGATCGATGCACGCCGGATCGCCGGAACACTCGAAGACCAGGTCCAGACCACAGGGTTGTTGCTGTAGGATGCCCTCGACCACGTCACAGTGGCGGGGGTTGCCGGTCCAGTCCGCTCCGCAGGCCCGGGCGACTGCCAGACGGTGGTCGAGCAGATCGGTAACGTACACCTGGCAGGGGGCCATCGCCTTGGCGCAAAGCAGCACGCTCAGTCCGATCGGCCCTGCACCCAGGATGGCTACTCGCGCCGCCGGATAAACCTCGCCCAGCCGCGCCGCATAAAGACCGATCGAAAGCGGCTCGGCCAGCACGGCCTGATCCAGGGTGACGCTGTCGGGCAGGGGCAAGCAGTTTTCGGCCGGCAGGACATAGAACTCGGCCAGTGCGCCGGGCGCTTCGCCCGGACATCCCATGAACTGAAGGCGGCGGCAGGTGTTCAGCCGTCCGGCCAGACACTGATCGCACTGTCGGCAGACGATGGCCGGATCGATCGCCACCCGGTCGCCCGGGCGAAGTCTATCGACCGCTGTGCCCACCTGCATAACCGTGCCGGCGCACTCGTGGCCCACGGTGGCCGGGTAGCAGAGGCGCTGATCGCCGATCGCCCCGTGCACAAAGTAGTGCACGTCCGAGCCGCACACGCCTACGCGGTCGATGCGCACCAGTACGCTGTCGGGCCGTTGCAGTTTCGGCGCGGGCGAGCGGCCGATTTCCAGTTTTCGCAGCCCGGTTAGCAAAGCGACTTTCATATAGTTCGCGCGGCCAGGAACAAGTCGGTCTTTCTGAGAAGAGCAAGCGATTTCGCCGACGGATTATAACAGCAGTACAAAGCAAGCGGATAGTGCCAGGTCCGTGCGGTATGGTGCCGGTGTTGGTCGTGGCGCTCATTGTATTGGAGGCGACTGTAGTGCAAACTTGCTGCTCATTTTCGACGGCCAACTTGTCCATGCCAAGTTCACCGGGAAAACCGAGACCGCCGTCGCACCGGCGCGGGAAAAACGCTCACAGCCCAATCGCTTCGGCAGCGATGGCAATACCGGAAAGCGTCAGGTGTGGCACATGTTGCGCTTCGGAGCCGAGCAACTGCGCCACTGCCGGACCTGCCCCGCCGGTAATGAACACCTGCGGCTTGTGAGACAGATTTTCCGACAGCCGCTCTACCAGTTCACGCACCGCGCCCACTGCTCCCCAATACAGACCGGAGCGCATCGCTGCAACGGTGTCGGTTCCCAGTGCCGGCGGCGGTTGCTGAAGCTCGGTCATGTCCAGCAACGGCAACAAGTCGGTGAACTGGTGCAGCGCGCGGGCGGACATGCCAATTCCCGGCAAAATCGCACCACCGCAAAAAGCACCTTCGGCAGAAACCAGATCAACGGTGATTGCGGTGCCGACATCTACTACCACCGCCGGACGATCGGGCTTGCGCAGTCGGTTCGCTGCCAGGGCGTCCAGCAGCCGGTCGACGCCCACCATGTCCGGGCGCGGCACGGCAACCTGCAACGGCAGGTCGCGGGCCGAAAGCAGCACCACCCGATCGCCAGGACGGTGCTCGCGCAAAAAGTCGATCAATCTCGAGGCTGCCGGACGGTTTACGCTGCCGATCCACCACGACAGTTGGCCGCTGCCGCAGGCGGATAGTGCCGGCAGCGATTCTGGCTGCAACAGGCCATTGCTAGGCAGCCGCCAGGTTTGCTCGGGCTGCGCAATACAGCCCGTGCCCGCAGACGAGAACAGCCCCAGCTTGATCTGAGCGTTTCCAACATCCACGGCGATAAAGGGGAAGGTTGTCATTTTCCGGCCGACACAGTGCCGCACCAAGCATCCACAGATCACACCGTTGCGTGCTGGCGAACGCTGAGCGTTCGATGGGCGGATTACCGACAGCGGCAGCAGGCTTGCCGCGGCTTTTGGTGCATTTGGAATCAAAAGCGACTGATTGGAAATCTATGTCCGCGGTTTATATCCGTCAAGCAGCAGCGAAACGGGTTTCGGCCGGTATAGATTCTTCGGGTCCCAGGGCGGCCTTCGGCCTCAACCAAATGGCAGCGAGGCGCTGCGGTTGCGTCCGCTGTGTCTTCGGCGGTGACGAAAGCTACTGCGGCCACGACGGAGCGTGGCCCTCCAGATGGCCCGTAAACATGCGCGCACGGTGCGCACAAGTTGCGCCAAGAGGGACTGAAGCAGCAAGAGTTTTCTGGTTTCCCCAACCCGGCCTGCTGCCGCGAGCAAATGGAGGCAATGGACGAACGGGTCTGGGTGCCGCTGCGGCTTTTATACCCCAACGGGGCATTGGCCGTACCGATGGCTGGGCACAGTTTCTGCAAAAGCTATTGGCTACTTTAGCGCAAATAGTTGCCAGATTTGACTAATTCGATTATTAGTAAAGTGTTAATCGCATTTTGCGCTGGGCCGGAATCGGTGTTCGCGCAGCGCAGACGGTGGCCATCGGAAGGGGCAGACGGCGGGCGTAGGTTGTGTTGAAGCGGTACCGGCGATTTCCGGCCGCTCAGCACGGCAGACGAACTCTGTTGCGCCGGACAGCGGAAGATTTACCGTGGTGCGGCAGAGAAGGGGCGACGGGGCATGGTCTATCACCAAACCCTGCAACGCAGCCGCTACGAACTGAAATACCTCATCACCGAGGATGTGGCCGCCTCTGTGCGCAGTTTCGTCCGCCAGTACCTGGACGTGGACGACTACGCCGATCGCAGCGCCGGCAACGCCTACGCCGTACACAGTCTTTACTTGGACTCGCCAGGCTTGATGCTGTTTTATTCCACAGTGCATGGACTGCGAAACCGATTCAAGTTGCGCATCCGCTTCTACGACAACGATCCCCAACACCCAGCGTACTTGGAGATCAAACGGCGATTGTCGGATGTGATTCTGAAGGAGCGGGCGGCGGTTACCAGGGAAGCGGCCCGGCAACTGCTGACCGGCGCGTGGCTGGACCGAAGCAGCCTGATTGGCGGCAACGGCGACCCGCGCGCCGCGGCCGCCCTGCACAACTTCACCAAGCTGACCCATGAAATCAATGCCCAGGGATGCGTTTACGTTTCGTACATCCGCGAAGCCTACGTATCGCCTGGGAGCAACCAGGTGCGGGTTACTTTCGACCGGCACCTGTGCGCGGCCCGGTACATTTCGCCGGCGCCGCTTGGCGTGCCGTACGAGACCGTGCCGGTCGCGTTAGACCCGCCGGTCATCCTAGAACTGAAGTTCACCGATCGCTTCCCGGATTGGATGCGCAATCTAGTGCAGATTTTCAATCTGTGGCGGCGCTCGGTGGCCAAATACATCTACTGTCTTAGGACGGTCGGCGCCCCTTGGGGTTCGGGGGCGGAAATGGAGGTGGCAACGTGAACGAGTTGCTCACCACATTGTTCAGCGGAGACTACGGTCTGGCCCCCGGCAGCGCCGAGACGGTGTTGTTCGTGATCCTGCTGTCGTTTGTAATCGGCCAGTTCATCGGCTGGATTTACATGGTTACCCACGAGGCGCTGTCGTACTCGCGCAGCTTCGTCTCTTCGCTAGTAGTGCTGCCGGTGCTGGTGGGACTGATGATGATGCTGATGTCCGGGAGCATCATCGTGGCCTTCGGCCTGCTGGCGGTGTTTGCCGTGGTGCGATTCCGCAACGTGCTCAAAGACACGCGCGATACTTCGTTCATCCTCTGGGCGATCATGGAAGGACTGGCCGTTGGCACCCTGCGGTGCTCCACAGCGCTGATCGGCGCGCTGGGCGTGGGTGTAGTGCTGCTGTATCTGCGCTTGACCGGTTTTGGCACGCGACATCGTTACGACGCCGTGCTGGGGCTGCAACTGGCGGGCGACAATCCCACGTTGCGCTTGCAACTGGCGCGGATCATCGACAACCATTGCGCCAGGGCTACCTTGGCAAGCCAGCAGCGGATCGGCGCCGGGGCGACGGCACTTTCCTATCGGGTATTGCTGCGCGATCCTACCCGCGGCGCGGAACTGTGCCGGGCGCTGGAGAACACCGCCGGCATCAGCGAGGTGACTTTGTTCTTGCGGGAAGACGAAGCGGAACTGTAAGCCCAAGGCAAGGCGAAACATAAGGCGATGAACAGCGGCGAACGAATTCCGACCCCCTGGCCGCTCCGCTGGCGGCGATTTCGGCAAGGCACACTGCCGGTGCTGTGCTTCATCGCATGTTGTGTGTTTACAGTGTGGCTGTGGCAGCGGCAGGGACGCCTGCCGAACACGGTTGGCGAAATCGAGGCAGTGCGAGTGGACCTGGCTGCGGCAACCGACGGCACGCTCGCCCCGCTGGCGCGCGGCCCGTGGACTCTGTTCGACGAAGTCGAGGCCAACCAGGTCGTAGCACGCATCGACGACAGCGTGCTCCGCGAAGAGCTGAAAGCCCTTCAGGCCGAATTGAGGCGATTGGAAAACGACTTGCAAGCCAACGCCGAGCGGATCGCCATGGAAATCGCCGACCGCCAGCGTGCCTACTTGCAGGATACCACGCGGCTGATGTGGGAATTGCAGCGGCTGCAACTGACCATTCTGGAGCATAGGGCGCAGTTGGAAACCGACAGCATGGAACTGCTGCGGCTGAACACCGATTTGGAGTTCCTCGAGCCGATGCTGGCCAAGAACATGGTGCCCGAACGCGAAGTGGTCAATCAGCGGATGCTCCGCGACCAGGTGGCAAAACGCATCGAAGTGACCAGCAAGTCGTTGCAAGAAGCCGAACAGCAGCACAAGGAGTTGGAGCGCCGGCTGCGCCAGTACCCGCAACTGGAGGAACCCGATATCGCCAAGTTGCTCGCTCCCCTGGAGTCAGCCGTCGAAGCTCAAAAAGCACGCATCGAGCAGGTGCAGGCGACGATCAACTCGCTGGTGATCCGGGCGCCGATGCGGGGTACCATCTGTGCAATCTACTGCTGGCCGGGGCAGCAGGTGCGCCGCGGAGACCCGATCCTGACCCTGGCAGCCCAGCACGGCCGCTACATCGTAGCTTACGTGCGCCAAGATCAGCGTCTGGCGCCGCAGGTCGATATGCCGGTGGAAGTGCGCCCGCGGCTGCCGGCCAGCCGACCGCTGCTGACCCGCGTGGAGCGCGTCGGCCCACAGATCGAGCCGGTGCCCCTGCACCACTGTCGCGACCCGAAAATACCGGAATGGGGATTGCCAGTCCGCATAGCACTGCCCACCGGGTTCATGGGGCGCCCAGGGGAACTACTGGACGTTACCTTTACCCAGACGGGCAGCAGCGGAGAGTAACCCGGCGTACGAGGCTGGCTCTTGTTCTATACCAGCCGCTGACTTGCACCTTGCGTGCTGATGTGGTGCCGCTAGCCAGTGGCTCTGCAACCACAGATGTATGGTGTGAGCGACAAACAGCTCTTCTTACCACAGCGATAAAGCCCGCAGCAATCGCCAGCAAATAGCCTTTTCGCTTTGCGACGACGCTCAGGCTCCGCAGGTACACGCGAACCATGGACAAGCAACTGCAAGGAAATGCCCGCGCAAAAGGGGCTGGCCGGCGGCAATCAACTCGCTCGCAGTCCAGCGCGGGCGGAAGACGGCTCCGACTAGAGCAGCTTGAACAGCGCGCACTGCTGGATGCCGGCCCGCTGCTGATTACCGAGTTTCTGGCCCGCAACGACTCGGGCATCTACGACGACTGGAATCCGCCAAAGCGCCAGGACTGGATCGAAATCTACAATCCCACGCAGGAGGTGATCAGCCTGGACGGCTGGTATCTGACCGATAGCGCTGCGGACCTGCGGAAGTGCCGGTTCCCGGCGGTGGCGATCGGTCCCGGCGAGTTCTTGCTGGTGTTCGCCTCGGGGCGCGCCAGCGGCAGCACGATGGTCTTCGGACCCGGCGGCAGACTGCACACGAACTTCGCCCTGGCTACCGAAGGCGAGTTCCTGGCGCTTGTGCGCCCGGACGGTACCACGGTAGCCTCCTCCTTTGCTCCGCAGTATCCGCCGCAGGTGGCCGACGTCTCTTACGGCTGGTCGATGGACTTTGCCACCCAGGGTTATTTCTCGCTGCCTACGCCGGGAACAGGAAACACCGACGAGCCGATGACCGCTCCCCGCGGCCAGGTGCTCATCAACGAGATAATGTTCAACACCGCCCGCGGCACGCCGGGGTCGGTCGGCTTCGAGCCGGAGCGCACCGAGCTGGAGTTCGTGGAGCTGTACAACAAAGAATCCATCCCGCTGAACCTCCAGGGCTGGCAACTGGACCGCTGGTGGTTTGCCACCGAACCGGTCAAGACGGTCAGCGGCATTACGTCGGCGGGCGGGATGGCCACGGTCACACTGCCCGCACACGGTTACGCCGATGGCGACTCAGTGCTGATAACCGGTGCCGAGCAGCCCGAGTACAACGGCGTGTTCGCCATCAGCAACGTTACCGCAAACACGTTCCAGTACGCAGTGCCCGGAGCGCCCTCTTCGCCGGCCACCGGCGCTATTACCGCCCAACGGCATGTGCGAATGCTTGCGGGGATTACGCGGGAAAATCTTGTTGCCACAGCCACGTTGCCCAACCACGGTTACAGCGTGGGCGATACTGTGCTGCTCAGCGGCGCCGATCAGCCCGAGTACAACGGCGTTTTCGTCATCGAAAGTGCAACTGCCGATACCTTCAGCTTTACCGTGCAGGGATTGCCGGCCACGCCGGCCACAGGGACGATCCTGGTGCAACGGGCTTCGGCTTCGATGCCTAACGTCACTATCGCGGCCCGTGGCTACCTGGTGATCGCCGGCGATGGCAAGGCGTTTCACGAAAAGTACCCCACCGTGGCCAACTACATCGCCGCATGGACTCCGCGGTTGAGCAACGCCGGCGAACAACTGGTGTTGCGCAACGCCGCCGGCGATGTTGTGGATCGGGTCAGGTACTTCGACCAGGGCGATTGGGCAGTTCGCACAAAGGGCGAGAAGCTGGTAGCCAGCCTGGTGCGCAACGGCTCCACGGTAACTGTAACGCTTCCCTATCACGGCTATAGCAACGGCAGCCAGGTGCGCATCGCCGGTGCCGCACAGCCAGAGTACAACGGTACTTTCACCATCGCCAACGTAACGCGCGATACATTCACTTACACTGTTGCGGGCACACCGTCCTCACCGGCTACCGGAACTATCTATGCGCAACTGATCGACTACGGTCATGTGGGCTGGGTATGGGACTGCGCGGCCGACGGCAACGGCATGTCGCTGGAATTGATTAGTACCACGGTGTCGAACAACTACGGGCAGAACTGGGGCACGAGCCTCACTGCCGGGGGCACACCGGGCAGGGCCAATTCGATCGCCGCCGCCGACATCGCGCCAGTGATCCTCGATGTACAGCACTCCCCGGTCATTCCTTCCTCGGCCGAGGCGGTGACGGTCACCGCCCGAATCCTCGACGAACTGGTCAGCGGCGTGACAGCGGCTGTGTACTACCGCATCGACGGTGCGCCGATGTTCACCGCGGCGGTCATGTACGACGACGGCTTGCACGGCGATGGTGCTGCCGGCGATCGCCTCTTCGGCGCGGTGCTGCCCCCGCAACCCAACGGCACGATCGTGGAGTTCTACCTGTGGGCCTCCGACGCCTCGGGCCGTGCCCGCACATGGCCCGCGCCCAACCCCATAACCGGCCAGCGCGCTGCACTGCTCTATCAGGTGGATGACACCTTCGACCCCGCTGCACCCTGGACTCCCGGCGCACAGCCGGTCTTCCGCCTGGTGATGACCGCGGCCGAGAGGGCGGAACTGGCCGACATCGGCGCCGGCGGCGGCGACCAGGACAGCAACGCCATGATGAACGCCACGCTGATCGTGGTCGATGGCACTGGGCCGAACGTCCGCTACAACGTGGGCGTGCGCAACCGGGGGCACGGCAGCCGCGTCGGCCCACCCAACAACTTCCACGTGAATATCCCCCACGACCGCCCATGGAATGATCTGGTAGCGCTGAACTTCAACTGCCGGGCGGTACATGCCCAGGCGCTGGGGGCAGCCGTTTATCAAATGGCCGGATTCGCCGTGCCCGACCTGATGCCGGTGCAGTTGCGTATCAATAACGTCAATCCGGCCGTTTCGGGCAACTATCAATGGGGAACTTACGGGCTGCTGGAAGCCTTCAACGGCGATTTTCTGGAGCGGCATATTCCCGACGATCCCGACGGCAACCTTTACAGCGCATTCCGTGCCAATAGCAGCGGCAACCGCGATGCCGATCTGAGATACGAGGGCAACGATCCGAATACCTACCGCGACCGCTACTTCAAAGGGAACCACGAAGAGCAGGACGATTGGTCCGACCTGATCCACATGCTCTACGTGCTCAACAACGCACCGGAAGCCACCTACTTCCAGGACGTCAGCGAGGTGGTGAACGTCCAGCAGTGGGTACGCTACCTGGCGCTGGATTCGCTGATCATCAACTACGAGACCACCTTGACCACAGGAGTGGGCGACGACTATTTCATGTATCGGGGAGCCAAGGACCCGCGATTCATCCTCGTGCCCCACGACCTGGATACCACCTTTGGTCTGGGCGGTCCGCCGATCAACTTGTCGATATTCGCGGTCGTCGACGGGTATCCTCCGCGCGACGGCAGCAGCAACGGCATCGAGGGTTTGCAGCGCTTCCTCACTCACCCCGATATCCTTCCCCTGTACTACAAGGCGTTTGTGGATTTGATCGACACGGTGTTCAATCCGACGGTGATCAACCCGCTTGTCGATCAGGTGCTTGGCGCCTGGGTGCCCGAGTCCAACCGCAACGCCATGAAGCAATTCGTGGTCAACCGCGCCAACGCCGTGCTGGCGCAGATTCCGCGGCAGTACACCATCAATTGCTCGCTGCCGGTGGTGGACGGTTACTACAAGACTAGCGCCGATACAGCCGTGCTGAGCGGTACGGCCGACGTGACACAGACTCGTTCGGTCCGCGTCGCCGGACTGCCTGCCCAATGGGATCCCAAGACCGGCCAATGGCTGATCGGCGGTACAGCACCGCCCAGCGACACGCGCACCTTCCAGGAGGGCGTCAACGGGTACGTGGGCACGGTCGATACCCACATCCGGCAAGCAAGCCCCAATACGTCGTACGAAAACGCGGCGGTGATGGTCGATGGGGAGGTGACTTCCGGGCAGCGCGATCCGGCCCAGGGCCTGTTACGCTTCGAGAACATCTTCGGCGACCAGTCTTGGCAGATACCCTTGGACGCCTCGATCGCCAGCGCGTCGCTGGTACTGAACGTGACCAACACCAGCAGCAACGTAATGTCGTTGCACCGCTTGTTGGTTCCCTGGAGCGAGACGGCTACCTGGGCGGGCAGCTTCGGCGGCAACGGGGTCCAGGCCGACGGCTTGGAGGCCCTCAGCGTGGCCGATGCCACCTTCACCCCCAATAGCACCGGCAAAGTGACGATCGATGTAACCGCTTCGCTGCTGGCCTGGAAGGCCGATCCGAGCCGCAACTTCGGTTGGGTGATTCTCCCCAGCGGTACCGATGGGATGACTTTCGACTGTAGCGAAGCAGGCACCGCCGCCAACCGGCCGCAGTTGATCGTCGAGCTGGGCGATACCAATACCATCAGCATGGTATTCCAGGAAGGATACGCCGAATATACCGGCACGCTAGATACCGCCATGGAGGGCGCAAACCCTAACACCAGTTTCGCCACGGCCACGGTGCTGCGCGTCGATGGGGAGTACAACGGCTTTCCGGCCCACGGCCTGTTACGCTTCGAGAACCTTTTTGGCGACGGACCGAACCAGATCCGGCCCGACGATCAAATCGTCAGTGCCACGCTGTCGTTGAACGTGACCGACGCCGGCAACACCATTTCGCTGCATCGCATGTTGCAGCCGTGGAACCAGTCCGACACCTGGAACACCTGGGTCGGCGGCATTCAGGCCGATGGCGTGGAAGCAGCCGCAACGGCCGACGCAACGCTCAGTGCCTCGAGCACCGGAAAACGCTCGGCCGATGTCACCACTTCCCTGCGTGCATGGCAAACCGATCCGGCAAGCAACTACGGCTGGGCGCTGCTGCCGGGCGGAAGCGATGGCGTCCGCTTCAACTCCAAAGAGATCGCTACGCTGGGCAACCGGCCGGAACTGCGGGTGGTCGTCCGACGTGGCGGTAGTGGCGGCGGCTCGGGCGGCGGGGGCGGCGGTTCCGGTGGCTCTGGCGCTTCGGGTGCATTGGGCGTGCCGCTGCTGCCGGGCATCAATCGCGTGGTGGTGGAAGCATTCGACCAGCCCGACGGCAGGGGCAATCTGGTTTACCGCGGATACGTGGACATCTGGTCCGACCGCACCACCAACGCCCCGGAACTGCCGCCGCTGGCCGATCCGCCGGGGTTGTGCCCCGATCCGCAATTGAAACTGCTGGTGCGCGACAGCTACCTGCCCGGCGTGCCGATCCTGGTCCGCGCGGAAATCACCGACAGCCAGGACCGCATCGACCGCGACCGGTGGAACGCCATAGTCACACTCTCGACCGACAACCCGAACGTGCAGCTATCGACCACCGAAGTGGCACTGTACAACGGCATTGGCAGCGCACTGGTGACCGTCAGCGGCAGCGAGCCATTCACGCTCACCGCCAGTTGGGCCGACCAGTCGGTCCGCAAGTCGCTGGCCAGTCTGTTGGGCGAGCCGATCGCTACGGTTTCCGGCACGCTGGCAGGCGATACCACCTGGAGTGGAATAGTCCGCATTACCGGCGATCTGACTGTACCCAGCGGAACGACGCTTACGGTCATGCCGGGCACTTTGGTGTTGCTGGACGGCGTGGCCTCGGGCAGCGATGGCGTTGATATCGACGTGCTCGGCCGGATACAGTCGCTCGGCACCGCACAGTCGCCAGTGACCTTCACCGCCTACAATCCGGCGCTGGCCTGGGGCGAAATACATCACTCCAGCGCCGGGCCTTCGCTGTATCAATACACCGAGGTGATGCTGGCCGGGCGCTCTCCCGGGGCGGGCCACACCGGCACCGGGCCAGCCTTCCGCATCGATAATTCGACGCTGGTATTCGAGAACTGCTCGATCACCGACATCGTGGGCAAGACCATGCAATCGTCGGCCGTCTCCGACGTGACCTTCCGCCGCACGCTGCTTGCCCGGTCGGTGATGGGTCCAGAACTGGCCGGCACCCAATTGCTCTTCGACCGCAGCTTCATCCAGCAGATGCGTTACCGCGACGACGCCGATGGCATCTACATCCACGACCAGCAGGCCGGTCAAAGCGTGGTCTTTCGGGGCGGTGGCGTGGCGATGCTGGACGACGACTGTATCGACACCCTCGGCGCTACCGTGCTGATTGATGACATGGTTTTGCGTGGCGCCAACGACAAGGGTGTGAGCGTCTATAACGGCCAGGTTACCATCACCCGCTGCCTGATCGTGGAAAACTCGCTGGCCCCGGAAGACGGCAGCCAGGCGGCGGTTTCCTCCAAAGGCACTAATGGTTCCACGGTGACGGTCAACATCGACCGCACCACCATCATCAACGACCATCCTACCGGCATCGGCATCCAGGGGCGGAACAAGTACGGCTACCCCGATGTGCACACGGTGTACAACGTCACCAATTCCATCATCCTGGCTTACCAGGCTGTGCAGATCGACGCCCCTTACGATCCCAACGACATCCACATCAGCTTCTCGGACATCAGCACGCCGTGGACTTACGGGGGCAGCCACGACAACATCACTGCCGACCCGCTGCTGGTCGATCGCCCGGGACACGACTACCGCTTGCAGCCCAGCTCGCCCTGCATCGACGCCGGCGATCCGGCCGGGGTGCCGGACCCCGACGGTACTCGGGCCGACCTGGGATACCGTCCGCTGGATTCCAACGGCACATACGCCCCGCGTATCATCTCCGCCGGGCACATCACCGCCGACACGCTGATGTACGCCGCTGGCGGCCCGTACCGGGTTACCGGCGATGTGACGGTCGATCCGGGCGCGACATTGACCATCGCCCCGGGCACTACCGTCTTCTTCGATTCCGGTACGCGGCTGACGGTAAGCGGGCGGTTGCGCGCTTTGGGTACCGCCCAGCAACCAGTCCGCCTTACGGTCACTCCCGGCGGCGGCGTGTGGGACGGTCTGCACTTGCTCGACACAACCGAGGACAATCGCATCGCCTGGGCGATCATCGAGTACGGCGAAGGACTGTACGGGACGGCCAATCCGCTGGACCGTGCAATGGTGGCAGTAACCAATTCCCGCCTGCTGCTGGAGCACAGCACCCTGGATCACGCCCGATACCGCCGGCTGCGCACGGTCAATTCCTCGCTGGTCGTGCGCAACTGCCTGTTTACCGACATGTTCGGCCCCAGCGAGCCCCCGCTGACGAACAATCACAGCGAACAGATCTGGGGCGCCAATGCCCCTGTTGGCGGGCAGATTCTCATCGAGGGAAATATCTTCGGCACTACCAAAGGGCACAACGACATCATCGACCTCAACGGTGGCAGTAAGGCCGCCGGCGAGCCGGTTCCTCAGATCATAGGCAACGTATTCCTCGGCGGAGGCGACGACGCCCTGGACCTGGAAGGCGATTTCCTCATCGAAGGAAACATCTTCCAGCACTTCCACAAAGACCCGCTGTATCACACCGGCGAACAGGGCGAGTCGAACGTCATCTCAGCCGGCGACAGCCAGTTGCAGGGACACCACTACGTTGTAGCGAGGAACCTCTTCTACGATGTCGATCACGCCGTGCTGGTCAAAGACCGCAGCACGCTGGAGTTCCTCAATAACACGGTGGTCAACGTTGCCGCCGAGAAACCGGCCGTATACTTCGATGTCGTCGGCGACTCGGCCGGCGCCGGCCGTGGCGCTGTGGTGGATTCGTCTATCTTCTGGGATGTGCCGGTGGCGTTCGATCTGACGGTCCGCCCAGGCGCGCCAGCCCCAGAGCTGAGCGTAACCAACTCCATCCTTCCAGAGCAGTGGCACGCTTACGGAACCGGCAACACCGCCGAAGACCCACGGTTGAGCGACCCGGCCGCTGGGTCGTTCGCGCTACTTCCAGGCTCCCCGGCGTTGGCCACTGGTCCGAATGGGCTGGACCGCGGGGCTTTGGTCCCCGGCGGAGCAACCATAACCGGCGAGCCAGAAGCCCTTACCGGTGCCACAAATGCCACTCTGGCGGTGGGCGGAGTGGGCATCACGCATTACAAGTATCGGCTCAACGACGGGCCGTGGAGCGACGAGGTGCCCATCTGGCAGCCGCTAGCTCTGACCGGGCTGGGCGACGGCGCTTACACCGTGTACGTGCTGGGAAAGAACTACGCCGGCGCGTGGCAAAGCGAGGCCGCGGCGACCGCATCGAAGACGTGGGTTGTCGATACATCGCGCGGCTGGGTACGCATCAACGAGGTGCTGGCGATCAACCGGCAGGCCGTGGAGCACGCCGGGCGCTGGCCCGACATGATCGAACTTTACAACCCCGGTGCAGTTGCAGTCAGCCTGGCCGGCATGGCTATGACCGACGATCCGGCCGAGCCGGAAAAGTTTGTCTTTCCCAATGGCTTGACCATCGGCCCCGGGGAGTATCTGGTGCTATACGCCGATGACCGCACCGACTTGCCCGGCATCCACTTGGGATTCGCTTTGGATGGCGACAGCGATCGGGTGCTGCTGCTGGACACAGCGGCCAACGGGCGCACGGTGCTCGACTCGGTCGAGTTCGGTCCGCAGGTGCCCGATTTGTCGATCGGCCGCATCGGTCACGACGCCCGGTGGACTCTTACGGTTCCCACGCTGGGCGGTCCTAATCGGGCGGCGCGCAGCGGCAACCCGGCGACGCTGCGGATCAACGAATGGCTGGCCGATGGACAGGTGCGGCTGGTCGATGACTTTCTGGAGCTTTACAATCCCGATCCGCTCCCGGTGCCGCTGGAAGGCTTGTACCTGACCGATAATCCTCAGACGCAGCCGGCCAAGCACCGCATTGGGGCGCTGTCTTATGTTGCCGGCGGCGGATTTGTGGCCTTCAAGGCCGACGGCCAGACCGAAAAAGGTCTCCATCACTTGGGCTTTCGCATCTCGGCCAATCAGGAGTGGCTGGCCCTGTACGACGCCCAATTGTGGCAGATCGACAAGGTCTTGCACTTCAGCCAGACTACCGACTACTCGCAAGGGCGCAGCCCCGACGGCGCCGCCTACCCCTACGCTTTCTTCGCCCTGCCCACGCCGGGAGTCAGCAACGCCGTGCCCGAGCGGATCGCCGCGCTGGACGCCGGGCTGCGGATCACCGAGGTCATGTACCATCCTGCCGAAGACGCCGACTACGAGTATATCGAGCTTGCAAACGTCGGGGCGGTTCCGCTAGAGCTGGGCGGCGTGCGGCTGAGCGGCGGCATCGAGTTTAGCTTTCCGGAAATGATTCTAGCGCCCGGCCAATATGTGCTGGCGGTGCGCGACATGGGTGCGTTCTATCATCGTTACGGGCCTGGGGCCAACGTGGCAGGGCAATATTCCGGGAACCTCGACAATTCCGGCGACCAGATCGCCCTGCAACTGCCTGCTCCGTACGATGCTGCCATATTGCGGTTCCAATACAGCAATCTGTGGTATCCCCAAACCGCCGGTCAGGGCCGCGCGCTAGCCGCCGCCGACCCGTCGCTTCCACCCAGCGCATGGAGCCAGCCGGCAAGCTGGCTGCCGGGCGTTGTGGATGGCGGGTCGCCGGGCCGGGCCGATGGCCAGTCGCTGGTTCCGCAGGTCATCATCAGCGAGGTGCTGGCCCATACCGATCCGCCGCTGGTGGACGCTGTGGAACTGCACAACCTTACCGATCAGCCGATAGACATCACCGGCTGGTACCTGAGCGATTCGCTGGAGAATCTCAAGAAGTACCGGGTGCCTGCCGAAAAGGGGCTTATTCCCGCCGCGGGATTCGCACTGTTCACCGAGGCCGATTTCAACCCCAACCCCCAAAACCCAGGCCCGAACGATTTCAGCTTCAACAGCGCTTACGGCGACCAGGTATGGCTTTCGGCCGCCGACGCCGGGGGCAATATCACCCGGATCGTCGATTACGTAGAGTTCGGCCCGACGGCCAACGGCGAAACCGTCGCTCGCTTCACCAGCACAGAGGGCCGCTGGTATGTGTACCCTGCGGCCTCGCGCACGCTGGGCACTGCCAATTCGGCGCCACGTGTCGGCCCACAGGTGGTCATCACCGAACTGATGTACTGCCGCGAGCTGAGCGCAGCCGGCGAGGACCTGGAGTACATCGAGCTGTACAATCCCACTGCTGCGGCAATCGACCTGGCGCACTGGAGTCTCGGTACCGGAGAGCGTCCCTGGGAAAACCTGGTCCTGGATTTCAGCACGTTGCCGGTCCAGCGGCGGACGATCCAGCCCGGCCAGACGCTGGTGGTGCTCTCCTTCGATCCCTGGGCGACGGCCAACGCTGCCCGCTGGCAGAAGTTCCGCACCACATACGGGATAAGCGCCACGGAACCGATTGGGTTTGTGGGCGGGTACAGCGGGCATTTTTCCGATAGCGGCGAGCTGGTGCGGTTGCACAGCCCCGACAATCCGCAGGCCAACCAGCCCGGCTACTATCCGCCGCTTGCACACGATGAACTGCGATACCGTGCCGCCTGGGGGGCTTGCGCAACGGGCGAGTCGCTGCATCGCGTGGCGCTGGGGCGGTGGGGCGACGAGCCGCAGTCGTGGATCGCCGCTGCGCCATCGCCGGGAAGAGTCGCAGCGATGGTCGTCGGCCAGTACATCTTCTACAACAACTCGGCGCTGGACGGCCGCACCGCCGGCGCAGACCCGCAAGATCAGCACGCCATCGCCGCCGACAAGGTTCCGCTGCGGCGCGGCCAGGTCGCCTCGCTGGCCAACTACACCAGCTTTGTTTGGGGAATCAACGGCATAATCATCGACGTGGCGCACCTGGCCAACCCGGCGGCCTTCTCGGCAGAAACCGACCTGCGGTTGCGCGTGGGAAACGACAGCGATCCCCAGTCGTGGCAAGCCGCACCTGCGCCGCTGGTGGCGGTTACTCCCGGCGGTGCACCAGGCGGAGCAGACCGCATCACGCTCATCTGGCAGGACGGCCAAATCTGCAACCAGTGGATCGAAGTGACCGTGAAGGCCACCGCCAACACCGGCTTGTACAGCGA
>Ga0209017_10001633_pt1 | contig 16467 bp, 12 predicted proteins | sample YNPBryunderm2012_FD_185812 | JGI IMG/M metagenome (GOLD analysis project Ga0209017, IMG submission 185812) | Anoxygenic and chlorotrophic microbial mat microbial communities from Yellowstone National Park, USA - YNP Bryant MS undermat 2012... ... | reverse complement strand
CCGCCGGCCTCTCCCGCGGTGGGGAGAGGCGGACTGGGTTCCTGCTTGCGCAGGGATGACACGGGGGGTGGGTGCAAAGAAGCCTGGACTGCCGCTTACGCGGGAAGGACACAAGGGGCCCCCTCAGGCCGGCAGGACTTCTTTTAGTTCCAGGCGGAGGTGGGTTTGTGGTTCGGTTGCGGTGGTGGCCAGGCCCAACAGTTCCGCCTCCTCAGAGGCCGTCCCGAAATGGTCTAATTAGGGTATTGGCCGACCGAGGCGGCCCATCCAGTTCTTCCAACCCTACCAAAACAGGGGTTTTCCGGGATCGTGTGGCTGCCGGCTGAAACCGTTCGGATAGGGCACGCCGGCGTTTCGGGACAAGCTCGGCTTTTCGGGACAGCCTCTCAGCCTGGGAAACTCCTGGCAGGCCTTCGAATCTCCCCTGTCCGCTCTTGCCTATTGTGGGCCAACTCATCTAACCCGTAGCGTCAAGATTTTGGTGCCCAGACGAACTGCCGGCGGCCAGCTTCTCTTGGACGCTCACATAGCCCAGACGCAATTGGTGGAGCAAGTTCTCCAAGAGGGCGGTTTCTTCCGGGGTTCGGTTTCCTTCGGTCTTGTCGTAAAGAATTTGGAGGGTATCGATAAAATGCCGGGCTTCGTCCAGTCGGCATTCGGTTTGATGGGTCAGGGGATTGGGCACTAAGCCCAAGGAGACCATGGCCTGATTGGCTAGGGTGGTTACTAAAAAGGAGAAGGAAGCAGGCGGCAGAGAGGGGGATTTTTGTTCGGCTTTTTGGTGTTCCTCCTGCATTCGCCGGATGGCCTCTTTTTCCGCTTCTACCTGCTTTTTCCAATCTTCATCGACGACGATCTTTTTTTCGGCTGGTGCGTCTGCCATTGCCGATTCCTCCTTGGAACAACCTCTTGCTAACCCAAAGAAAGCAGTTCATATTATTATAATATTTTAGCCGAATGCAGAGTCGCTGTCGGATTCCTGCGTAAGCAGGGATCCAGAATATATTGCCTCGCAAACGGGAACCCAGGTAATAGGAAGTGTTCCTTTCTGGATTCCCCCTTTCGTGGGAATGACACGCGGGGTTTAGCCCCCGGGAGGGGCGAGCGGCTTCATTCGGCTAAAATGTTACTAATATTTTAGGTGGAATGGAGAGGCACGATGTGTCCCTGCCTGCGCAAGCGGCAGTCCGTGGAACTACCAAGGAAAAAGGAAAGAGAAAAGGATTCAGGGGGCTCGGAAGTTTCCGGGGGGATGCCAGGGGGATTTGGTCTTTTCGGTGAAACCGGAGGGATTTTGCCTCTTGGGTGAAAGTTGTCGTATTTGGGTGCGTTTTGGGTTCTTTGTGCGTCGGCACCGGGTGGTTTTTCGATGGCAGTAGAATTACATTGGCATGAACATGCGGTAACTCGCCAGGAGCGGGAAAAGCTCAACGGGCATCAAGGGTGCGTGGTTTGGTTGACGGGGCTGAGCGCCTGCGGCAAAAGTACCATTGCCAACCTGATCGACCATAAGCTTCATGCCCGGGGGGTGCATAGTTTTGTTTTGGACGGGGATAATGTTCGGCACGGTCTGAATGCGAGTCCGGAGATTTTGCTCCGGCACCATAGCGAGGCATTTGCCTGGCGGTTTGGCCTGGGGTTTTCGCCGGAAGACCGGGAGGAGAACATTCGGCGGGTTGGGGCGGTGGCCAAGTTGTTTTGTGAAGCCGGACTGATTGCCATTACTGCCTTTATCAGTCCGTATCGGGCGGATCGGGATCGGGTGCGGGCCAGCTTGGCACCGGGAGATTTCATCGAAGTGTATGTCAACACCCCGCTGGAAATTTGCGAACAGCGGGACCCCAAAGGATTGTACAAAAAGGCCCGTTCCGGCCAGCTCCGAGGTTTCACCGGTATCGACGATCCCTATGAACCACCGCTTCGGCCGGAAATTGTGCTGGAAGGGGCAAAATATCCGCCGGAACAATTAGCCGACCAGGTGATTGCCTATCTCGAATCGGCCGGCAAAATTCCCCCTGCTGGCCGATAAAAGGGGAGGCGGGAAGATGTGGGGGGCTTTGGCCGTCCCTTCAGGAGGCGGTACGATGGCGGAGGCGGTAGCGGCGTCTTCCGATTGGCAGCGGTATGCCCGGCAAATCCGGTATGCCCCCTTTGGTCTGGACGGTCAGCGCCGATTGGCCCAAAGCCAGGTGCTCATCTGCGGCTGTGGGGCCTTAGGCAACATGTTGGCGCAGCTTTTGGTTCGGGCCGGGGTCGGGCGGGTCCGGATTGTGGATCGGGATGTTGTGGATTTGACGAACATCCATCGGCAATTGCTTTTTGACGAATCGGATGCGGCGCAGGGTTTGCCCAAGGCGGTTGCCGCTGCCGAAAAGTTGCGGCGGATCAACACGGAGGTGCAGATCGAGCCGATGGTGGCAGATATAAATCCATCCACTATTTTACGGTTTTGCGAGGGCGTCCATTGCATCGTGGATGGAACGGACAATTTCGAGACCCGGTTTTTGATCAACGAGGCGGCGGTGCGATTGGGGATTCCTTGGGTTTACGGCGGGTGTTTGGGCGCCGAGGGACAAACGATGACCATCGTGCCGGGCAAGACGGGATGTTTGCGATGTCTAATGCCTGCTTGTCCGCCTGCCGGGACGCTGCCTACCTGTGAAACCGCGGGCATCCTGCCGCCGGTGGTCGGGGTGATTGCCTCCCTGGAGGCGATGGAAGCGATGAAGATTCTGAGCGGCCACTTGGAGGCCATTTCGCCGTATCTGACGGTGGTGGAGCTATGGGAGGGGCGGATTCGGCAGATCGACGTTCGCCATCTCCGGCAGCAGGTGGATTGTCCTACCTGTGATCGGGGGGAGTTTCCCTGGTTGGCCGGGCAGGAAGGTACCCAGACCGCCGTGCTTTGCGGCCGAAATACCGTCCAACTGCTCCATCCGGGCGTTCCGATCGGCCTGGCGGAATTGGCCGACCGGCTGAAAGCGGTGGGCCCGGTGCACCAGACGCCGTATTTCGTCCGCCTCCAGGTGGAAGGATATCAACTGACCGTTTTCCCCGATGGCCGAACTCTGGTCCAGGGGACCTCCGACATTGCCACGGCGAAGACCCTGTGCGCCAAATACCTTGGGATGTAAATTTCTCTTCGGCGGAGGTGTTCTCCTTGTCGCTTCACTGATATACTAAGGGCATAGGTATATCCGGTTGGTACGGGCCGTGTTTTGTCTGGCTGGGTAAAGGAGCGGACGGATGTATGTGGTGCCGAACTATCCGGTGGCGGTGGTGTTGTGCTTTATCACCATGTTATGCTGGGGGTCTTGGGCCAATACCCAGAAATTGGCCGGTGCCCGCTGGCGGTTTGAGCTTTTCTACTGGGATTATGTGCTGGGGGTGATGTTGATGGCCCTGGTCTTTGCGCTGAGCTTGGGCAGCATGGGCACGGAGGGCCGGGCGTTTTGGGCCGACTTGCAACAGGCTGAACCTCGATGGATCGGCTCGGCCATGCTGGGCGGAGCCATCTTTAACCTGGCCAATATCCTGCTGGTGGCCGCCATTGCCATTGCCGGCATGTCGGTGGCGTTTCCGGTGGGGATTGGTTTGGCCCTGTTGCTGGGGGTGTTGGTCAACTACTTCAAACCGGGAGCGGAACGGGCCAACCCGGTCCTGCTGTTCCTTGGGGTCGCCTTGGTGTTGGCGGCCATCATCCTGGATGCGATTGCCTACCGTCGGTTGCCTCAGCAAAAGCAAGCCGGGATGAAAGGGATTGTGCTCTCGGTCCTGTGCGGGGTGCTGATGGGGTTTTTCTATCGGTTTGTGGCGGATGCGATTGCGCCGTGGGTTCCCGCTGAAGGCGCTCAGGCCGGCGTACAGGTGCTGCAGGCGGGCAAACTCAGCCCCTATACGGCGGTGGTGTTTTTCTCCCTGGGGATATTGCTTTCCAATTTTGTGATCAATACGGCGATTATGTGGAAGCCTTTTGTGGGGGAGCCGGTGCCGGTGGGTGAGTATTTTCGTGGCTCGGCCCTGGACCATCTGTGGGGGATTGTGGGCGGGATGATCTGGCAGGTGGGGATGACGCTGAGCATTTTGGCCGCCGACAAAGCCACCTTTGCCATCTCCTACGGCCTGGGCCAAGGGGCCACCATGGTGGCGGCGTTTTGGGGGGTGTTTATCTGGCGGGAGTTCCGGGAAGCTCCCGCCGGGACCGGCCGACTTTTGGCCTTGATGTTTATCGGCTATATTGTCGGATTGGCCTTGATTATTGCGGCTCGAGTGATGGTCTGACCGGGCCGACGGGCCGGATCGTTCCTGGCGCAAAAATCCCGCACGATGGTGGCCGACGGAAGGGAGGCGAGGTGTCCATGTGCTGCGGAAGCACCAGTCCCGGCTTGTTCTGCCACAAGCGGCAACCCAGAGAAGACGGACTTCTACTTCGTTCTGGATTCCCGCTGGCGCGCGAAGGACACGCTGAGTGGAGAGCCTATCCCAAAATGCCGGTCCCCTTATCCGATCCTCCACGGGAGGTAGGTTTCAGGGGCCAGACAAATCCCACCCAGCTTGTACCCGCCGGATTTTGGGATAGGTCTTAGCCTGCCGGTGAGGTGCCAATTGCTCCATTGGGTCAAAATGGTAGAAAATCGGCAAGAACCTGAGAGGATAGGAGGAGCTATGAAGACGCCGCATTTGGTGGTTGTGGGCAGTTCGAATACGGATATGGTGATCAAGTCGGCGCGGCTTCCCCGGCCGGGCGAGACGGTTACTGGAGGACATTTCTACATGGCAGCCGGCGGCAAAGGGGCCAATCAGGCGGTGGCTGCCGCCCGCTTGGGCGCCCATGTAACCTTTGTCGCCCGCGTCGGCACGGATATGTTTGGCAGCCAAGCCATCGACAACTACGACAACGAAGGCATCGACACCGAGCTGATCATCCGGGACCCGGACCATCCGACCGGGGTGGCCCTGATCCTGGTGGATGAGCAGGGAGAGAATCTGATTGCGGTGGCCTCCGGGGCCAATCATGCGATGTGCAAGGCGGATGTGGATCGGGCCGTCCCCAGGATTCGGGAAGCCGACGCCCTGCTTTTGCAATTGGAAATTCCAGTGGAGGTGGTAACTTATGCGGCGCATCTGGCGGCCCAGGCGGGCATACCGGTCATCCTGGACCCCGCCCCAGCCCCCGAACAACCCCTCCCCCCGGAACTGCTTCGCGATGTAACGTATCTAACGCCCAATGAATCGGAAGCGGAACGGCTCAGCGGGATTCCGGTCCGGGATGAAGCCTCGGCCCGCCAGGCAGCCGAAAAGCTCCTGGCCGCCGGTCCCAAAAATGTCATCATCACCTTGGGGGCTCAGGGTGCCTTGGTGGCGACCGGACAGCAGATGGAACATGTGCCCGGTTTTCGGGTGGAGGCCCAAGACTGCACCGCTGCAGGCGATGCATTTAATGCCGGCTTGGCCGTGGCCATCGCCCAGGGAAAACCCTTGCTGGAAGCGGTTCGATATGGGCACTTGGTGGCGGGGCTATCGGTAACTCGGCTTGGGGCGCAGCCCTCCTTGCCCACCGCCGCCGAGGTCAACCAGTTTGCCCAATCCATGGCCGTCTCCCTGTAACAGGCTGTCCTGTAATTTGTAGTGCGCCGGGGGGACGACCATCCTGCTCCTTCCCACCCTCGAAAAAAACCCAAAAACCGGTACTTTGGTAATTTGACTGGATCCACCCAGCTAGGTCCCTACAACTTGTAAAAAATCGACTCGAACCCCACAGATGGTGGTAATTACTTCCGGTGGATACAGTGCACTTAGCCGAATGAAGCCACACGCCCTCCGGCGGCCTAAAGCCAGGGTGTCCCTGCCGCGCAAACGGCTGTCCCGAAAGAGAGAACAGGTCCCTATGACCTGAGGCCCCGCCTGAACGAAAACCACTCTGGATTCCTCCGGACGAGCAGGGACCCTCCTGCTCCGTCCTTCGGCTCACATCTTCCCTTTCGGCTAACTTATGACGCCGGGAGAAATGGGGCGCCCCACCGGACAAGAGAATCCCTCGGACCATGCGTTGATATTACCCTATCTGATGGCCTTGGATCCACTGGGCCAGCTCGGCAATTCCTTCTTGTCGGACCGCGGAGACGGAAAACAGGGCGGCCCGGGGATTCAGCCGTTGCAAATCCGCCTCCACCCGCTCCAGGTGAAAATCCACCTGGGGGAGCAAATCCCTCTTGGAAATGACCAGGCCGTGGATGGTGCGGAAAATGGCCGGGTATTTCACCAGTTTGTCGTCTCCCTCCGGCACACTGAGCACCACCAGACGGAGTTGTTCTCCCAGGTCGAACCCGGCCGTGCAGACCAAATTGCCCACGTTTTCGATCATCAGCAGACTGCCGGGCTCCAGGGGCAGGGCGGCCAATGCCTGAGCCACCATATTGGCATCCAGATGGCAGGCGCCGTCGGTATTGATCTGCACGACCGGTAGCCCCAGCGCCTCCATCCGTTGGGCGTCCAAAGAGCCGGCCACATCGCCCTGAATGACGGCCAGTTTCCGCTGCCCTTGCCAATACCGAGCCAGGGCTTCCAGCAGCGTGGTTTTCCCGCTGCCGGGAGAACCCATCCAGTTGACTGTCAACACCTGGGCGGCGGTTAACTTCTGGCGGTTTTCTGCAGCCAGCGCATCGTTGGCTTTTAATATCTTCGATGCCGCTACAATTTTCATCTGGTTATCCTTTCCCTGGATGAGGGGTTTATTATACTCCGGAGGATTCTGAAAGAGATAGAGGCAGGTTCTGGCTCTTTTCTTGCCGGGTTTTGATCCCTATAGTAGGGCATCCTAATCCCCCAAGATGGTTAGGATAATCTTCAGAAACCGGCGGGAAAGTTACGTGGGTACTATTTTATCTATCTCATCCAAATTGTCTATATTTTCTAAACTCTCTATTTTCGCTCTCCGGGGTGCTCAGGGCCTATTCATCCGCTCCTGGAAGCTCCTGTTTTGCCCTGTTGAGTAGCCCGGATCGGAGTAATGCCCCTAAATCTTTGGAGTTGGGGAAAATAGAGGAACAAATGCGGTAGTTTGTGCTAACTTTCGATAAAACAAAGAGTTACAGAAATTGCAGAAGGTCGAGTTCAAAAAAACCCTTTAGGCCAACATTTTAGGGTGCGTGTATCCCCCGGAAGTAATTCCCCCAATCTGTGGGGTTCGATCTGGTGGTTAGCCGCTACAATTTGGAGGGGCTTGGCCGGGTGGATAAAGTCCAATTAGCCGAATGCAGGGGCGATCGTTTCCCCCTCTCCCCTAGGGAGCTGTGTAGGGTGAAGGGGGAATAATAAGGGGCCGGTCGACTTTTTGTGCCCCTCACCTGGCGGTGCCTTTGGCCAGCCGGCCTCTCGACGGCCAGGTAGAGGCAGGGTGTTTCCTTTTGGCTCCAATGTTCGGGTACAATGTTCCAAAAGAAGTTGATCCGGGAGGGGAGTTTGTTCGAGGATGAGCTATTCCATCGGATTGACCCAGGAAACCATATTTCCTATGTTGTGTAGATTATCTATATTACCATTTTCAAAGGTGGTGGCTGCAGCTGCCCCCTCTCTTTTCATGGAACCCCTTGGTAAGCTCCTTTTGGGAAAATGCTTTTCCCCCCAGGGATGGATAGACAAAATGGTTTTGTCCGATTTAAAATGGTAGTTTTGGAAGGGTTTTTACTTGGGCAAGCGGTTTGCCCAAAAAAGGTGAGATGTTGGTCCTTTTGCATGAAGGAGGTCTGAGTGGTAAAGCTGATTTTGCGGCAGAATGAATCGATTCAAGAAGCAGTCCGTCGGTTCCGAAAGCTAGTCGAACGGAGTGGGATCAAACGGGAAATGCGCCGCCGGGAGTATTATGAAAAACCCAGTGTGATTAAACGTCGAGCTCGGCTCCGGGCGGAACGCCGCGCCCGCCAAAATCGCATTCCGCTCGCCTAGAGGTGTTCGGAACCTCGCAGAATATCCTGTTCGTACCCTCCTTTCCGCCGAAACATAAGATTCCTCTCTTCTGCTCCTTCTGACCAAGGGGGAGCCTGTTTGCCTTAACCCTCCATCCAGTCCCCCTGCTCTCCTGGGTGCCCGAGGAGCCCATAGGTAAAATTCTGTCCATAATTTAATCAATCTTCCCCAGCCGAATGCGTTCGGGCAGGTGCTCCTCGGACAGAGGGTGGGTCACCCGGTAGGGGTTATACAGCGGGTCCCCCACCAGCACCATTTGCCAGGAGGTGAACGGTACGGTCCGATAATATACTTCCACCAGGCTGTACTTGCCGGTCAGCAATAGGGAGAAGAAGTCGTCCGGCAAGGGGAAGGCGGCCAGATACGGTTCGGCCACCGGGCCCAGCGTAGCGCAGACACCCCGAGCCAACATCGACGGACACCAGGCCTTGTGGTTGGGATCCCGCAGGGTAACCGCTTCGAGGCTGGCCATGTGATACCCCACCGCTCCCGGCTGCCATTGGAAGGCATCCACATACGCCCCCAGGGAATACCAACCGCAGTAAAGGGCCGCCTCCGGACATTGACCCGGCTGGAAGAGTTTTTGTTCGTTGTCCAGGATCACTTCCAGGGAGGTATGGTTTTTGAGTCGATCGGCCAGGTCCCGAAGCGACTGATCATATTCGCCGTAGGAACCCCGTTGCTGGGGGCCGGGCGTAAAGGGAATGCCTCGGGCGTCCAGGTACACCTTTCCTTTGAGCCCTTGTTTTTCCACTTCGACGGCGGTATCGACCAGGCCTTTGGCTAACGGCAAACTGGGGGCCGCCAATCGGCTGACCATCATCACCGGGCGTTTGCCCGGGATATGATCGAACATATAGTGGAGCAAGTTCGGCTGCCAGCCAAACAGCGGATAATCCTCCCACAGGATCAGCGACAGTTCACTATCGAAACTGGCATGCGTTTCGTTTTTTTCTAGGAGTTCTTTTTGGTGATCGATCCATTGCAGGCAGCCCAGCAGGCCGTGGACTTGGACGAGTAGATTGAAAATTTGTATATCTCTGGAAGGATGATCCGGCAGGCTTTCCAACGCCCGCAGGCCTTGCAGGAGGCCTTCCATCCGTCCCCGCAGCAGAGCTACCGAGGCGGCAAATTCGGGGGTTTTCTTGCTTTCCGGCTGTTTGGCCGCCACTTGCAATAGCGTGTTGATCCCGCCTACGGCGGTAACGATTTGCTGGAGGGCGGCTTCGGCCTTTTGGAGTTCGGCCCCCTGGAGTTGCTGGGCACGGGCTTGGGCCGCTTTGATGGCAGCGTCCAATTGCTGGCCAATTTCCGCTACCGAGCTCTGCGCATCCAACCCGGATGCCGGGGAAGGTTTTTCCTGTCGGCCCACCGACTCGATCATTTCGAGCAGCTTTTCCAGTTGGCCCACATGGTTTGCCCTGGCTTGGTCAAGAAATTGCTTTCGGGCCTGGACTTCCGGACTGGCGGGGTCACGCCGACCTATCCGGAGCGGCACATCCCAACAGGTTACCAAACACCGGATTTTTCCCCGGCGTGGTTCGGCCAATAGCCACTCTCGAATGGCCGGACGGGCCTGAGTCTCCCAGTCGTTTCGGCTCATTTCGTCGCCCGGTTTGCCGGGCAATAGGAAAATATGTTCCTTGGGCACGCCCCGGCGCTGGGCATAGTGCTGGGCCAATTGTTGACCTTCGGGGCTTTCGGCCATGGCAATCAGACCGACCTGATCCGGCGTCAACCCCGCCCCAACCGCCCCGGGCGCTCCCAGCTGGCTAACCAGCAGCCAGATGAAGACCGCCCCCCACCGCAGCACCTCACCTCCCACCCTGCTGGATTCCCATGGCATGGTTTGTACTCCTTGAACATCGGGCCGTTCCGGAAAAAGGAACATCTTATCCAACCGGTCCACTTTCTCCTATGATACCCCTGCAGAAGGTAACCGAAAACGCCGGATTTTGCTATCACCTGTTTGAGGCCGTCCGGAAATGGTAAGGGTATGCTTGCCCCAGTTCGGGCCGTTCCGCCTAGAACCGACTCCCACCCCTCCGACACCCACTTTGAACATGGGAGTTGGATATATCTATTTATCCTGCGAAGAGGTCGATAAAGCGAATTTCCGAACACCTTCCTTGACCTGAAGGATGTTATCGCATGGTACCGGAGAGACTTGCTTGGCTTCGGGAAGGCATAAGTAAACTTATTTTTACCTATTCCCGCAAGCTTGGCCAGTTTCGTTTTCCGGGGCAGGAAACCACTTTCGGAGTGTCTCTGTCAACTGACAAAAGGCCCGATCTGTGCAATGTCTGAGGCTTACCTTGTTGGCCAGTTCTTTGTAAAGAGCCGAAGACCGAGGAATCCGGGTCTGCCGCAATACCTCCTCCATCGCTTCTTTAGGGCGAGACGGTTTGGCTTGCCCAGGTTGGAGAAATCGATGTCGGGCGAGCCATTCCTTCAATGACTGCAGATCCGATTTTGATTCCTGATTTGATCGCCATCTCAGTACCTCGGGCACATGGGGTGAATCCGTCCATACCCAGACTTCCAGTTCGGGGTCGATCACGATCACACAACAACGATCTTCCCATCCATTTCTTTCTAGCTCCTCTTGGAGTTCTTTTTCCACCTCTGCTGGGGATTGCTTTTCCCGGCCGGAGCCTTCCCAATCCAGAATCACCAATGCATACTGGCAAGAGTGAAGATATGGTCTCAGAAGCTCTACCGCGTTTCGAAGGATGCCAGGATCGCCCAGGGAATAGCGAACAAACTCCACCTGAATGGGTCGAATTCCTAAGGCTTCCGGCCGACTTAAAATCCCCTCCAGAGCAGAGCACGTATTTTTGTCTGCAAGGATAATCAGGTCGTTTGACGAAGGATGTCCCTTCATCCCAGTACTCCCGAGACGAATAAAATCCCCAACTCGATCTCTTTCTTCCAGTCGCGAAGTTTGGGATGATCTTTCCCCAGCACGATGTCCGTAGCCCCGCTAGGAGTTTTCTTAAAACACAGGACTTGCTCCGGCTGGGCAAGACTTAAGATCACCGGAGAGTGGGTGGCTAAAAGGACTTGGGCCTCATAGACAGAGCTGAGCGACTGGAAAACGGTCTCCACGGCCTGGGGATGGATGCCGTTTTCCGGCTCTTCGATAAGATACACGCCTTGGAGGTTGGGCAGATAGGCAAGTAGGGTCAGGGCAAGTAAGCGGAGGGTGCCATCCGAGGCGGTCCAGGACGGAACCTCCAGCTTTCCTGGATAGTGAAGAACAAGATACCGATGCCGATCTTCAGGACGTTCGACGGTACGGACATCTTCCAGTTCCGGCAAAGCGGTCCGAAGATGTGCGATCCATCGGCGAAATCGGTCTGGATCTTTTTTTAATTCTTCGATCATCCAAGGCAGATTGGAGCCGTCCGGCTTAAAGATGCGCGGCTGGCCCGGAGGACTCGGCTTGCGCATGGCAAGACTATTCAACACGATGGATTGCACCCCGGTGGTCAACAGATTTTTTAGCCAGGTGGAGGCAGGAAATTTCGATTCGTCTTCCGGAAGATTGCCAAAAGCGCTCTTTTTGGGACCCAGCCGAATCGACGGGAACCATCCCTTGCCGGACTCTCTCTTTGCCTCAGTATAAAAATTATCAGATCCACTGCGGGCTTTGCTCACTACTCGCCGCCCCCCTTTTATCCAGGTGGTCATCAACGATTCCGGAGGCTCCGGTTCCAGCGGAAAAAGCGCTCGTTGGCGAGATGGGCGATCTTCCCAGGGTTTGACCAATACCGATTCCTCCAAAATCGAAATACTCTGAGTTTCCGGATGGAAACCGATACGCACCTCATACCGAATGGTATCCCATTTTTTGTCGGGCAGTCGCTCCCGAATCGTTTCCGGGATGGCGGCTTCGAGGGCCAGTTCAATGGGCCCTTCCTGCTTCTGCCATACAAGCTCCCGAAAGTCGGAGGTCCGTTCCTCCAGAGCCGCATCTAAACCGTCGCTGACCAGCCGGCCCAGAAAACTCACCACATCCAGAAACGTTGTCTTCCCGCTGGCGTTTGGCCCAATCAGCACATGAAACGGTGCCAAAGGTTGCCGGATATATCGCAGACATCGGTAGTTTAAGGCTTCGATGAGCCGAATCATCCCGTCGCCCTTTTCCGTCAGAAAACGTAGGATTTTAGCCGAATGAAGATGCCTTTGGAAGAACCTGCTTGTTAGGTCCAATGCCTGGGGAGGTATCAGCCTTACGAGGCCGCTGGGCGGGCAGGACCAGCGGCCCCCTCCATTCGGCGAAAGTGTCACCCAAAATAAAAACCCTCCCCTTCCATTATCCAGAAGTGGTCTCGGAAGGGGAGGGAGGATGGCCGTCGGGCCGACAATCGTGCAACCCCCCAAAACCGATGGAATCCCACAGGGTGGTACAGTGGGGCCTACCGACCGATTGTCCACCGGGCAGGTTACCCCCACAAAACCAGTGGAATCCCACAGGCTGGCCCAGGCAAGCAGTTGGTTTGGGGAGACGGACAATCTTACAAGCCGGCAAAACCGGACTCGTTGTGTGACCGAAACCGGCCCGCGTTCCTCGATTGGCACCCGACCGGGGGCAAAAAGGTTTCTGGGCGTCCGCTCGGGAGCAGGGCGGAGAATTACCGGACTTCGTCGATTTTTACGGGGCGGCGTTCGGCGGCCGAGATCAGGGCCGCTTCCAGCACCCGTTGGGTTTGGTAGGCGTCTTCGAAGTCGGGGATCGGCACGGTCGGCTCCTGGCCGGCCAAGACCCGCAGGATGTCGTAGGCCTCGTTCACGAAGCCGTGTTCGTAGCCGATGATGTGGGCATCTGGCCACCAATTGGCCACGTAGGGATGATCCGGCCCATGGGTGCACATGATGGTGGTCCAGCCTTGGACGGCCCGAGGCAGGGTGGCATCGTAGTACTGAAGTTCGTTCATCCGTTCGAAGTCAAATTTGAGGGCGCCTTTGGTCCCGTTGATCTCGAACTGGTTGCGGTTTTGGTTGCCGGTGGCCTGTCGGGCGGCCTCGAAGCTAGCTACAGCGCCGCCAGAAAACCGGGCCAAAAACAGCACCGTGTCATCGACCGTCACATCGCCCATTTCTTCACCCGCCTGGCCGGCGCCGAGGGTTTCGCCGGCTGGGCCGCGAGGCAGTTTGCGTTTTTTGATAAAGGTTTCGGCAATGGCGCCGACGACTTCGGTAATTTCCTGTCCGGTAACAAACCGGGTCATGTCGATGATGTGGGCGTTCAGGTCGCCGTGGGCGCCGGAGCCGGCCAAGTTTTTATCAAACCGCCAGAGCAAAGGGACGGATTCATTGGCCCAATCCTGCAGATAGACGGCGCGGACATGGCGGATTTCGCCTATCTTGCCCTGTTTGACCAGCAGATGGGCCAGGGCCACCGCCGGGCAACGCCGATAGTTGAACCAGACAAACGTTTTGCCTTTGGCTTTTCGGGCGGCCTCGGCCATGGCGCGGGCGTCGGCCAGGGTGCCGGCCAACGGCTTTTCACAGGCCACGTGCTTGCCCGCCTCCAGGGCGGCAATGGCCACCGGAGCGTGCATGTAGTTCGGCGTTACCACATCCACCAGCCCAATGTCCGGCGAGCGGACCACCGCCTGCCAATCCGTCGAGGCATGCTGCCAACCCCAATTCCGAGCGAATTCCTCGGGTTTTTCTTCCGGTTGGCCAAATACGGTATGCATGACGGCCCGGATCGGCGGCTTGAAGAACTTGTTGACCTGCCCCCACGCGTTCGAGTGCGAACGGCCCATAAACCCCTGACCAATCAGTGCCACATTGATACTTTCCATGACGAAGTCTCCTTGAACAGCCAATCACCTGCATCGAACCCAAAACAATCCAAGCCCCGTTAGGAAACGCACTCCACCAGCCTTCCTCCAGAAAGTCCCGAAGCCCGGAAAAGGGGCTTCGCCGGTGCACCGCCTCCGCTCAGAAATCTTCCCGAGGCAGGCTCTTTACCGGAACCGAAACATTGCCGGAACGCCCAAAATCCCAGGTATTTGCCGGACCAGGGAAGGCAGAGGGATAACTCTCCCCCTAGCCCCCGGCGCATTCCCAGCTTGAAGCCCGGTTATACCGAATCCGTGGCAGTTTTCAAGCGGGGGCAGCTTATCCTAGCCCCGACCCTCCGGACGCCCAAAAACACCAAAAGCCGAGGGGGTTCGGTTTATTGATGTACCGGAAAACCCTCTTAGAACCTCTCCCGAAATTGGCACTCCGGGGGGCCCCAACCTGTTTCCAAACCCTTCCGATTTACCAAAATGCCCGTTTGATGGGGTCTTGGGCAGTTTGGAGGCCGCCTGGGGATGGTAAACTCCGGCTAAAACGGAATTTCGGGACAGCCGCTTAGGTGCGGCCGGACGGACCAAGGTTCCCAAAAACAGCCAAAGAAGGAAGGAGAGTTTCTATCCCGGTGCAACCAAGAAAAGCATCTCCAAGGCTAGGGTGCCCGTCCAATAGGTGGCTCCCAAGAAATCCCAAAAGACGGAGCGTTTCTACCAGCCGGGCGGCCCAACCGAGTTGCTGCCCTGCTAGCTCCCAAAAGCTCCCCAAGACGGAGCGTTTCCCCGCACGGGAAATCTTACCCAGGCGGCTTACCGGGAGGCCATCCACAGCTCCTCCCGAATTTTCCTGGAAAAATCGGGGCGATCGCCATATCGATAGGCCAGCGGATTCACCCTGGCCCGGCGGCGGGTCTCCTCAAAACTGCCAGCCGATTCCAACAAGCCGAGTTCATAGGCCAACCGGTCCGAATAGCCCGTCACAAGGACCCGGTAATCCTTGGGAATCTTTTCGCCGAAGACCCGGTTGACGTGCCGGCGGATATTGGTCGTGCAGTTATTGGTCAGGGTATTGTAGAACTCCGGATGCTCGTTCAGGGCGTTGACCCGATCCAGCACGTCCAGGAAAAGCCGACGGGCTTGCTCCGGCGTGGCGATCGTCCGATAAATATACACATCATTCATCCAGTGGTGGGTCCGCAGTTGGATCAGGTCCCGCTCATCGCCTACCACGTAGATGATCTCATATTGATTAAAAAAACCGGCCAACGCATTGTAGGTTTCGTGTTTTTCCCTTCGGGTTTCTACGGAGACGGCCAGATACTCTTGGTCGTCGAAGCCGAAACTGAGCATCGTATGGGCAATGGCCGGGTTGTCCGGGAACGGCACCACGATGAAATCCACGGTCTTGAGTTTCTCCAGATCGAACGTTTTGTCATAGTACCGGACGGTAAAATCCTGCTCACTGCGGTATTCGGTGTTTCGGATGTTGTAGATGGTAACATATTGGCCGTGCCGTTCGGCCCTAGCCAATTTGGCATGGAGGGGGTCCCATTGGCGGTCGTTGGAGGGGCGGGTAGCCTTAACAATTTCCTGGGGAAGCTGGGCGGCCGTTTTGACCACCCGTTCGAGGGGATCACCAGACTGGTTGATCCCGGCACACCCAGCCACCAACCCTCCGATAAGGAGGAGTCCCACCACCCCAATTTTGGGAGTTCCTCCACCCATCGTTAATTTGAGCAATTTAAATAACTTTGGCAAAATGGTTACCATAAACAATTTGGACAATATAGATAAGATAAAACGGGACCGACATCCCCACACCGGAGAGAAAATCCCTCTCTCCAGAAAAGAAAAGACCTCTGCTCGGGTGAAGAAAAGCTCAAGATAAGAGTTGCCTGGCTTTTACCCCAACTGGCCGGGAAACACAAGATCGCTTCCGCCTTTGCCAAACCTCGCTTTTGCCGATTTCCGTACCGCGCGGTTGAACCGAATGGACAAGTGCGTTTGGCTGGCCCGGCCCGGCGCACTCCAAGACCGATACCCACCAAGGCATCGGCGCTGCGGGACCGGTGGCACCAAGGGTATCTTCATTCGGCTAATTGGACTGTATCCCCCGGTCGGGTAATTGGACTGTATCCCCCGGTCGGCCCCCACCAGATGAAGGGGCTAAAAATCGGATCGAACCAGATGGTGGTCGTTCTTCCCGGTGGATACCGTCCAGCTATCGCTCTGTTTTCTCCGCTGGCTTTGCCGTTGGGTAACCGTTCACGGCGTCGCCGGGGGGACCACGGAGGATAACCGAAAGGCAGGGAGCGGGTGAGGCCGGTAGGGGCCGGACGGCAACAGCGACGCTGGATTGTCTGGAGCGGGTTGTCCGTCAATCTTTCTGGAGCTCTTCAGCCGCAGGAGCGATAGTCCTCTGGCGACGCTGGATCGTCTGGAGCAGTGTGTCCTCCAGCGTCGCCACCCGTTGCGCCCGATGCTCCCAGTTCAGACAAGGGGTTGCTTCCCGCACGTTCCTAGGGCGGCAAGATACCCATTCCCCCCGGCGGGATCAAGATCCATCGGCTGCCCGCTGAAGGCACGAATTCTGGAAAAATGTTGGGGGGGCGATTGACAAGGAGAACCCCGCTGTTCGATATTGAGAGAACCCCACTGTTTAAGATCGGGCAAAAGCCGCTGTTCAAGATCG
>Ga0209017_10001631_pt1 | contig 16491 bp, 6 predicted proteins | sample YNPBryunderm2012_FD_185812 | JGI IMG/M metagenome (GOLD analysis project Ga0209017, IMG submission 185812) | Anoxygenic and chlorotrophic microbial mat microbial communities from Yellowstone National Park, USA - YNP Bryant MS undermat 2012... ... | reverse complement strand
CGCTCCTCGCCGAACCATCGGCCCTCCAGGCTCCTGAGAATCGAGACCCCACTGCGAGCGATGTCCCCGAGAATACGTCTCCGCCGCCGTCGGCCGTCGAGGATCCGTTCGAGGCCGAGTTCGATCGAACTCCCGCGCGTCGTCGGGATCGTGGTCGAAGCCGTCCTTCCTTGAAGGACAAGGCGCGTCCACTCCCACCGACCTCAGCAAGCGTGCCAACCTCTCCAACCGAAGCGGCCCATGAAGAAACCGTCGGCCCCACCTCCGCGCCTTCGCGTCGGACGGACCGCCCTGACGATCTCGGCTCCCGATCCCGCCCCACCACAGCGCCTTCCACGACCCCGGTCTCCTCAGTTTATCCTCACGCCAACCGCGACCTGTTCGCGGGCGATGAGGACGACATCGACTTGGAGTTGGCCGAAGAACTCGAAGCCATTCAAGAGACCGCGGTGCCGGAGGCGTTCGACGAGGCCGTGGCGTTTGAGGATCGCGCCGAACCGCGCGAGCTTCCCACGAGTCTCCGCGGACGCCAAGCTATTCGCGCCCGTGGAGGCGATCGTCCCGCGCCACACCCAACCGCTCCCATTCCTCCGCTTCCGCCGCCCAAGCTGCGCGACCGTGACATTGGATCCCAAACGCCGTCGGCGACCAGCCCTCCGGCCATTCCTCCCGCCATCACCCCATCGACGCGCGCCCGCTCCCTCTCGCCCGCCCCGCCCCGCCCGCTGCGACCAGCCGCCCCCCCGATTCCTCATGGCCGGGCCGGTGAGCCCGGATACGTGCCTCGTCGCGAACGGACCCGGTTGGCTTCAACCGCCATCACGCCCTTCGACACCGAAACGGAAGCCCAGACCACCATGGAACCCAGGCGCGATGTCGCCGGGTTCGAACCGACCTTGGAACCTCCCGCGTCTCGCCGCTCCTTGGCACGCCCCGAACCCACTCCCGGCCATCACCCAGCTTCACGTCGAGGCCAAGTCAAACCAGAGCGAGAGGACCAGTTCGATGTGGACAGCGAAGCCACCATCGAACCAGAGGAACGGATCGAAACCGATCTTGGGCTCGATCCCCTCGTGACCGCGCCGGGTTCGGAAAGCGAGACCGACTCCGCCGGGCGTCGTCGTCGTCGCCGCCGCCGTCGCAGCCGCCGCCGCGACCGGGGAATCGAAACCGTTTCCCAACCGCGTCGCTCCATGACCGAAGACGCCGAGTTCGACGACCTGCCCACCGACCTCGACGAACCGGACGGCGAGTTCGAAGAGGAACTCGAATCGCCCGCTCCAGCGCAAAGTCCCGTGCGGAGCGAACGCGAAGAAGTTCAATCCGCTCACCCTTCGACCACTCGGGAACGACTGCCTGAGCCACCCTTCGACACAGGAGGCGAGCGGGAACCGGCCGCCGAAACGCGAAGGCGATTGCGAGAACGACCCGCCGTTGATCTCGGCCCCCTGTATGAACATCGCGTTGAACGGGAACGATCGGTGGATCGTCCTCGCGCGCGAACCGAGTTCGGCGGCGATCTGATCGAAGAGGAGTCTCCCCCCCAAACACCCGCGCCACGCGAACCCCGCGGTCGCGGCCACCGGGCCATGCCCTCCCTCCCAGCTCCCGCTTCCCCCTCACGTCCAACCGATCGCCACGACGACGAGTTCGCCCACCCCGAGGATCTCGACTCCCTCGACGATCTTCACGACGACCTGGAGGAGTTTGAAGACGAAGACGAGGAGTTAGAGGATCTGGACGAGGCCGAGTTGGAGGACTTCGAGGGCCTCTCCGAGGACGACGACGACCACGACCAAGAGGTGGAGGATCAAGACCACGTCGAGGTCGAGGTCGATGAGGAACGTCGTTCGGCGCTGGCCCGCCGTCCGGTGGATCCCGAGGACGAAATCGATCCCGAACTTCAGGAGGAAATCCGCCGCGAGATTGAGGAGATCGCCGTACTTGAGGCCGAAATGGGTCTACGCGGACCCGACGGACGCTACAAACGCGGCGAGGATCGCGCAGGGACCGTCATCCCCGGCTCGCGCACCCGTGGCGTGGTCCGTCCGCCCATTCAAGAAATTTTCCGTCGAGGCGACGAGGTGATCGTCCAGGTCATCAAGGAAAGCATCGGCAACAAGGGGCCCACCCTTTCCACTTACATCAGCATCCCCGGACGTTATTTAGTGTTGATGCCGGGTCTCAACCGGGTGGGCGTCTCGCGCAAGATCAACGATGAAGCCCAACGTCGCAAACTCAAGGAGATCATGGAGGAGCTCAATCCGCCCAACAATCTCGGCTTCATCGTCAGAACCGCCGGGGTCGATCGGACCAAGAAGGAACTGGCCCGTGACATGGCCTATTTGTTGAGACTCTGGAAGGCAATCCTTCGGCGGATCAAGCGGACTCAAGCGCCGGCGGTGATCTATCAGGAATCCGATATGATCACGCGCACGATCCGCGACGTGTTCTCCGACGACATCGACACGATCTGGATCGACGAGCGCCAGGCGTATGAACATGCTCGCGAATTTCTTCAGAACGTCATGCCACGGTACGTGGATCGGCTCAAGCTCTACGAGGGCAAGACCCCGCTCTTCCACCTTTACGGGTTGGAGGAGGAAATTCAGCGGATTCACCGCAAGCACGTCCCGTTGCCCGGTGGCGGCTCGATCATCATCGAACCGACCGAAGCGCTAGTGGCCATCGACGTCAACTCGGGCAACTTCCGGGTCGAAAACGACGCCGAGAAGACCGCTTACGAAACCAACCTGCGGGCCGCCAAGGAGATCGCCCGGCAACTTCGGCTACGCGACCTGGGCGGCGTGATCATCAACGACTTCATCGACATGCGCGAGGAAAAGCACCGCCGGGGAGTCGAGCGGGCGCTGCGGGAGGCGATCAAACGCGATCGAGCGCGGACCAAGGTCCTGCGGATGAGCCAGTTTGGGATCATCGAGATGACCCGTCAGCGCATCCGTCCCAGTTTGAAGCGGTCGGTCTATCAGGATTGTCCCCACTGCCAGGGGACCGGTCTGATCAAGACCCCCGAGAGCCTCTCGATCGAGGTGATGCGACTGCTCGCCCTGGCGGCGCATCGTCCCGAGGTGCGTCGCTTGGTGTTGACGGTTTCGACCCCCACCGCCGAATACCTGGCCAACAAGAAACGCAAGGAGATTGCCCAACTCGAAATCGAGGGCAACCTAACGATCGAGATTCGCGCCACCGACGTGGGTCCAGGCGATCAGCTGAAGCTGGAATGCTTCGATCAAAATGGGGTCGAACTGCGTTCCCTCATCCCGGGAGGACCTTCGCCGGTGACGAGTGGCGCGGGGTACAGCAGCGGGCTTGCCGCGTTGCCAACCCCGCCCGCCGGAACCGGCTATGGTTCCCACGGGGTCGGGTCATCCTCCCGCCGCAGCGGTTATTGATCCGTCGCTGAAGAGGGGGTCCTCCCAGCCTCCCGGACGTTGCGGGACCGCCCCAACGTCCGGGAAAACGCCCCGGTTGGCCTGGAGCGGGTCCGACGGGTTCTGGTGATCGCGTCGCGGTTCGTTTAGAATGAAAACAAGCCGCTTGGTCGCAAAACCGTTCGACCCTCGCGTGGTCGAGTCCGACCAAGCGCATCTTGATACCGAGTCGTTGTCCGTGGGAACCCTGGCGGTTGGTCGCCCTCGCACTCTCGTCCGCTCGATCGGTCGGGGTAGATTCCGCTTGCAAAACATGAACATAGTTGAAGCCGAGCGGACTGAGAAGCAAGCCACCAACGGTTTGCCGAATTGTTGTTTCCACGTTGCGACCTCTTCTTGAGGAGCGTAGAGCGTGACCGCGCTGGTGATCGTAGCGGTGTTGGCGGGGGTGGCGGCTTTAGTGTTCGCCGGGTTCAAGACAAGCTGGATCGTGCAGCAAGACCCGGGCGAAGACCATATGAAGGAGATCGCCAGCTGGATTCAGTCCGGGGCGATGGCATTTCTCAAAAAGGAATACTCCGTTTTGGCGGTGATGCTGGTGATCGTGGCCGGTTTGTTGGTGTTTCAAAACCTGGGAGGCGTAAGCGATCGCCACCCCTCGATCGCCCTGGCGTTCGTGGTCGGCGCAGTGACCTCGGGGTTGGCTGGCTTTATCGGGATGAGGGTGGCGACCCAAGCCAATGTTCGCACCACCGCCGCCGCCAAACACGGCTTGACTCAAGCCTTGGACGTTGCCTTCGCTGGCGGTTCGGTGATGGGAATGTGCGTGGTGGGCCTTGGCTTAGTCGGCCTGTCCCTGGTCTTCCTCACCGCCTCCAACCTCTTCGAGCTGCCCACCGCCCTAGGGGTGGTCACTGGCTTTTCGATGGGTGCCTCGCTGATCGCGTTGTTCGCGCGGGTGGGGGGCGGCATTTACACCAAAGCGGCCGACGTGGGAGCCGACCTTGTGGGCAAGGTGGAGCAGGATTTGCCCGAGGACTCGCCCCGCAATCCCGCAGTGATCGCCGACAACGTGGGTGACAACGTGGGCGACGTGGCCGGCATGGGGGCCGACCTCTTCGAATCCTACGTGGGCTCAATCGTAGGAACGATGGTGCTGGGTTTGGGCTTCACCGCTGCCGCCGGTTCCAACAGCACCACCACATCAATTCAAACCGCCGCCGTGCTGACCCCGATCCTGCTGGCTGCGTTAGGTATCCTTTGCTCGATCGGCGGTACCTTCCTGGTTCGGACCAAAGAAGGGGGTAACCCCCAACACGCCCTCGACTCCGGCTCAATCGGCGCGGCTGTGGCAATGGCAGTGGTCTCGGCGGTGATCCTCTTGATCTTCTGGCCCGCCGGGGCCGCCTATGGCGTTTCAGGTCATGTGCTGGAATGGTGGAATCTTTACCTGGCGATGCTGATTGGTCTGGCGGTCGGTGTGGGGGTCGGTTTGACCACCTCCTACTACTGCTCAATCGGCAAACGCCCGGTGCGCTCGATCGCCGAAAACTCCAAGACTGGTCCGGCCACCAACATCATCGCCGGGCTGAGCGTGGGGATGGAATCGACCACCCTGCCACTGTTGATGATCGCCTTCGGCGTGGTGGGAGCCTACGAGGTCGGCGACCTCTACGGCGTCGCCCTGGCTGCGCTGGGAATGCTCTCAACCACTGGCATCCAACTGGCCGTGGACGCCTACGGACCGATCGCCGACAACGCCGGCGGCATCGCCGAGATGAGCGGTCAGCCTCCCGAGGTTCGCGCCATCACCGACAAACTCGACGCGGTGGGCAACACCACCGCCGCCATTGGCAAAGGCTTTGCGATCGCTGCGGCCGCTATGACCGCCCTAGCGCTGTTCGCCGCGTTCCTGCAGGAATCCGGTCTTGCCACCATCTCGCTCAATAATCCCCGCGTGATGGCCGGTCTGTTCGTGGGCGGCATGTTACCCTATCTGTTCAGTTCTTTGGCAATGCGGGCTGTCGGCAACGCGGCCATGGATATGATCGAGGAGGTCCGTCGCCAGTTCCGCGAGGTCCCGGGCCTACGCGAAGGAACCGCTGCGCCAGATTCGGCCCGCTGCGTGGCCATCTCCACTGGTGCTGCGCTCAAGCAGATGATCGCCCCGGGGATCCTCGCCGTCGCCTCGCCGATCGTGTTGGGCTTTTTGCTGGGCCTTGAGGCGTTGGGCGGCTTCCTCGCCGGCGTGACCGTCTCGGGCGTCCTCATGGCAATTTTCATGTCCAATGCCGGCGGCGCTTGGGACAACGCCAAGAAATCGTTCGAAGGCGAAGGCTACCGCGACTCGCAAGGTCAACTGTATCCCAAAAAGTCCGAAGCTCACAAAGCCGCCGTGGTGGGCGACACGGTGGGCGACCCGTTCAAGGACACCGCTGGTCCGAGTCTCAACATCCTGATCAAACTGATCAGCATTATTGCACTGATTGCTGCTCCCACGCTCGCGGCGCGGAGCGGTTCGCCCACGGAAACCAAACCGTCTGACGCCCCGGCCGCGGTGGCCGCCCACGATCAACCGGTCTCCGCGTCGTGATGGGTTCCTCCCTGGAGATTGGTTGACGCCCCCTCCCCACGACCCTTGGTTTTGGCCCGCCTTCCTTTGAAGCCGGCCCGTCGCGCGTCAGGTTGGTTGACGACCGCGGCGGGCCGTCTCCCGCATCCGGGCGTCGTTGTCCGACGGATGGAGTGATTTGCCTCAGACACCACGACCGTCCATTTCCGGGATTTCCTCTCATGCCCATCGATGACCACGACCCCCACCCCGCCAATCCTCAACCCTCTCATCCAAACTCACCCTCGTCCCCCGACGGCTTCGGCTTGGGTTTGGATCACAATCCCCAGCCAGTTGCCGCCGCTCCCCCCGCCGAATTTCCCTCCCGACTCGATATGGAGTCCCACCCTGTTGACCAAATCGACATCCCTCCGTCCTTTTCCCAATCATCTCCTGACGCCTCGCTCGAGCCTGACTCACTCGACGAGTCCCAACGGCTCTCCAACCTCCCCCAAGCCGACGCCAAACCTGACTTGACCGCTCCTCCCCCCAATCCCGAAGCGCTTTATGATCCGTCGGTCGTCGCTCCCCCCCTCATGGTCGGGTATGATCCCCATCCTCTCGCAATCGACTGGGAAAGCACAGGACGCGGAACCCTTGATCTATTAATCTCCAGCGTCCTCGAAGCCGGACCGCGGGTGGCCACCCTCCATCGCCGATCCACTCCTGACGACCCCGTTGGACCCGGCGACGTTCTGGCCTGTTTGAGCGATTTGAGCCGTTGGGTGGCCGTTCCTCGGGCCGACTCCCCCCGCTTTGATCTGATAGCGGTGGAGGACTCCAGCGGCCGCTTAGTCTTTCTGCCCGACCAAGCCAACATGGGACCGGCCAACTTCGGGCCCCGGATCGACCTCGGTTTGACCGAAGACCTGGGTCTTGGCCCCGGTCGAATTGCTCAACTGATCGTCGCCGACTGGAATGGCGACGGTCGTTGGGATTTGCTGGTCGGTTATGAACGTCTGGATGATTACTGGCCCGAAGGCGAGACGCTGCCGCCTCACCTCCAGGTAGGCCTCAACGAACTGGGCGGACATCCTGGCTACGACGACGACGGCCGTTGGCGGGGCAAGCCGCCTCAAGGCCGCTTGCTGTGGATCGAGCATCTCGGTCCCGAGGACTCTTCCTCCGTGGAGATCCCGCCTCCCCGATTGGTGGTCCGCGACGAAATCGGCGACGAGGCAGGTCCGCTCAAGCTGGGCCGCATGCCGGCCGGTCTGGCTCTCAGTTGGGGCGGGGGCGGCGGGATCGAACTCTTGGCGACCGATGAAGCCGGGATCCTTCGCGTCTTCCGAAATTTCGGCGGTCAGTGCCCACCGGTCCTGTTGGAACCCCGGCCCCTCAAACGATCCGGCTCCTCCAACGGCAACTTGCGTCTGCCCGACGATCGCGGCCCCTTGAGCGTGGCTTACCCACGCGGTCCTCGACAACCCGCCTCGCTTCTGTTTGGAAGCTCCACGGGACGCATTTTCATCGTGGATCCCGGCTCGCGCCGCGACGAGGCCAAGGCCCCTCAACCCATTCGGGTCCACGATCGTCGGTTGCGGTTGGGCGGTGGTGCGACCGTGACGTGTGCCGATCTGGACGGCGATGGCGATCTCGACTTGGTGATGGGCGACCGCGCCGGTCGGCTCCACCTGGTCGAGGACCTCGGCAAGCCGGGTCATCCCAGCTACGCCGAGCCGGTGGAACTCGAAGCCGGTGGCTTGCCCTTCCGCGTTGATCCTGGCCCTGACGGCATGATCCTTGGACCAATCCAACCCCGTCTCGGCCACGCCCGCCCCGCCTTGATTGACTGGAACGGCAACGGACGACTCGACCTACTCATCGGCACCGCTGGAGGTGAACTTCTCTACATGCATCACAACGGCGGCCCCACCCAACCCCGTTGGGAATATCCCCGCAAACTCACCTTGGAAAAACGGCCGTTGATTACACCGCCTCGAGTCAGACCTGCTGCCGCCCACTGGAGGTCAAACGAGATCCCCGACCTGATCTCGCTCGATCTTCAAGGATTCCTTTGTGTTTATCCGCGTGTCGGTCCTTGCGAAGTTGGCGAACCGCTCGCCCTCACCGATCGCCTGGGACGCCTGATCCGGATGGATGGGGGATTCTCCCGCGCCGGGGGTGTCAATCTTTGGGCCGGGCCGTTCGTCCGCCCCGACCGGATCGACATTCTGGTGGGTCTTGGGCCCGACGCCATTGGGGTGGCTGAGGCTCTGCTGGGGGTGCCGGCTCGCCCCAACCTTCGCGCCACGTTACGCCCCGTGGTCATCTTGCTGGAAAACGACGGCAGCGATCGGTTCATTCCACGCGAAATCCGCCGGCGCAACGCCGACGATCCAACGTTGCCGTTGAGCGGAACTGGTTGCTCCCCCTGCGGTGTGACGCAACCTGGCCAAACCTTCGCGCCCAATCTTGTGGTCGGATGCGAAGATGGGCGAGTCCTCATTTTTTCGCATCGGGAGCTTCTCTGGTGAATCCGGCTCGTCCCCACGACCCCTTCGCCCCCTCCGACGACGACCGCGATCCAGCCGATGCGCGTGGTCTGTTCGACGATGCGCCGTTGCAGGCCGATCGAACACCTTCCGGGTCGATTCCACCCGACACTAGCGGACAATCAGCTTACGACCTCATCGACGAACCGGAGGACCAACCCGCCCTGGCCCGAGGGCGGGTCGGCACCCCTGCATCATCCCCGACCCCGCGCCGCAATGTAACGGCAGATGTGGAGGTCTGGACTCGTCAAGCCGAGTGGGGCGGCGATCTGCTCAAATTCCTTCTGGTGTTGTTCCTTGTGCTGGGTCTGACCGGCTGGCTGCTCGTCCAACTCGCTTTCGGCTTGGCCTTTCTGACCCTGATCTTGGGTCTGGCGGTCGCCGCCCTGGTCGCCTTCCCGCTGATCCTCACGTTGGAACGTCCGGTTCGCCTGGTTCCGGAACAGGCTCTCAAAGAGTTTTACGCGGCCTTGTCGCATGTGCGTCCCCATCACAAGCGGATGTGGCTCATGCTTTCTAAAGTCGGCCGTAAGTGCCGCTCTTTTAACGATTTCACCAGCTTCAAGACGTATTGGAACCAGACGCTCGCCCGACTGGAGGGACGGAGAAACCAGCCGAAGTTTCTCAATCCGTTGCGATTTGAGGTCCGCAAGTTCAAGTCGGATCACTCCAAAACCCGTGATGAATGCCAGGCGACATTCGAGATCCATGTCAGCCACGCCCGTACTGGCAAACACTTGGCGGTCTGTCCCGGACGAATGGGTCTGGTTCGCGGACCCGACCGGATGTGGTATCTGGATCGCGGCACCTTGCCCGACCCGCTAGGCGGTCTCAACCGCCACGGCGTTATGGACGGCGACGACGAACTGGGCGACCCTTTGGAACGGTCCCGGCTCGATGTTTGAACCACATGAAATGAAGTTCAAGCCAAGTTGAGTTGAGTTGGAGTCCCATCAGGTTGTGTTCAAAGCCAAACCAGCTGCAACCAACCGCGGTTGCGGCGTACTTCATTGGCCCTCCCCGCCATCCATCCCCAACATGGCGGCGGATTGGCGGGGGAGGACGAGCCTCAACGGAAATCGGGGGAGGACGAGCCTCAATGGAAATCAAGGTGGAGCCAAACGTCGCATGACGTGTCGGCCCCACCGAGACCCAGATCATTCTTCCGACTGGTCGGAATAAGAACCATCAATGTCCACCTGTGTCGCGTTGATGAGCCAATAGGCGGCCGGGATCACAAAGAGGGTAAACACCGTCGAGGCGATCAGTCCAAAGATCAGTGACCAAGCAAGTCCCGAGAAGATCGGGTCGAGCGTGATTGGAATCGAGGAGAGCATGGCCGCGGCGGCGGTCAACAGGATTGGCCGCATTCGGACCACCCAGCTTTCAATGATCGCGTCGAATAGTGACCGACCGCGTTTGACCGCGTGGTGAATGAACTCCACTAGGATAATCGCGTTGCGTGTGACAATCCCGGACAAGGCGATCATGCCGATCATCGCGGTGGCGGTGAAATCGACGGTGTCGGCGTAACCCTCGACGGTGGTTCCCGTCAAGGCGTTGAGCATGAAGAAGCCAGGCATGACCCCGGAGATTGTCAACGGGATCGCCAGCATCACCACCAAGGGAACCACGAACGAGTTGGTTTGCATGGTCAAGATGACATAAATCATGACCATCGCCGCAGCGAACGCCAACCCGAGATCGCGGAAGACATCGAGAGTGATTTTCCACTCGCCCTCGCCGGAGAACGAGACCCGCGCCCCCTCGGGCAAGGCCCAAGGAACACCGCCGCCCTCCAATCCAAAGGTACGGAGTGCCACCGGCTTGCCGGTTCCCTCGGCCACAAACCCTTGGGAGTCGCCGGGTTGGGGTTCGACCCGATCCAACGCGATGTCAGCCACGCAATCGCCCGGCGGCCTGCCGAGGGTTTCGGCCAAGACGTAAACAACACGCTCCAGGTTCTTGCGATGAATCGTTTGGGTGACTCGACCTTCCTCCCAGACGCCCAACTCGGAAAGCGGCACCAACCGGCCGTTGATTCCCTTGACCTGCACCCGCGCTAAATCTTCCGGAGTGGAGCGCAGTTCGCGGGGCAACCGCAACTCGATGCGGAGCGGGTTGACCTCGCCGACTTCGCGCACGGTCCCCGCATGACCGCCATGAAGGACCAGGGCTAACGTTCGCGCGATCTCCTCAACCGAGACGCCATTGAGAGCGGCTTTCTCCTGATCGGTCACAAAGATCAATTTGCGGGCGGGCGTTTCGATGGTGTCGTCCACGTCTACCACACCCGGCTCGACCCGAAACCGCCGCGCGACCACCTCGGCGGCGTCGGCGAGTTGGTCATATGTCATATCGGGGCGCCCGTACACCTCCGCGACCAATGAGGAAAGGACTGGCGGACCCGGCGGCAGTTCGACGATTTTGACCCGCGCGTTGAAGCGGTCGGCCAGTTCGGTCAAACGGTCGTGCAGCCGCAGACCGATGGCGTGGCTTTGCTGACTTCGGTGACGTTTACCAACCAGGTTGACTCGGATTTCAGCCTGATGGGGCATAGCCCGCAGGCCGTAGTGACGCACTAGGCCATTGAAGTCGATCGGGCCCGACACGCCGACATGGCTCGTCAGGTTGACGACTTCTGGTTCGACTGCCAACAGCGTCTCAAACTGACGCACAACCGCGTCGGTTCGTTCCAGGGTCGCTCCCTCATCGAGATCAATCAGAACAAGGAATTCATTCTTATTATCATAGGGCAGCATTTTGAGCGGGACCGCCCGGACCGCCGCCAAAGCAGTCGCCGCCAGGGTCACACCCGCCATGATCCACAAAAACAGCACCGACCGCCACTTCGAGCCCAACAGTGGACTCATTAGGGGACGGGCGAACCGATAGAGCATCGTTCGTCGGATCGTGTCCGGGTCGTCGGGGTCGTGATCGTGACCGACGGGAGGAGATTCCCCGTTCATCGGCTTGACATGCCCACGCAACGCTTGATAGGCCAGCCACGGGGTGATCGTGAAGGCAACAACCATCGACATCAACATGGCAATGGGAACATTCAGCGCCATGGGGGCCATGTAGGGTCCCATCATGCCGGTGATGAAAAACAGCGGTAAAAAGCTCACGATCACGGCGAGCGTCGCACTAATGAGCGGAGGACGAATTTCGGCGACTGCCTCCAGCACCACCTCCCTGTCTGCGCGGCCGCGGGTGGAAAAGTGGCGAGCGATGTTTTCAACGTCCACGATCGGATCGTCCACCAGCAGACCCAGCGAGAGGATCAAGGCAAACAGGGTCACGCGGTTGATGGTATAACCGGCGAGATAGTTGACGCCGAGGGTCAGACCAAACACCACGGGAACCGCCACGGCGACCACCAAGGCGTCGCGCCAGCCGAGGCTCAGCGTCAGAAGCGCCAGGACGATCACGATGGCAACCCAAAGCGCTTCAATCAATTCGTTGACTTTTTCATTGGCGACCAGACCCGAATTGCGGGTCACGACCAGTTTCATATCGGAGGGAACCAAGTCGGCCCGGAGTTCCTCGACGCGGTTGAGGACCGCCTCGGCCACCGAAACGGCGTTGGTTCCCTTTTGCTTGGAGACAGCGATCGTCACCGCGGTTTGAGGCGGTTCAACCTGGGCAACGAGTTGGTGGGCCTTCCCGTCTTGGTCGTGGGCAACGGGGGCACCCAGCACGTAACCCGGCGCGCCGGGTTCGACCGCGAACTCCCGAGCCGGGCCGAAACCGTGACGGACGTAAGACGACGCCTCAGCCGGCCCATCGCGAATCGTCGCGACATCCTTGAGGAAGACGGGGCGATCCTGGAACACCCCGACCACCAAGTTGGGCAGCTGTTCAGGGCGATCGAGCCGCAGGCCAGCCTCCACCGTCACCATCGCGTCGTTGCGTTCAAACGAGCCGGCCGGGGTGATCAAATTGGAACCAATGAGTGCCCTCTGGATTTCCAACGGACTCAACGAATAGGCCCGCATCCGTTCCGGGTCGAGGTCGATCCGGACCTGTCGAGGCATTCCGCCGATGACCTGAACCCGCGAGACGTTCGGCAGGGCGGAAAGCCGTTGCGCCAGTTCCTCCGCCACGCGCCGAAGGGGATATCCATCTTCAGCGGATTCGGTTCCCGGCCCCGCTTGGTCGGGATCGCTGATCAACGCCATCGAAACAATTGGCACGTCGTCGATCTCAATGGGTTTGACAACCCAGCCGGTCACCCCCGGCGGGATAAGATCGAGATTCTCATCAATTTTTTTGTGAATTTTGACCAGGCTGCGCTCTCGGTCCTGGCCGACGAAGAAGCGGACGGTGATGATCGCCCGGTTCTCGCGCGACATGCTGTAAACGTACTCGACGCCGTCGATCTGATAGAGGGCCTTTTCCAAGGGAATGGTGGCGAGGCGTTCGACCTCCTCGGCGGTGTGGCCTGGCATTTCCACCATGATGTCGGCCAACGGCACCACGATTTGCGGGTCTTCCTCGCGGGCGGTCGCCAACAGCGCACCGAGACCAATCAGAACCGCCACAATGATGAGAATGATCGAAAAGTTCGATTCCAGAAAGATGCGGACGATCCCAGTGAGAATATCTTCACGACCGTGAGTATGGCGATGGGTTGTCTCGCCGCCGGAGTTGGCTCGCGTAGTCATGGCGCGACCTCGCTTTCCGGCGTGGAGGCAACCGAATCGGCAGAGGCGGCGGAATTGGAAGGATTCCCGTTTTGGTTTTGGTGAGGCATTGGTTCGGCGATTGCTTGGATCTTTTGGATACGGTCGGGTGGAGCGATCGGGGTGGTCTTCCGCGCTCTAACCCGTTCACCGGGGACCAGGCCGGAGAGAACTTCACGATCCTCGCCGAAGCTTCGACCCAAACGGACAATGCGGCGGCGAATCGCGCCGTCCTCCTCGACCACGTCCACCTGGTCGAGTTGACCAACCCGCCTCACGGCCGATTCAGGCACCACGGTCACGGATTCATGGTCAAGTGGAATGAGAATCCGTCCGAACATCCCGCTGTAGACGTTAGGAGGACACTCACCGGTTACCTTGACCTGGAACGAGCGGCTTTCGGCCTGAGCTTCGGGCACGATTTCGCTGATGACCGCCTGACATTCATAACCCAGCGCGTCGAGGCGGGCCGGGATGGTCTGCCCCACCTTGAGGCGCTGGGCCAAACTCTCGCGCACGGTGGCGACCATTTGCATCCGGGTGGGGTCGTAAAGGGTGGCAATTGGTTGGCCTGGCGTGACCGTGTCGCCCACATTCACTAGCTTATCCACAATCACCCCCGAGATCGGAGCGCGGATCAAGGCGTAATCCTCGATGATCGAGGCTTCCTTGACGGTTCGCCGCATTCGTTCCAAATCGGCCTCGGCCGCCTTGAGCGCGGTGGCGGCCGCTTCATATTGATCGCGGGGGATCGCTTGATTGGCACGCAATCGCTCAGCGCGGGCGAAATCGGCTCGCGCCTGGGCCGCGCGGGCTTCGGCCGCCGCTTCGCCGGCCTTGGCCTGTTCAAGACGCGCTTCGAGATCGGCCTTGTCCAGACGCATCAAGACATCACCCTTGCGAACCGCTTGACCCGCCAGGATGTTCACCTCTTCCACCCTTGCCAGGATTTTGGAGGCGACCGACACTTCGTGAGCAGCGCGAACCGTTCCCACGGCGGTCTCGACTTGGGGACGTTCGATGCGACGGACCTCAACGATGTCGAACTCGCCTTCCTCGATCTGGGGCGGGACCGCCACCGCCATCGTCCGATCGGTGGGCACCTTGGCCTCAAACGCACCTGAAAGCCAAATCATGAGGCCGAGGATCCCCGCGGCGAACAACACTGCAAGCAAAAGTTGGCCCAGGACGCGAAACAACCAGGTGAAGAATCCCGGACCCGAACGCCGCGTCTTCTTGGCAGCGGCGGATGAGTGTGACGCGGACGATGTCGCGTCAATGGCGGTCGCCTCAACATCCCGAGTCGTTACGGACATGGTTTTGTTCCTTGAACAACCAGCGGAGACAAACAGCGCTTGATTGTCCAATCAGTTTGTCCACTTGACAACCACTTTGACGTAATTCCAAGATACGTCTCGACATAAGTGACGCCGGCCCGGCTGGTCCGAAGGATCGGACCGGACGGGTCGGCTTGGGAGGACGCGCTTTGGTGGCACGGGTCAACCGCGCGGACGTTTCAGGGTGTCGGGTTCGAGGACGTCGGGTTGATGCCGGTTTCACCTTCAATGAGACGGGGGCGGAACGCCAAAGCGCGACGAACCGCCGGAGGCATTGGCGCGTCAGCCCCTTTGATCGCCCGCCAGAGGATTTCGTTGAGCTCGAAGTCGTCGATCTTGTCGTAATCGCTGAAATCCATCTCCATTGACCGCTTCGCGCCGTAGGCCAACTCGGTGTTGACGGCGTTGAGGTCAATGCGGGCCGGTTCGTGGTCGTAGGGGGTCAAGTCGGGGACGTTGGTGAAGCTTTTGAACATCGGCGTCGCCCCGGCGTCGTACTGGCTAAGCGGGGGCAGGCCAAGGATCAAGCCGATCGTGCGGATCATCGAGACGGTCTGATACATCGTTGAATCAACCACCTTGCGCTTGGCATAAGGGCTGACGACAAGGCCGACGGTGCGGTGGGCGTCCACATGGTCGGGACCATTCTGGGCATCGTCCTCGATGACGAAGATCGCGGTCTTGGGCCAGTAACGGCTCTTGCTGACCGCTTCGACGATTCGGCCCAGCGCCAGGTCATTGCTGGCCACGCAGGCTTGGGGGGTGAATGCGCCGGGGCGGGTGCCGTCGGTGTGATCTTCCCCCAAACTCATGATGATCAAACGGGGCAGGTTGCCGTTCGTCTCGAACTCGCGGAACTCGGCGAGGAAGACCTCGGCGTTGTCGGTGTCACGAGGGCGTCGTCCGGGGACTTTGGGAATGCCGTAGTCGGGGCAGATGTGGCCCACCAAACCGGGCACCCGCGCTTCCATTTTGACCGTGCCGTCGGGTTGTGAAACCCGGTTGCCATACTCGCCGTAGCTGCGATAGCTCAGACCAGCGCGGGCGCAGGCGTCCCAAAGGAAGCCCGAGGGGGCTTTGGCAAGCATCGCCTCGTCGTCCAAATCGATGCCGGTTCGCCGCGAATAGGTCAACATCCAATTGCGCGCAAGGTAGTCGGTGTTGTAGGCCATCGTTGACCACGGGTGGCCGTCCGCCGAAACCTGACCGTTGCAATACAGGTTGTCCAAAAGGACGAACTCCTCGGCGAGTTTGTGATGATTGGGTGTCACCTCGCGGCCGAAGAGGGTCAAGGTGGGGTCGCCGTTGCCTTGGGGCAGATCCCCAAACACCTGATCATAGGTGCGGTTTTCCTTGATAATGTAGATCACATGTTCGATCGGCGAAGGGTCGCCCACCTTAACTGGGATCGCGGTGGGGTGCGTCGGGGCATCGGCCGTGTCGAGCATCCGATCGGTATACGGACAGTTTTTGTAAACCTGTTCCGTGTAGGCGGCTAGTTGGGCGTCGTCGGGGATTGGTACGATCGAGACTGCGCCGGAGAGCAGGGTGCCGATGTAGGGGAACCGTTTGAGTTCGGCGAGGGTTTCCTTGGGAAGATCGGTGATCGTTTCGCGCTTGAGGATCTCATCGACCTGTTTGCGGTATTCCTCGCTGGGCGGGTTGGCGCGGGATTGGTTCCCTTTGCCCACGCCGACCAGCAGTGTGCCGCCGTCGGGAGTGACGGCCAAGGCGGTCGGGTACCAGCCGGTGGGGATGAATCCCTTGATGGCCGAGCGTCGGGGGGTGGCAACATCGACCACGGCCACGCAATTATTGTCGGCGTTGGCGACGAAGAGGGTCGAGCCGTCGGGGGTGATCGCCAGAGCGTCGGGGGTGCTGCCTTCGGGGGCGTTGGGAAACAGCGAGGTGACGATGGTTTCGACCACCACGCCGGCCCGCGCGTCGATGACGCTGACGGTGTTGCTCGAA
>Ga0209017_10001625_pt1 | contig 16526 bp, 8 predicted proteins | sample YNPBryunderm2012_FD_185812 | JGI IMG/M metagenome (GOLD analysis project Ga0209017, IMG submission 185812) | Anoxygenic and chlorotrophic microbial mat microbial communities from Yellowstone National Park, USA - YNP Bryant MS undermat 2012... ... | reverse complement strand
ATCGTGCTTGCTTGTCTGGCCCTGCCCGGGGCCGCACAGGTCTATTGGACTCACCTATCCAGCGCCAGGGGCGAACTCCCCGTGCCTCCTGCCGAAATGGAGCCCACGGCCTGTCTCACTCTGGACGTGGACAAGGATGGTATCGAGGACATCGTCATCGCGGGCCGACGAGCCGGTCCGTCCGTGGTCTGGTACCGCCGCGGGACGGCGGGCTGGTCGCGCTACGTGATCGATCCGGAGTTCCTCCGGATCGAGGCGGGAGGCGCCTTCCACGACATAGACGGAGACGGGGATCTCGACCTGGTCTTCGCCGCCGATGCTGGCGACAACAAAATCTGGTGGTGGGAGAACCCCCATCCCGACTTCCATCCCGAGCGTCCTTGGAAGCGGCGCCTGATCAAGAACTCCGGCGGGAACAAGCATCACGATCAGATCTTCGGGGACTTCGACGGCGACGGCAAAGCCGAGCTGGTCAGTTGGAACCAGGGGGATCGCGTGCTCTTGCTTTTCCGTGTCCCGGCGGATCCCAAATCCACCGAACCTTGGCCCGGCGTGGTCGTCTATCGCTGGGCGGAAGGCGAGGAGCACGAGGGCCTTGCGTCCGCCGATGTCAACGGCGACGGCAAGCTGGACATCATCGGCGGGGGCCGCTGGTTCGAGCACAAGGGCGGCGAGACCTTCGTCGCCCATCTGATTGACGACGGCTACCGTTTCTCGCGCGTGGTGGCGGGCGATTTCATCCGCGGCGGTCGTCCCGAGATCGTCTTCGGCCCGGGCGACAACATCCTGCGCTTGAAACTGTTTGAACTCCGCCGCGGCCGATGGGAGGCACGCGATCTGCTGGGCTTCGACGTCAATCACGGCCATAGCCTTCGCGCCGGCGACATTGACGGCGACGGCAACCTGGATCTGTTCGTGGCGGAGATGGCCAAGTGGAGCGCCAAGGGCGTGGACCACCCGGACGCCCGGATGTGGGTCCTCTACGGGGACGGCAAGGGCCGATTCCGCATCCAGGAGCTGCACCGCGGCCAGGGCACGCACGAGGCACGTCTAGCGGATCTGGATGGCGACGGCGACCTGGACATTATCAGCAAGCCCTTCCGCCACAACTACCCCTTGATCGAGGTATGGCTCAACCAGGGCAGAAAGCCGCTGGCGCTGGATCGCTGGATGCGGCACATCGTGGACGCCGAAAAACCGTGGCGCGCAATTTTCATCGGCGCAGGGGATCTGGACGGCGACACCCGGCCCGACATCGTTACCGGCGGCTGGTGGTATCGCAACCCGGGCCACCCTGGACGAAACTGGGAGCGCCGGGAGATCGGCGATCCGCTGCGCAACATGGCCGCGCTGTACGACTTCGATGACGACGGGCGTCTGGATGTTCTGGGCACCCAGGGCCGCGGATCCGAGAGCAATGCCGTGTTCATGCTGGCGCGCAACCTGGGACAGGGGCGGTTCCAATTGCGCGAGCTGGCGCGTGGCGTGGGCGATTTCCTGCAAGGCATCGCGGTGACGCGTTTCAGCTTCCGTGGTCCGCTGGAGGCGGCGCTATCCTGGCACAAAGCCGGTCTGGGGATTCAAATGCTAACCTTCCCCGACGGCAAGCTGCGGACCATCTCAGAGTTCTCCCAAGACGAAGCGCTGAGTTGGGGCGACATGGACCGCGACGGCGACATGGATCTGTTGCTCGGCACGCGCTGGCTGCGAAACGATGGCGATTCCTGGAGTCTGCACATGATTCATCCCACCCCGGGCGATCCCGATCGCAACGTCCTGGCGGACATCAACCGGGATGGGCGGCTCGACGCCGTCGTGGGTTTCGAAGCGATCAACGTTCCGGGCAAGCTGGCCTGGTACGAGCAGCCCGCCGACCCCACCGCGCAGTGGATCGAGCACGTCATCAGCCAGGAAGTGATCGGTCCCATGAGCCTGGACGTGCGCGACATGGACGGCGACGGCGATCTGGACGTGATCGTGGGCGAACACAACTACAAGGATCCGGCCGCGGCGCGCCTGCTGATCTTCGAAAATTTGGACGGCCGCGGCGGCAAGTGGAAGATGCATCTCATCGCCAAGGGCGACGAGCACCACGACGGCGCCCGGGTGGTGGACATAGACGGCGACGGCGATCTGGATGTCATCTCGATTGGCTGGAGTCACGGCCGCGTCTTGCTGTATGAGAACCGGGCGGTCGCGCGTTGAGTGCTTCCGATAAAACTTACCGCACCCGCTCGGGCGCACCCAGCGTAAGGCGAAGCGGCTCGAGGATGCGATTGACGGCGGCGCGGACGCTTTCGAAACGCGTGTCTTCCACGAAGCCTATGGTGAAGCGGGCCGGCACCCGTTGTAACCTTTGCCAACCCTCCGCCTTGGGGCCGCGGCCGAATCCGAAAACGGTCATGCCGCCTTCGCCGAAATGCCAGAATTCGTCAATGACCGGCTCCTTCTCATGAAGCAGGAGAAAAAGAACCCGGTCGAGCCTGGCATCGCCGAAGTACACCCACTCAGGATCGGGCAGATCGCCGTGCCAGGCGTTTTGCACCCCCTGGTATGGCGGCATCTCGAAGCGCCGGCCGCTGGAATCCACCCAATAATCGCGCAAATCGAATTCCCCGCCCGGCGTGCCCTCGTAAAGGATCCAGTACGGTTCCGGCCCCTTGCGAAGCAGGTTCATGGTGGCGTACCAAGGGTAGATGTCCCAGTGCAATGCCCAGTGCTCGTCTTTCGTTTCCGAGAAAATCCGGACTCGGAGCGGCCCTTGCGCGACAATGCGGCTGGGCTTGTTACCTTCCCCGGGCCCCGGGTGAAAGCCTGCCGGGGCAATGTTCGGAATGCCCCGGTAATTGCCCTTCGGCCCGCCCTCCGGACGATAACTGATCCAGTCGTGGCCGTCACGGTCAATCATGCTGGCGAATCCGGAACCATGCTTGTGGTAATAGTAAGTCGCGACCGGCGTGACAATTCGAAAGGTCTCGTCGCCCTGGTAAACTCCCGCTTCCTCGCATTTGACGAGTGGGTCGAACCGGACGCTTGAGTAGCTGCGACGGGCATCGCCGAAGTACAGGTGGTATCGGCGCGCGCCTCCGGCCGGTAAGGTTCCCCTCAGTAGGAAAACGAGGGTTCCCTCCGCCCGCCGAGCGGCGTCGAAATGGGGGGCAGGATCGAACTGAAAGGGAACCTCGAAGTCCGGCGCCTTTCCGTCCGCGCCCAACTCCCGCAGTCTCAGCGACTCCGGCGCAAACGGGCCGCGGCCGCCTGCGGCGCGCAGCCAGGCCGTGAAATTGACATCCACTTCGACGACCTGGTCGAACCGGTCGTGACTGCCGGCATGAACTTCGATGGCCGTCCGGTAGGGCGGCAGGTCGCCCGCCGCCGAGAGGACGCACGCTGAGATCCAAATCGCCAGATGAAATACGCCGCTTCGCAGTGCCGGATTCATCGCCCACTCCTGCCATGGATCTCATTGCGATACCGAATCACCAGCGCCGGACCCGGTTCGAGAATTTCAATGCCGTGATGGTCGGTGTCCGAGAGGAGAATGATCTCGTTGCGTCCCTGCCGAATAAGTGCGGGCGGGACGTCGAGGCGAGTGTAAATGACGTCGTGGCGTCCCTTGCCCGCCACTTCGAAAGCGCGGCCGTTCAAGGTGAAATACTCGCGGACGTTGCCCCGGCCACCGTCCCAGACGACCGTGTGCAGCTCGGCGCGCTCGATCCGCGCGGGATCCACGTCCACCACGAGCGCCGCCACTCGCTTGCGCCCGGCGCGAGACCAAAAAGGCGTAGGCTTTTCACTGCTGGGGAGCAGTTTCACGGCCGCCGCGCGGCGAGGAAGGGTCGCCAGGCCGGTCCGTGCGGCGGTCTCATAGATCAGTTGAGGCGCGTCCTTGAAGGTGACCGCGGCGCGCACGGCCATGTCCTGCTGACTCGGTAGCATCGAGGTGTCCCACTGGATCCTGAAGGGGGGCCTTTCGGCGCTACCCAGGTGGCCGTACGGGCGGCGGTCTTTGCTCATGCCATGCCAGTCGCGCGCGAGCGTGTTGCCATTTTCGTCATAGCCCTCATAAAAGCCGTAATAATCCACCCGCGCAACGCGCGACAGCGCCTCAGGCGAAGCTTGCAGGCTTAGCTGGAACACCTCGGCGTCCGGTCCTGGCCGCACCGCCACGGCAGCGTCAAAGTTTTGCAGGCCGGCTGCGGCAAGGTCAGGGTGCGACCGGGGCAGCAAGGCGCGCAGGCACGCGTTGTCCACGATGAAATGACCCCAGAAGGAAGCGCCCTGATCGCATGCAAACTGCAAGGCGTTATAGCCCGACACCAGATCGGTCCGCTTCAAGCGGATGGTAGGGTACTGGTGCGTGCAGTGACCCGCCGCCGTGCCAACCTCCGGAATTTCGTAATTGGTGCGCCCGTTGAGGGCGACTCGCTTGCGGGCCGTGCCGGGATGACCGCCCCAAAGCTCAAGATACAGTTCGGCGCCCTCGATTCGCAGCAGGTCCTCCTCCATCCGGATTTGCATCATGCCGCTGCTGCGGACTTCTTTGCGAGAGGCGAACCTGGGGTCGAGGACCACTTCCGGCGCATTCACCCGGAAACGCGGGTCGGGCATGGGATTGCCGTGTTCAAGCCCCGGCTCGAACCACCAGAGCCGGACAAAGCGGCCGTGGGAGAACTCTTGAGGATCCTCCGGCCGCAGTTGCCCTGTCGCCGGGACAGCAATAGTTACTTGCAAGATCAGAGAACAGATCGGGAGCTTCGTCCAACCAGCCACTGTCCACCGCCGTTAGCGCGCCGAATAAGAAAATGGACTGAACGAACCTGTCATGCCACGTGACTCTACCACAAAACCATCATTTCATCGCACGAACAATTGTCTCGTAGAAACCAGGCAAAACTCCCTCGGGATCGGTCGCAACTGCCGGTGATCGCTGAGCGCAGCCCTTCGCGAGCTGCAAAACCCGCGACCTCGCAGGAGTGCGCCTCCTCGGGCGTGTCCGAGGGATCGGTTCGGCCCTGTGGCGGGCCCGCTTCGCCGGGCGGGCCCGCCGGGCCCAGCTTCAGAAGACCGCACGAACCGACAACTGGACAACCCGGTTGCCGCCCGCCGTCTGGATCACCCCGAACGTCGCCTTGCTGGCCATGTTGGTGCCGGGTCCATCCCACTGCGGGCTGTTCGTCACGTTGTTCGCGTCCGCCCGAATGTCTACGTTGATGCGCTCGTAGAGCTGAATGCGCTTGATGATCGAGGCGTCCAGCGTCTTGCGGTGCGGCGCCCGCAGCTCGGCGAAGTGGGGCGGCTCGGGTGGCACCATGTAAGGGGTAGGTAACGAGGCGAAGGCCTTGGTGTCGAAATACGGATTGAGCACCTCGCGGGTGACAGGATCCACGCGGTCGCCGATGCGATCGCGGATCGGCCCTTTCTTGGCCGCATTCCAGAGCCGGATGGGCCTGCCGTTGCTGTCGCTTATGGAAAGCGGGGTTCCCGAGGAGTAGAAGGCACGCCCGCTCACGCTCCATCCGCCGATGATGCGAGACCAGAATCCGCTGGTGACCCAAGGCCTGCCCTTGCCGAAGGGCAGATCGTAAACGAACGCCAGGTTCATGACGTGCGGACGGTCCATGTCGGAAATGCAGCGGTAGTAGCGTTTGTTAACCAGGCTGGTCAAGTTGTTCTCGATCATCTTGGAGATCGTGTGGTTGAAGACCAGGGTGAGCCCATGAGTCAGGCGCTTTTCCACGTTGAGGTACACCGAATGATAGACCGTGGTGGCTGAATTGGTGAGCATCTGCGTCACCGATGTGAACTGGGGATACGCAAGCCAGAATTGGCGCTGAGGGATCGTGCTGGAGCTGCCCAAGGGTGAGGTGGGCGGGAGGATGCCGTAGAAGGGGTTGGGCACGCGGATGTTCTCCGCCGGCCCCAGCTCCAGGTACTTGTCGGGCTTCTCGTTCAGGTTGAAGTTCCCGAATCCTTTCACGCTCAGCATGCGCACAAAGGCCAGCTCGAGCCGGGTCTGCGCGGGCAAGGCCTGCTGGATACTGAACTGCCACTGCTGGGAGTAAGGCAGAACGCGGTCTTGGGCGGCAAAGGAGATCGAGTCGCCGACTCTGGTGGCCAGCCCGTCGGCGGCGCCGCGCGGCCTGGTGACACCCTGCGGGAAGGGGTTGGCCAGCGTGGTGTAAGGGGTCACGCCGCGGTCCACGGTCCCCACATAAGTAATCGAGGTGGAGAAAGTGGGCGGGATGGCGATACTGATATCCTGATTCTCCACGCCGCTGGCGTAAAACAACCCGTAACCACCCCGGATCACGGTCGAGGGCAGCACTTGCCAGGCGAAGCCGAAGCGCGGCCCGAAGTTGTTCCAGTCGGTCTTGCCCTGCCGGCGGGAGACATTGTTGACCCCCGCGAAAATGAGGCCGCCGCGCAAATCCATACCCGGGACTTTCACGGGGCTGGGCGCATAATGATCGAAGCCCCAGCTGAGCTGGTTGAATCGCTCGGTGTAAGGAGTCTCGACCTCCCAACGCAATCCGATGTTGAAGGTCAACTTGCGCGTTACTTTCCAGTCATCCTGCACGTACGCGGCTGTGTAGTAGCTGCGCAGGGCGTAGGGAGCCGGGCCTGAAATGGATCCGGAGACCGGGATCCCCATGAGCAGGCCGGCCATGGCGGTGCCGCTGACCCGGGCGCTCATCGGATCGAAGGGATCGGAGACGTGGAAGGTGGGGCGGAAGGTGAAATAGCCCGCCGCCTGCGAATCAGGGCTGATCTCGTTCCAGTTGACCACGCGGAAGTCACCCCCGAGGCGCAAGTTGTGGGAGCCGGCCAGCCGTGTCAGAGTGGGCCGGGCGACATAAGAGTCGTTGGCGCGGATCTTGAACCGGTGCCCGATCATGTAAAAGCCCTCGCTCATGTCAATGCCCGGCCAGGCAGGCCGCATCTGGTTGGCGAGGATGTCCGGGTTCAGCTTGAGAACCTTGGGATCGAGCTTGTTGCCCGAGAAAACCGTATCGCTCCAGTAACGGCTGAAAGCAAACCGGAACGAGGCCACCGTGGTCGGCGAGAAGGTGTAGTCGTCATTGATGCTGGCGTTGTAGAAGTGCCGGAAGTCCGCATTGGGCGACCCACCGATCGGCGAGTCGCGCAACCCGGCAGGAACGGCCTTGAAATGCTGGCCGTAATCCATGAAGGCGAAGCGTCCGAAGAGCCGCTGGCGCGGGCTGAGCTGGTGATCCACGCGCTGGCTGAACTGACGGGAGGGGAGGGTGTAGCTGGACTGAGCCACCCAGTTGTAAACGCCGATTTGCGTGGGTGCATTCAGATTGGGTGACGGGTAGACGGACATGATGGCTTGTCCGGTCTCGTTTTGCCTGGCCGGCGGGATGACGTTGCCGGGGAAGGGCTGACGCACGACCCTGGTTCCTTCCACGACGCTGGAGTAGGGGTCGTAAATCATTAACGGACCGCCCTGCGGGTTGAGCGTACGGGAGAAATCGCCTCGCCGCTCTGCCTCGGTCGGAACCCGCGCGGAGTAAGTCGTGCCGCCCTTGTTGCCCTGCCACTGGAACGAGGTGAAGAAGAAGGTCCGGTCCCTTCCGTTGTACAGTTTGGGCAAGACGAGGGGCCCTCCGACGGTAGCCGAGTAGAACTGGCGGTTGTCAGGAGGACGCGGCACGCCGCGCTTGTTGTTGGTCCAGGAGTTGGCGTTGAAAATCTCGTTGCGGATGAAGCCTTCGAAGGAACCGTGCAATTCATTGCTGCCCGAGCGCGTGGTGTAACTGACTACCCCGCCGTTGGTGTGCCCGTAGGCGGCGTCGAACATGGTCGTTTGCACGCGCAGTTCCTCGACGGCGTCGCCGGAGGGAGAGGTGCCCATGGCGCCGCCCTGACGGGGCATCACGACCGAAGCACCATCCACCAGAATCTCGTTACGCCCCACCGTGGCGCCCCCGCCGTGGACGCTGAAGAAGTGCTGCTGGGAGTCAGCGAAGGGACCGCCAAACCACTGGGACTCGCTCCTGACGCCGGGCGTGAGGGTGATCAGATTGAGCGGGTTCCGATTGGGGATGAAAAGCAGATCCACGAACCGCCGGTCCACCACCAGGGCGAGGTCTGCGGAGGCAGTTTGCAACAAGGGCAGTTCGGCGGTGACGGTGATGGTTTCGGTCGGCGTGCCCACCTCGAGCTGGAAGTTCAGCTCGAGTCTTTCGCCAGTGCGGACGGTGACCTGCGGGCGCACCAGCTTCTTGAAGCCCGGCGCCTCGACGGTGACCGTGTAAGTTCCGGGTTCGAGGACGGGAAGTATGTAGTTGCCCTCGGCGTTCGAGAGGGTTGTTGCTTTCAACCCGCTGCCTTCCTGTACGGCGCTGACGCTCGCTCCCGGGATGACAGCCCCGCTGGGATCGGAGACGCGACCCAACAGGGATCCACGGTAGTCCTGGGCAGCGAGGAAGGCCGACAGCGCACAGCCCAAAATTACGATACGAACCCTCATGATTCGCTCCTTGGCATGCTGTGGTATGTGTGGCCCTCGACCCATCGGGCCAACATCATTCGTAAGGGGATTCTAGCCCTCGAGGGCCCGGCAGGCAAGTAAGTTACCGTTAATCACTGGTTAAGATACTCCGAGGAACCGATTGATACGAAAGGGGGTAAGGAGCCGATCAGAGTGTCGTTGCCGACAGGCGCGGCCGGAGGCCAGTGGGCAACCCGGCGGCGAGGCTTCCCAACCCTCGGTCGCCCGACTGCCGTGCGGGTGGCGGCCCGCCCAACGGGCCCGCCGCTCAGCAAGGTGACCCAGCTTGGCGCCGGGCGGCCCCCCCTCGTACGATCGCAGGGTGACCCGAGTGGCACTGCCTGATCCATTTGTTTGCTCTGTGAGCGGGGCCCGGTCCACTGCCGCGAGCAGTGAGATCGCGGCCGCCGGCGGCTGATTTTAGGATGCGATTCGCCGCCACCCAGCAGGGCGCAAGGGGAACGCCGTGTGCAGGATGATGTTGACAAGCGTATGGTATGTCACTAAAATATTACCAGTGCGGCAACGACGCATTGCGAAGGGGGTAGAACATGCATAAGCTCTACGCTTTGACGCTCACGCTGGTTTTGTCGCTCGGCGGCCTTCTCGCCCAGACGCCGACCGCGACGCTTCAGGGAATCGTCAAAGACCCCACGGGGGCGGTCATCCCGGGGGCCAAGGTCACCATCACCAACGTCCAGACCGGCGAGTCCCGTGTCGTCATGACGGATGAATCAGGCAGGTACGTGCAATTATTCCTGCTGCCCGGAAACTACCGGATCACGGTCGAAAAAGCCGGGTTTCAGACACTCAGACAGGAAAACGTGCGCCTCGAGGTGGGCCAGAACCGGTCCGTAGATCTGACCCTCGCGGTGGGCGCCATCACGGAGCAGATCCAAGTAGAGGCCGCGCCCCCGGTGGTGGACGTCAACACCTCCTCCATCGGACAGGTCGTCGACTCCAAGCGGATCCTGGACCTGCCTCTGCTTGGCCGGAGCGTGATTGCGCTGGCCAACCTGACGCCCGGCGTGAATCCCACAGGAGGCGGCGCCACGCCGGGCATGGGCGGCGGCCGGAACGCCACCAGCGAGATCCAGATAGACGGCGCCACCAATATCGCCCCGGAGAACAACGTCGGCATCAACAGCCGCATATACGACCCCCAGGTGGACGCCGTGCAGGAGTTCAGCGTCCAGGTCAACGCGCTTCAGGCTGAGTATGGCAGGTTTGCGGGCGGCGTGATCAACGTGGTGACCAAGTCCGGCACCAATGAGCTCCACGGAACGGTCTACGAGTTTCTGCGCAACCCGGTGCTCAACGCGAATGGTTTCATCAACAACCGGCAGGGCCGCAAACGCAGCGGCGCCAAGATCCACCAGTTCGGCTACACCGTGGGCGGCCCCATCTTTATCCCGAAGCTGATTGACGGTCGCAACAGGTCGTTCTTCTTCACGGACTACGAAGGCACCATCAACCGCAACACAGCCAATGCTACGGCCACCGTCCCGCTGCCCGAATGGCTGGCCGGAGACTTTTCCAATCTGCGCAACAGCACGGGGACGTCGCTGATCACCATTTACGACCCCGCGACCGTGCGACAGGATCCGACTAACCCTGCGCTCTGGATTCGCGATCCTTTCCCGAACAACCGCATCCCCGAGAATCGGATGGATCCTGTGGCCAAAAGGCTGGCTGCGTTTTGGCCCAGGCCCAACGCCAGGCCGCTCAACGTTTTTACGCAACAGGACAACTTCATCAGCAGCGGACCGTCCCGGAACAACTACTGGCGGCAGAGCACGCGCTGGGACCACAACTGGACCGAAAACTGGCGCATGTGGCTGCGAGTCTCGTTCGCCGGAGGCAAAGGCACGCCGTTCAACGGTTTCGGAACCCTTGGGACTTCCATTGGCGACGGCCCGTGGAACGAACGCAAAGGGCAGGTCTCCATGGACCACACCTACATTCTGAATCCCAGACTGATTGCCAACCTGCGCTACGCCTTCAGCCGGACCGCTTACAAGCGCGTGCCGTTCTCCGACGGCATTGATCTGACCCAGCTTGGCTTCAGCAGCGACTATGCGCAGATCGCTGCAATGCGCGGCCTCGAGTTTCCCGGCATGGAGGTCAGCAGCAATCTTTCGATCACCCGCCTGGGTCAGCCCGGCTACACCCGGATGTTCAATTACCCGATGAACCACTCCCTGACCGGCAGCATGAGCAAGGTCACCACCCGGCACAGTTTCAAGTGGGGCGGCGAATACCGCGTGCTCCAGTTGAACTACTCCCAATATGGGCGACCCTCCGGCCTCTTCAACTTCAGCCGGGGCTGGACCCAGCGGGAAATCAATACCTCCAGCAGCCTCCAGGGCGTCGGACTGGCCTCGTTCCTGCTCGGCCTGCCCGCCAGCGGCCACCTGACGCATGAGCCTTCGGCGGCTTCCACCAGCCTGTACTTCGCAGGCTATTTCCAGGACGACTGGAAGGTGACATCGAAACTGACCCTGAATCTGGGGATTCGCTACGACGTGGACCTGCCCCGAACCGAGCGCTATAACCAACACTCTTTCTTCGATATCAACGCTCCTTCGCCGCTTCAGGGCGTCATCCCCGCTTCGGCCTGCCTGAATTGCGGCCATTTGAGGGGGCAAATGCGGTTCACCACGCCGGAACAGCGCCGTCAGACGCCTACGGACGCCAACAACTGGGGCCCGCGCTTCGGGTTCGCCTACAACTTCGCACGCAACATGGTGCTGCGTGGCGCATACGGCATCGCATTCGCTCCATCGGCCTTGCAGGCGGCGGGAACCACGGGCGCGTCCGGCATGGATGGCTTCAACAGCAGATCCGACGCTTACTTCACCTTCGACAACATGCGGATGATTTACACCTACCTGCGCAACCCCTTCCCCAGCGGGTACAACCTGCCCACCGGCCGCGCCCTCGGAGCGCGCACCAACCTTGGTCTCGATATCGGAGATTCGTTTTTCGATGCATTCAGGAATCCGTACGTCCAGCAGTGGAACTTGAGCCTGCAACGTGCCTTCCCGGGCGACATGGTGGTGGAGATCGGCTATCTGGGCAATCACACCATCGGCCTGGTGGACGGGGAAGCGACGCGTCAGTACAATCAGCTTCCGGTCGCTTTCCAGGCGTTCGGCGTGGCTTTGCAGGAACAGGTGGAGAATCCGTTCTTCGGCAAGATCCCTTACAATGTAGGCCCGCTGGCCCAGCCGAGAGTCTCGCGCGCTCAACTGCTGCGGCCCTATCCGCACTATACAAGCCTGGGGTCGTTCCGCAAGCCCAACGGCTACTCCATCTACCACGGTATGACTATCCGCGTCGACAAGCGGTTCAGCAACGGGCTCACGGTACTGTTTTCCTACACCAATAGCAAGCTGATTGACGACTGTTCCTCGGCCGTGAACTTCCTCGGCCCCGTCGCCGGAACCCACCTCGACATCTACAACTGGAAGCTGGAGCGTTCGCTGTCCTCCTTTGACATCTCCCAGCGCGCCGTGATCAGCTATATCTATGAGCTGCCCTTCGGCCGGAACCGGGCGCTATTGAGCAACCTGCCCGGTTGGCTGGATCGCATAGTCAAGGGCTGGCAGGTCAGCGGCATCACCACCCTCCAGCGTGGTCTTCCTCTGATCATCGGCGGCATTACCAACAACACCAACATCTTCACCACCAGCCAGCGGGCGAACAATAACGGCCAGAGCGCCTACATCGATCACGGCGGCCATAACAAAGATCAACGCATGGCCAAATGGTTCGAGTACTCGGTGTTCTCGCAGCCGCCTGCCTTCACCCTCGGGAATGTCTCGCGGACCTTGCCCGATGTCCGGGCTCCCGGCACCAACATTACGGATCTGGCGCTGATGAAGAATACCTATTTCGGCCCCGAGCAGCGTTACAACTTCCAGTTGCGGGCTGAGGCATTCAGTGCTTTCAATCATTTCAACCTCGGTTCGCCGGATACCAGCCTTCAGAGCGGCAACGTCGGCCGAATTAGCGGCGGGAGCGGAACTCGCCAGATTCAAATCGCGGCGAAGCTCATCTGGTAGGCGCTTGTCGCCCGCCGGTTCAGGACGGGACACCGCGCCGTTGAGCCCGGGGACGGTGAGTCGTTCGCAAAGGTGGCGATTCGACCCACCGGTCGGCGCCACCAGCCTACGCCGCCGCCCCGGGCGCCGGTATGCTGTTGGGTGAAAGAAAACGACATCGGCAAGGCCAGGCGCTGCTTGCCACGACTCACACATGGTCTTCTCACAGTCCGGCGAGGCGAGGTGCATGATGAAACGGATTGTTCTGACCCTGCCCCTGCTGGCGCTCGCGTTGGTCGCCCGGACGCCGCGTACCGGGCCGTCGGTGGATTTTTCTCACGGCGATTTGCGCGTGTCTGACAATCGTCGGTTTCTGGTTCACAAAGATGGCACGCCGTTCTTCTATCTCGGCGACACGGCCTGGGAACTCTTCCATCGCCTCAACCGCGAGGAGGCTGAGCGTTATCTGGAGAACCGCCGCGCCAAAGGCTTCACCGTCATCCAGGCGGTGATCCTGGCCGAGCTCGACGGATTGCGCACGCCGAACCCCTTTGGCCACACGCCTCTGATGGAAAATGACCCCGGCCGCCCTGACGAAAGATACTTCGAACACGTGGATTGGGTCATTGACAAGGCGGCCGAGAAAGGCCTCTTCATCGGCCTCTTGCCGACTTGGGGCGACAAGGTCTCCGACGAGCACCCCGGGGCGGGGCCGCAGATCTTCACGCCAGCCAAGGCGGAGCATTATGGCCGTTGGCTCGGGGAGCGTTACCGGAACCGCCCCAATATCATCTGGATCGTCGGCGGCGACTGGACGGCGGACAGCCCCTGGAGCCACGCGATCTGGTGCGCACTGGGGCGCGGGCTACGGCAGAGCGACTGGCGCCATCTGATCAGTTTCCATCCCCGCGGCGGGCGCAGCTCCTCGGAGTGGTTTCACAACGAGCCTTGGCTGGACTTCAACATGCACCAGTCGGGCCATGTACGTTATCGCCGGAACTACGAAGCCATCGCCGCAGATTACGCCCTGCGGCCGATCAAACCCACCATGGATGCCGAGCCCCGCTATGAGACGCCGCCTTCGTCGGGTTACGAAGGCGACCGCTCGATCGAGGCGTTCGACGTACGGCAGGCGGCCTACTGGGGCCTGTTCGCAGGCGCTCACGGCACCACGTACGGCGCCCAAGGGGTTTGGAACATGCATGCGCCAGGGCGGCCGCCTCGCTCGCGAGCCACACCCTACTGGTATGACATCCTCGATCTGCCCGGCGCCTGGCACATGATGCATGTCCGCGACCTGATCGAGTCCCGACCCATGTTGGAGCGCGTACCGGACCAGAGCCTGATCGTGTCGGAAAATCCGCCCGGTCCCGAGTACTCGGTCGCCACGCGAGGGTCCGGCTACGCCTTCATTTACTCTTCTTTCGGCAAGCCCTTCACCGTGGCGCTGGGCAAGATTTCCGGCGAGCGCGTCCTTGCCTGGTGGTTTGATCCGCGTACCGGGCAGGCCACGCGCATCGGCGACTTTCCCAACGCCGGGGTACGGACATTCGAGCCGCCCGGCGTGCCCGGCCGGGATAACGACTGGGTGCTGGTGCTGGACGACGCCAACAAAGGATATCCCCCGCCCGGCACGAGAACGAAACGGTGAGGCCGCAGCTCGGCACGGCGCGCGTCATCGCTCGGCGCACGCGCCCAGCGTATAGGTGAATTGGTCCTGCACCCACGCGGGCTTGCCCCGCTGCACAGCGACGATCTGAACTCGGACCCTTTCGGGTTCGAAGAACAGCCTCGCAAAATGGTGCGCGCTGTTGTCTCGGAACGCAGTATGCGGCGGCGCCGGATTGGTCTTGAACTGGGAGAAGCCGCGGTTGATGTTGCTCAGCTTGCCGCCGGGTCCTACCTTCAGGTAAACAGTTCCGTCGGCGGCGCCGTAGCAGTCCCTGGACCTGTTCGTGATCTCGATCCTGTCCGGCACGCCCCGTAGTGGAAAGGTCCTCTCATAGGACTGGTCGTGAGCCGTGAGCACGAGCCGCACGCCGTGTCTTTCGAAGATCGGAGCGAGCTGTCGGCGATAGTCCAAATTGGACGGGTGATCGGAGCCGTCGGAGAACAGCGGCACGTGGAGATAAGGGACAAGCCATTTCCTCCCGGCTTTGCGGGCTCTTTCCAGGTCGGCGTCAATCCAGCGCAGTACGGTCACCGGCAGATCGCCCCTCTCTGAATCGGCGGCCAGAATCGAAATGAAATGAACGTCGGCGACATCGAAGGAGTAATAACGCCGGTTGTCAAAACCCTCGGGCGTTGGAAAGCGGTCCGCCCAGAACAGATAGCCTTCATTCAGAAAGATTTCGTGATTCCCGTAGGTGGGCATGATGGGCGCCTTCGCAGCGAAGGGCATCACCATGTTGAACCAGTAGTCAATGGTCCTGTCCAGCGTGCCGAAGCGCTTGTCGGTGTTGTAATAAGCCCCGTCGCCTCCCCAGAGGATCACCGTGGGGCTCAGCTTGGCCACCTCTTCAATCACCTCACGGGTTCCGGTCGACAGCCCGTCCGGTCTTTCGTCGAGCCCGGTGTCGGCAAGAAAGATCGCTTCGAAGGAGCCGCCCGGCCGCGGTGCGGTGAGAAAGGAGTGAGCGTCGCTCCAAGAACCTCGAGGACCCGCCACGCGATACTCGTATCTCGACCCGGGCCGGAGACCTTGCACAAGGACCTCGTGCAGCCGGCCCTCTGTTCCGCCGGGGCGCGGACCGCCGGTGGCGCGGCGCCACCGGTTTTCTCCCGGCCTGCGGTACTCCACGACCGACGGGACGGACGTGTCGAAGGTTCTCCACACAACCGTGACCGTTGTCGAGGGATCGCGCGTCCAGGCGAGATGGATCTGATCGGGTGGCGAGCCCGTCTGGGCGAGCAGGGAAAATGCAAACAACGGCGCAAGGGCGACGGCACTGCGGAGCACCATACTGATATTCTACTGATATATGAACACCGCGCCAAGCCCCACGAAGCCGGCAGCCCCGGCCCGGGCAGCGAATTGACCCCCCGCAGGTGGGCCTTCCAGCTCGCGCAGTGCCTCCAGAGACGTTTGCAAGCTCGTCAACACGGGAACGTTCACGCCGGCCTCGATCTCGGACAACACCCGGACCATCGAAATCTGGGCCGGCGCCGGAACGTCAACGCCCTCCGAGGCCAGCTCCCGCGCCGTTGCCACCAGCAGCCGATCATCGGTGGCGGCGTCCTGCGCCGGCAAGGCCTGGCAGGCCTCGGGCGCCAGCCGCGGCACGATATCAACCCTCGTACCCGCCTCACTCGCCCCCCTCTTCGAGCTGCCCCCGGGCTCACCGCGACAGTTGGAGGGAACGTGACCAGCAAGCCGATGCGCGGCCGCGCAGCCATCGCGGCGCGCGCCGGCGTCTCACCAATCTTCAGCACCGAAAAGCCTGCCCTTCCGTCCGCAAGCGCACCGGCAGCTCGCGGGGGACGGCTGAACAGGTCAGCAAAACGGCTTCCGCCGGATCAACCTCCCGCGAGACGCGAGCATGTCCGCGAGGCGGCGCCAGGCAGCGACAGAGCCGACGAGGAAGCATGGCGAAGGGCGAGTCTTTTTACTCTCATGCGCACTCGATCTCTGCACAAATGGCGCGAGCCAGCTCCGAGGTGGACGACAGTCCGCCGAGATCGGGCGTCAGCCAACGTACCGTGCTCGGCGGACACGAGTCGGGCGATGATCCGGGCAGCGCCCGGCTGCGCCGCCGCCTCGAAAACGCCCAGGGCTACGCGGGCTGCAAACAGGCCGCCGAAGCTTCTGACCAGGCTCGCAGCCGCCTGCGCCAGCGACCAGCACGCCACGAACGCCCCATACGCGTAGCGGATGTTGAAGCGATCCAGGATGGCGCCCACGAAAAGGTGCATCGCCGCGTAGGAGTAAAAGAAGGCGGAAAGCAGTAGGCCCAGTTGCGCGT
>Ga0209017_10001622_pt1 | contig 16577 bp, 5 predicted proteins | sample YNPBryunderm2012_FD_185812 | JGI IMG/M metagenome (GOLD analysis project Ga0209017, IMG submission 185812) | Anoxygenic and chlorotrophic microbial mat microbial communities from Yellowstone National Park, USA - YNP Bryant MS undermat 2012... ... | reverse complement strand
CAGACATCCTCAAGGAAAAGCCCATTGGTACGAACTAGCTCGATCCGACGGCTTTCTACCCCGCGCAGTACCACGCAACGATTCGTCTCGATGCGCATCCCGCCGTTGATCGGCGCGAAATGCTCCACCACCACGACGGGAGCCTGGGGATCGCCATCTGCGATGATCAGGTCAGGCTGCGATCGTCCGTTATAGTCAATCCACGCGCCGCACCCGAGAAACCGCCGGGTCTTGCCGCGAATCACCACCGGCTGGTCGAGGGCGTAAAATCCGGGCAGAAAGACGGTCGAGGCACCGGAGTCGATCGCTTTTTGAATCGCCTGGGAGGAGTCGCGTTGGCCGGTGGGGTCGGCCCCGAACCGATCGACGATCGCCCAGGTTTCGGGATCGTCCCAGGGCACGTCGGGGGTCTCCTCAATCGGCAATCGCAACGACGCGGCCGAACCTTCGGCGAAGGGACGAGTCGCCTTGGTAGCGGCCAACTCGCCGCGTTCGAGTCGCGGCCGGCCCCACGGTGCCTCAGCCGTGACCAGCGCGACGGGATGACGCCAACCCCGCGACTCGAGGTCCCTTACGAACAACGCCTTGGTGGTTGCCTCGATCACCGCCGACTCCCGCGACACCGGGGACGGTCGGCCGCCCCGAGGTTGTCGCCCTTGGACAAACTCCGCGTGGCATTCCAGCAATACCGTGGGCGATTCGACTCGAACCGGCGTTGCCGATCCCTCGAACCGCGCTCGACGGATCGCCACATGCTGACCCTGGTTGAGCAAACCGCAACGGGTCTGGCCGATGAAGTCGATTGCCTCGAAGGTCTGACTATTGACCGTGGCCCCGGTCTGAATCCCCACCTCGAAGCCCTCGATCCGCACGTCGCGGACCAGCAAGGGGCCGTTCATGTCCCGATGCGCTAGGTCTAAACCAATCCTGCCCTGGCCGTCGGTCGAGCGGATCATCAACCGCCGCGCCGCGCCGGTGTTGTTGGTGTAGAACTGGAGGCCGATCGCGCCGGGATTGTCGGGGCCAACCTCGAAGGTGAGATCCTGAACATAGTTATGAAACCAGTCGGCCGAGCCGAACCCGCCGCACCACATCATCGCCTGAGGTCGGTCAGGTTGGGTGAAGGTTCCCTGCTTGAGTCGGAGGATGGTTTTCGCGGGGTTTTGGCCCTGAATCCAGTTGAAGCCATAGGCGTTGCGGCCCTGAGAGTCGCGGTTGGACCAAGTCAGGGTCGCTGAGATTAGGTATATACCTTGGGGAAACCATAAAATGCGATGCTGCCCCATCATCGCGTCGAGGGCGCGTTGGATCGCGGCGGTGTCGTCAGTTCGGCCGTCCCCTTTGGCGTTGTAGGGGGGTTGCGTGACGTCGATGACCGCCTCGACCTTGGGGAAACGATGGTTGATGTCGGGAGCGATCACCGCGCCTGGCGGCTCGGCCGCCCACGATGAACCACCGCTCCAAACCAACGCCAACGCTGTCGCCAAGGCGATCCTCCCCGAGCCCACTCGCGGCGATCGAGCAAATTCCACAGTTGCCTCGCACATGAGACGCCTCAACCTTTCGCTTATCGATGAATTCGAACGTGTCGTTTTCGCGGTTCTTTCGACTCCTCGAACGGGTTCATCTTTTCATCTTGAGGGCTGAGCCCAGGGTTCGTCAAGACACGGTTGAAGACGATCTATCGGTTGGCGTCATCGTGTCGGACAGACGCGCTGTCGGTGCGTGGAAGGGGTTTGGCCACTTGGGAAAAAACATGGTTGATTGGGGGGTGACGACCGGTTATGCTTCCTGGGTCGATTGGATTCGGCACACGGTCTAGTCGACGTTCGGGCCGCGCGAACGTGGCGTGGCAGGAACAGGCTTGGACTCACTCGAGGCTGGACTCCCGTGAGCCAAGAGGTCCTTTACCGAAAGGAGGTGATCGCGTGTGTAGCAGCGACAACCAGAGGCGGCTCGCCTGAGCGCATCTGACGGGTTGCCATTGGGCAGCCGCAGCCCCTCTGGGGCATGTGGAACGGTCGGGTCGGTCTCCTCGGACGATCGGCTCGGCCGTTCTTGTCTTGTTCGGCCTTGCCTTGTTTATTTTCCCCACCGTCTCCGCTCATCTCTTTTCTTTGGGGACGCGATGCGTCATGCTGGCGGAACAATCCGAAGGGGCCGGAGAGTGGCGCGGCGGACTAGAATTCATTGATTCCGACTCCAACTTGGTGACTGCGGGAGGGATTCAACCGGCGGGAGGTGGTGGCGGACCAACGCAATGCAACGCGACGCCTCCGGGGCGCGGTGAGACCCTTTGACGACATGGCCCTCCCTGGTCTTGGTGGTGGGACGAAATCGCTTGGCGTGGGATGAGATGGGAGTGAACCGTGATCGTGGTGATGAAGCCGGAGGCGACGCAGGATCAGATCGATCATATGATCGCCCACGTTCGTGAGTTGGGATTGTCGCCCCAGGTGCTTCACGGGACGCAGCGGGTGGTCATCGCCGCCATTGGTGAAGAGCGGCCCGGCATGGTCGAGACCCTGGAGCCGGGCGAGGGAGTCGAGAAGGTCTTGCCGATCCTGGCTCCCTACAAACGGGCCTCGCGGGAACTCAAGCCAGAGCGCACCGTGGTCAAGGCGGGGCGTCTGGAGATGGGCGGCGTGGCGATCGGTGTGATTGCTGGGCCGTGTTCGGTCGAGAGCGAGTCGCAGATCGTCGGGCTGGCGGTCAAGCTCGCTAAGCTCGGGGCCACGGGCTTGCGCGGCGGCGCGTTTAAGCCCCGCACCAGTCCCTACAGCTTCCAAGGTCACAAAGAGGACGGTCTCAAAATGTTGGCCGCCGCCCGCGACGCCTCGGGACTGGCGATCGTCACCGAAGTCATGGCCCCGGATCAGGTGCCGATGGTCGCTGAGTACGCCGACGTGTTGCAAATTGGCGCACGCAACATGCAGAACTACAACTTGTTGCAGGCCGTGGGCGATTCGGGCAAGCCCGCTATGCTCAAACGTGGTATGAGCGCCACAATGGATGAATTCCTGCTGGCCGCTGAATATATTTTGGATCGCGGTAATCCGCATGTGATGCTCTGCGAACGAGGGATCCGCACCTTTGAGGACCACACCCGGTTTACCCTGCCCTTGGCGAGCGTGCCGTTCCTCAAGGAGAAAAGCCATTTGCCGGTGGTGGTCGATCCCTCGCACGGCACCGGCAAGGCCCGCTTGGTGCCCCCCATGGCGCTGGCGGCGATCGCCGCGGGTGCCGACGGTTTGATGGTCGAGGTTCACGACGACCCCGAACGCGCTGTTTCCGACGGCTCCCAAACCATCACTCCCGCTTTGTTCGCCGACCTGATGGCCAACGCCCGCCGGATCGCCCAAGCGGTCGACCGAACCCTCTGACCAAACCAAACCAGACCAGACTTAAACCGATCGATCTCTTAGCGCTTGGCGAACCAATCATCTCCATCATGGTTGGGAGGGGTTGCCACGCGGCCCCTCCAGCGTGTTGAGGAGTTGGTCGAGCTGCTCTTGAAGGTCGGCAGCCGAATCTGGTTCCAGACGTTGGCGCAACCAGAGTCGCGCGGCCTTGAGGCTGGGCGTCACCTGGTCCCACGAATTTGGAACCGCCTCGACCATGACACGGGCGGTCGGCCAAATGTCGTTGAGGTCGTCGCAACGGGCCGCTCCTAGACCAAGCGCGGCCACTCGGGCCACAAGCTGGGCGTCGAATTCCCGTTCGTCAAGATTGGCACCTCGGGCCAACCGGGTCAGACGTTCCCACAACCCAGTCGCCGAGGAGGTGGAGTTGGTCTGGGCTTCGGCCTCCATCACCTTGGTCTGGCGACCTTCGGCAGAGGATGGAGAGGAAGGGGAACTGGACGATTCACCTTGAGTCAGACGTCGCCAAACAATCGGTTGCAAATCCTCGTGGTCGGCCAAATGAACCACCACACGCTCCCAAAAATTTAAAGGCAAAGGTAAGTTCAGACGCTGAGCCCGATCGAACCAGGCAAGATACAAACGTGCCAGCATCTGACGATATTCTTCCAATCGAGTGACCCGCCAACCTGGTTCAAGGGTACGGGCGGCTTTCTCAAAATCGTCGGTCTCGATTTGCACCCGGGCGAGTTCCAGCCGTGCCGCGTGGTTCCAGGTCTGGGGATCGTCGCGGGGGTCGCCCGCGCCGGCGTGGGTGCCTTGGTCGTCGTTGGGGGAACGGTGGGACGAATCACGCGCGACGAGTTCGGCCAGGTCCGAGGGGGTCAGGTAATCCCTCAGCGCGCCGGCGGCCTGAACATCTCCCTGTCGCAGCAGCGCCAGCGCCAATCCCCGGAGGTCGTCGGGCATGTTGCCGCGTTGTTCGACTAAACGGGTGTAGCACAACCGCGCGAGATTGTAATCTCCGTCGGCCATCGCCTGTTCAGCCAGCCTCACATACTCAACCGAACGATCGTCGAACCAACCCGCCTCCGCGCCGATCCAGGCCGCCGCGGCCAGCGCTAACACAATCAGCGCGGGCATCATCCCCCAGATCGACACAACCGGCTCCTCTCCGTCGTTGGCCTCGGTCGCAACGGCGGCGGGAGCGGGACTGGAAAGGGGTGAGTTGGAATCCACCTTGGTGGATTCTAGTGGATTCGGGTTAGGATTCGGTGGGGAGGACGGGAGCGGTTCTGGGTCAATCTCGACAGTCATCGGTGGGTTGGATCCATCGACTGGTTGGGCGGGGAGGGTCATGGCGTGTCAAGGGTTCCAGGAAGGGGTCAACAAGCAAGGAGAAATCCAAGGTGTGGACTCGTTCCCGCGCAAGCCGGGTCGAGGTCTTGGAGGTCCGCCTTGGGGCAAGGCGGCATAGCTTGGTCATCGAGGTTGACGAGCGGCCACGCTAGCGGCGGGGGGATTTGAAACCGGCGCGCCAGCGCGATGGGGGGCGAAGACCTGAGTTTCCAGGTCAGTGGCGATGGCCAGGAACAAGGCTTCGATCTCGGCGATATCGGCGTCGTTGAAGGGGGTGCCGCTGGCCACCATGACCTGCACCTGATACCACGAACGCGGTAGGCTGGCCCGTTGCGCGAACAGTTGGGCCAATCCCCGTGCGGAGCGGGGTGGTTCCAGCCAGGAGCCGTTGTCGTCGGCCAGACCAAAGATCAGCACTCCCCGAGAGATCCCCAGCTTGTTGAGCATGACCCGCATTCGGGGAATCGCCGGCATCTCCGGTTCGGAACCCACGCTGGGATCCGCGCCTTGCCCCACTGGCTTCTCTAGGATTCCTTGAAGATCCTGACGTTCGATCCGCCATCCGCTACTGGTGTAGCAGACGCCCAGATCGTGCCAGCCCTGGAAGGGAAAATCGATGGAGACGGTCGCGGCGAACCGTCCATTGTGATAGGTAAAGACACGAGACCATTCGCCCAGGTGGTGGGTGCTTTCCCGACGAACTAGGTCGGGCCGCTGGATCTCTCCAGAGTCGCTGGACGATTCGGCCGAGCGGACAGCGACTTGTGATGCCTCTTCGGGATTGACTCTGCGCCAGCGGCCCGAGTCGAGGGTGTCGGGGGGTTGATAGGCGGTTTTGAGGAGTTCGCCTAGCGCGGGTTTCCACCAGGGGGCCGAGGCGTCCAGAGAGCCTCGGACCGACGGTTGCAACACGGCGACGACTCCTAGCACAGCAAACAGGGCCGCGACCGGGAGGGAAACCGGACGACGCGACCACCACGGACCAACCGTTGGGGTTGATGAAACAGCGCGGGAGCATTTTGGAGGAGTCGAGGCTGGTCTCAGTCGCTTCATCACCACGCCAAGCTGGAGCAACACCTGGTCGCCGCTGGCGGTGAGCCCCAGCGTGAAGATGAACAGGACGATGCCTAAGACAGTGTGTGACGCGCCGCTGAACAAATCCACGTCGAACCAAGCGTAGGCTAACGCGCAGGCCACGATGCGCAGGATGTTGGCAATCAGGTCGAAGGCGACCGCCAGGGCGGTCAGGGCGGTCAGGTGCCAGGCGGGCCGCCTCAGCCAGGAGCCGAAGAACAGCACCGCGGGCAACACGGTCATCAACGATTCGATGCCCGAGCAAGCTTGTTCGACCATGAGACGACGCCCGGGGGTTTCAATGACGTTGCCCGAAACCCGGTGAATCATCTGGAACTGGTCCAGCAGGAAGCCGCTGCCCCTGGCGGCGATTCCTTGAAGGAACAGAAGCAGGCGGGTGTCCAGACCAAACGGCGGCGGCACGATCAAGGCGGCCATGCACAGGCTGGGTCCCAGCGCCTTGGCCGCGCGCAGTCCACCTACCCGTAGCGCCGCCCCCAAAGCCATCAGTCCGGTGGACAAACAGGCTAGCCAAAGCGCGAACCGGGTGGCCGACAACCAGCAGGACAACGCCAGACCCAGCCAGGAGAGGGCCAGCACGAGTCCCCCTAGCCAACGAACCGCTCGACCCGGCATCTCCAACCGCATCCATCCCAGGTTACGCCAAGCCAATAGACCAATCCCCACGAACACTAAGGGGAAATGCTCCGAAAACGGACGATTCCACAAGTGTTGAACCAAGGCGGCCAACCACGGCAGCGAAGCCAGCGCCCCCAGGCTCCAGATCCCCCAGGGGAAGGTCGAGCGGACCGTGCCGGCGGGGTCGGGCGGCGGGTCGGACCACGTGGAAGAGGTCATGGCAGATCCTCGACGAGTTTGCGGTAGATGGGACGTTCCAAGGGGTGGAGGTCGGTTTCCAGGAGGTCGTCCCGGCGGGCTTGAGCGAGCCGGACGCCGGCTTCGTCGAGGTTGCGCGACAGGAAGTAGGCCCAAGCCAGGTGGAAGCGGATGACCGGGTCGTTCTTGTCGTTCAGCGCGGCTTGGAAGTCGTTGACCGCTTGATCCAGGCGACCTTGGGCCAACGCGACGAGTCCGCGGGTGTCCAATAGGTTGCCAAGGGGCCCTCCGCTTTGGATCGCGTCGTTGACGGCCTGAGAGGCTTCACGCAGGTCGCGGCGGGACAGTGCCAGCAAATAAGCCAAATTGTTGCTGGCCTGGCGGTGACTAGGTTGGGCGGCGCGGACTCGGCGGAAGCACTCGATCGCCTCGTCGTAGCGTTCCTGGCGATCTCTCAGCAGACCCAAGGCGTTGAAGAAGGCGATGCCCTGGGGATCTTGGGCGGTCGCGCTGATGGCTCGATTGAGGGTGCGATCGAACCGAAGCAGTTGAGAGGGGTCCAGATCGATCCGGCGGTCGAGCGCTTGGGCGGCCAGGTCGGCCAGGGTTCGGGTGAGGGCGGGATCAACCAACGGTTTGTTGGAGGGGGGGGCTTGGACCCTCTGGTCGAATCGGGCGAGGTATTCGTCGATCAGGTCCAGCAGTCGCTCGGGGCGACCCGCCCGACTAAGCAAGCGGGCCGATTCCCGACGCAACGCCGGATCGGGCCAGGCGGCCGGGTCGTCCAGCTTCTCTGGCTCCAGCAACTGGATCGCCTCGTTGAGCCGTCCGGTCTGCTCAAGCAACCGAGCTCGGTCGATCAACGGGATCGAGTCGTCGGCCAGCGCCACGTTGGTGAGGTTCATCGCCAGCACTCGTTTGTCCTCGGCGTAGGCCAGACGGGCTTGGAGCAAGCGGGTGCGGCCCATTGCGGGCTGACGTTGAACCAGGATTCTCACGGCGGTTGAGGCGTTGGCGGTGTCGCCGCGTTCCAGAAACTCCCACGCCAGCGACGCGACCCGATCGAGGTCGATCCGGTCTTCCTTCAAGTAGCGTTCGTAGGCGCGACGCGCGGAGGGCCAATCGAGATTGATCCGAGCCAACTCCGCCACCCGGAGCCAATCCTCCGAGCGTCCGGGGTCGAACATGGCGGCCTGTTCGATCAGTTGGATCGCCTGACGACGACGCTCGCCATCCCGAAAGCGTCCCAGAATGGCGGCTTGGATCCGTAGGTCGTCGGCCAGCGGACCACCGGGACGCCCCAGGTTGGTGGCGATTAACTCCAGGGCCTCGGTCAAACGCGCTGGGTCCACGCCGGTCATGAACTCAGCGACCGCGGCCGCTTCGGACCCCGCGCCGCGTTGGGGATCGGTCCCGGAGGGGTTGGAACGATCGCGTAGCGCCAACAGATCGGCCAAACGGCGGCGGGCCCGTTCGAGTTGGCTGGCGGTGGCGGTGGCGGGTTGGTCCTGGGGGTTCGCTTCCAGAACGGCCCGCACCTCGAACTCGGCCTGATCGAACCGGCCGGCCTGGAGATGAACTTCGGAGGCTTCCAGCCGAATCTCGGCGCGTTCCGCTGCCGAGGCGGTCTTGCGAGCCCGTTCGAGGGCGGCGGACGCTTCGTCGAGTCGTCCGGCGTTGCGATGGAGCCGGGCGTCGAGAACCGCCAACGCCGTAGGGCTCAGCGCCTTGGCGGCGGCCTCGCGCACTTTGGCAACGTCTTGATCCCGTCCCGAGTAGCGAGTCAGGGTGGAGGCCCAACCGCTCCAGGCGTCCAGCGCCTCGTCGGGGCGTTGGGTGCGGCGCGCGCGGACGATCGCTTCGCGGTAACGGTCCACGGCGGAGGCGTACAACCCCAACCGCTCCAAGGCGCGACCCTCCCGCACGAGCGGAGCGATGTCGTCGGACGGGTCGATGGGGATTGCCTTGGGAGGCACCGCCGAGTCGTGCCGGTGCAATGCTTCGGACCCGCCCTCGATCAGAAGGTCGGCTAGGCGGTTCAAGTCGTCGCGGGCCAGGGCCGCCTCCACGGCGAGAATCCGCATGAGAGAGGTTTGGCCGATCTGGGGCCTTAACTTGTTAAGGGCGGCGTCGAGTTGGGCGTAGCGGCCCTGAGCCGCCAACGATCCAAGCAGCAGTTCAGCGGCGGCCACTGAATCCGGGTCAATCTTCAACGCCTGGTTGGCGTGCTCGATGGCCTGATCCCAACGTCGGACGCGGGCGGCGATTCGACCTCGGAGCGTCAGCACAAACGACCAGGCGGGTTGACGTTGAGTCAGGTCGGCCAGGAGAGCGTCGGCTTGAGCCAGCCCGGTCGCCTCGGCGGCGACGCGGGAACCAGGCGTCCGATCGACGGCCCTAGCCGTGTGAGATTCTGCGCGTTGGTCCGAGGGGGAGGACGGGGTCTCGGCCTCAATGATCAGGCGAACCGCTTCAGCCAACCGCCACCAAACGCCCCCGGATCCCTCGATCGCACGCCAGTGGTCGCGGAGTTGAGCCAGACGGGGGGAGTCGCGCTGCTCCAACGCGAAAGCCAGGTCGAAGCGGCGCAAGTGGGCGTTGCCGGTGAACTGGTCGGACCAGCGTTCCAGAATCCGGCGGACCTCCTCGTCTTGTCCCAACCCGCTGAGGGTCGCCAGCAAATAAACGCGCACGCGGTCGCCGCGATCGCCGGCGAGTTGCTCGACGGACCCGACCATGTCCTTGAGGGCCGCGACCGCCTCGGAACCACCCACCTGGGACCACCCAGCAATGAGCCCCCAGGCGCGATCGAACGGGTCAAGGGAAGCGCGAGCTAGTTGAGCCAAACGGTTGCGGGCCGATTCGCCCCGTCCGGCTCGAGCCTCCAACGCAGCGGAAAGCGCGAGGAAGGCGGCCTGATCGGGATGACGCCGCAGCGCCTCGTCGAGTTCGGAGGCTGCTTCGGGACGCCCACGGGCCAACTGGCCCTGAATGCTGAGCAATCGCATGCCTGGATCAGTTGGCAGCACCTCGCGCAGGTCAATCAACATCGCATTGAACCCATTCCAGCTGCGCGACTTGGGATCGGTCTCAAGCAGGCGGGCGTATTCCAGCCACGCCAGAAGAAGACGGGCCCGGGTAAACGTCGAACCCAGGGGAGCGGCCACAAGCAGCGCGTCGTCCAAACGCCCTTGCCACCCCATGAGATCAGCCAACCGGGCCCGAACGGTAGAACGCTTGGGGTCCAGGTCCAGCACGTCCTTCAGAACTCGGATTTGCTCGTCGAACCGATCCAAGAGCCGTAAGCAGTTGGCCAGGGTCAGGCCGGCGCGCACGGCCGTTTCCGAATCGTCTTTCAGGGAGTTTAAGGCGTTTGTCAGAGGTGCGACGGCCTCACCCGGTCGGTTCGAGCGAGCGAGGATCATTCCTTTGAAGAACTGCTGCAGCGGCTCGAGCGCCGGCAGGTTGGGCCATTGGGCCAGTTCGACATCGAGTTCCTCGCGGCGGTCTAACTCCAAGAGAAGGTCGGCCAAATCGAAGCGGAGCCGACGCGCTTCGGGAAAGCGGTCGCGGGCGGTTCGCAAGACGGCCAGCGCCTCCAGAGGGCGTCCGGCGCGTTTGAGAATCCGAGCGCGTTGCAGGGCGAAGCGGGGATCGAACACCTCGCGGTCGGAAAAACGCGCCAACAGCGTTAGAGCCTCCTCGAAGCGTTGATCGCTGACCAGCGCCTCGCTCCAGCCCAGCGCCAGGTCGGGCGAAGTGGGATCCAGTTCATGGGCGCGTTGCAGGGCCCGGGCGGCGCGCTCCGGGTCCAGACGCTGGCAAACCCGCGCCTCGGCAAGATGAGCCGCGGGATTGGAGGAGTGTGCTTGTATGAACTGACCCAGCAACCGCCATCCTCGTTCGCGGGTGGCTTCATACTTCAAGAGATGCTCGAGTTCGCCCTGCCAGGCGGCGATGAGGTTGGGGTCGGCCTGACGAGCGCGGGAAAACAGTTCGGCCGCCTCCGCTTCGCGGCCCTGGAGCTTTTGAACCACCCCGGTCAGATAGATCAGCTCCGGATCGTCCGGACGCATGCGAACCAGAGGCTTGAGGTCGCGGATCATGGCCTCGGGACGACGCGCTCGGGCGTTGTATCGAACCAGTCGGATTAGGATTTGGGGATCTTCACGGTTTTGTCGCTCTGCATATTCGAGCATGGCCAGTCGCCGCGCTTGAACCAGGGGGGCGTCCCCCAAAGCCTCCAGCCGGTCGATCACGTCCACCACCACCTCGATCGGAACCCCTGTGGTGGTGACGATCCATTCGGCCTGATCCAGCGCGGTTTCTATGTCGCCGCGTCGCAGCGCGTTCGTCATCAGAGCGCGACGCCAATCGATCTGATCGGGGTGGAAACGCAAGCCGTCGAGCAGCAGGGAGTCCAACGATGCAATCTGGTCGGTTCCCATCCATTCGGGAGGCTGGTTCAGAAACTCGGCGAGATGATCGTGGGATCGGAAATCTTCGGGATGGTGAGTAAGAAACGGCTTGAGAGCCTCCAGGGCGGCTTGGAAGTCGCGGCGTTCGAGAGCGGCGTCAAAGCTTTCGAGGGCCGCCGTGCGATCCCGCTGGATCCGCCAGCGGTCGTAGATGCCTGGCGCGAAGATCGCGCCGAGGATCAAAATCACCAGAAGCAGGCCGCCCAGAATGGCTTTGAGCAGGAAGGAGGAATCCCATTCGGGGATCTCGGCTCGGGTCCGTCCAGTCTGAACCGCGTCGAGACGGGGTAGGGAACCGAAACCCCGACCGAGCGGAGGGCCACCAGCGGGACTTTGGGAAGGTTTGGACATGGACCGGCGGGGTGGTTGGGAACGCGGGGGAAAAACGGTTGAGGGAGCGCAGGCGCGGCGAGTGGGTCGCGCCTGGTGTAGGGATAATGACCACGATCGGGGATCGGCAGGGCTTGAGTTCGCCCCGCCGACCCCCGTAACGGGAATGACCGCGGGGGTGAACCATCCTCAATGGGTCGCCATTGGCCGAGGTGATCGCCGGTTTGGAATCCCTTGAGGTCTTGGAGTCGAGTTCAACTCTGATCTGATCCAATCTGATCCGATCCGGTCTGGGCGTCGATCGGGCGGGGTGGATGTTGATGTGAGGGGATCGGTTTTCCCCCGCGATCCACGCCGAACGTGTGGGATTCGATTCAGTCCGACACACTCCTCGAATCCGAACGTCGATTCGACCGTTGGGGACGGGATTGGATTAGCGATTCGCTAGACTAGCTTGGAGGCGGTCCCGAAGCTGCTTGAGATCGGGACGTTCCAAGGGGTGGAGCAACTCGGGCTTGAGTCCCTTCGCCTCGGCCTCGTTGAGCCAGTTGCGTGACTCCTCCAAACGGTTGGCGACCTCGCAGGCGCGGGCCAGATGGAAAAGGGCGACGGGGTCATCGCGATCGCCGACGACCTTGAGAAGGGTCTGAATGGCTGAATCGGCCTCCCCTTGTTTGAGCAGGACTAACCCGCGGGTGTCCATCAAGTCGCCGACCCGACGGGTGAAGTTCATCGCGCGATCGATATTGCGACGGGCCTCGGCGAGGGTGCCTTCGGCGTCGGCTCCCAGAGCCTGGAGGAAGGCGAGGTTGTTGAGGACCACAAAGTTGTCCGGCTGGATGGCGAGGACTTGGCGGTATGTGGCGGCCGCTTCGGCGTGGTGGCCGCGGGTGTCGCGGATGAGAGCCAGCGCCAGGCCGAAGTCGGCCAGGTTGTTCCGTTCGTCCTGCTTAATCCGTGCTTCGACGATCGACTCCAATTCGCTGAGGATGGCTTCGTTGGCTCCTGAGCGGGGGTCGAGGATTTGGCCAACCAGGTCGGTGATAACCGGATTGGGAAACTCACCGAGGCCCGCCTTGAGGCGTTCAAGTGCTTCGGCGGCCCGACCCCGGCGGGCGAGGAACCCGGCGAGTTGGCCCCGGGCGAGCGGGCCGGTGGCGTCGCGGGCCTGGGCGGCTCGGCGCAGCAGGGTTTCGGCACGCTCGGGTTGATTGATTGACTCCCAGAGCGCGGCCAGCTCCAGGTCAGGCAGGGCCCGGGTCTTTTCGAGTTGATCGAGTTGCGTCGTCGCGGTGCGAGCATCTCCCTTGAGGTGGGCCAACCGCGCCTGCAACGCCTTGATCCGGGGGGAGGGGGCCGGTGGTGTCTCTGACGACATGCCAGGCTGGGGCTCAGTCAAGCGGCTTAGGGCGATCGAGGCGAGTTCCCGATCCTTGCGATCCAGGAAAACTCGGGCAGCGATTTCCAGTTGCGCGGGCACGGCGTCGCGATCATTGAGCCATTGTGTGAACATCGGTCGCGCTTTGGGCCAATCGCAACGGGCCTCGTAGGCGAGGGCTAGTAGGAACCGCTCAATCGGTTTGAGCGGCTCCAGCCGGGCGATCTCCTCCAGCAGCGTGATGGCCGCGGGCACTTGATCGGGCAGGCGGATCAGGCCGATCGAACGCAGCCGTTTGTCCTCCAGAGTTTCTCCCAGGATCAGGCTGTTGGCTTCGATCAGCTTGAGCGCCTCCGCCAGCTTGGCAGGATCGGAGGAGGGGCCGATCAGAATCAGTTCGGCTAGTTTGCGGCGGGCTTCGATTTGAATCGCCGCGGGCAGGTTGGCGATGGCCAGGGTGCGTCTGAGGTCGGCCTCGGCCTGGTCGAGTTGACGACGGTTGGCTCCCAAAATCGCCCGACAGATCAACGCTCGGCCGAACTCGGGACGCTGGGCCAGCACTTTGTCGTAGAGGGCTTGCGCCTGGTCGTATTCCTCCAGAACATGGTGACAGCGGGCTAGGGTGAACTCGCGCAGCACGGGGTCGGGCAGATCGCGTTCGATTTGCCTCATGAGGGCGCGAGCTTCAGGGGCCGCGTTGGTAACACGCAACTGCTCGACCAGAAGGGGATAGATTTCCGAAGCAATCTCGGCCTGAGCCGCGCGTTGTTCGGGCGGCAGCGTGCGGTAGAGGGTGAGGGCTTTACGGTAGGTGACGATGGCGTTGATCGCCTGACCGGACGCCTGTTCGATCCGCGCTTTGGTGACCAGACCGGCGAGGCTGGTGTCGTCCAGTGCTTTGGACATATCCTGGGCGCGTTGCAGGTTGCCGCGTCGGATGGCCACTTCAGCGGCCATAGCACGCAGGTCGTCAGTGAGCCGGATTTTCGTTTCAAGCTGGGCGATCAGTTCATCGAGATCCTTCCAACGTCCAGCTAGGGCGTACTGATTGGCGAGAAAGCGACTTGCCCGCAGGTTGTCGGGGGCCAACTCGAGCGCTTTGCGGCCGTGGGCGATCGCCTCGTCGGACTTGCGCTCCAGCACTGCGAGATCCCCTAGGAAGAGCCAGACGGTGTACCAGTCGGGTTGGGAGCGGGCGAGTTTCTCCAAAATCGCGCGGGCTTGGGTCAACTCCGGGGAAGAGGCCGCGTCCGCTGGCGGTGGGGCCGAGTTCTCAGCCAACGGCGTGGGACCGGTCTGGCTTCGGTTGACGGCTTGGATGTGGCGGAGCATCAACCGAGCGGCATCAGCGAGGCTGGCCTCACGACTGTCGGGCCCCTGAACCCGTCGGAACTGGTCGCGCAGACGGCTCAACGCCTCCTCGTCCCGGCGGGCCATTGCCAGTTCCAGGTCGAACCGCATCAACTCGGGGTTGTCGGGATCGGCTTGGGCTAGTTGCTCGAGCGCTTCGGAAGCGGCATCGGCTCCTTCGGAGGCCAGGAGGATTTGTAGAATGCGCGACGCGAGGGGCCGACGTGATTCGGGAGGAAGACCTGAGACTTCACCCACCAGGCGTTTGAGGGCGGCGAGGGATTCCTTGTCTCCCATGAGGGCGTAGGCGTCGATTTGGGCGCGGAGGGATTCGACGGGGTCAAGGATAGTTTGGCGGGCCAGACGCACCAGGTCGCGCCCACCAGCCGGGTCGCCCCGTCGATGGGTCAGCACCGCCGAGGAGCTCCAAACCACTGGGTTTTGGGGATAACGGCCGCGCAACGAGGCGAGGAGTTGGTCGGCTTGTTCGACCTGGCCCCGCAGCAACATCGCTTGGACCCGCATCAATTCCGCCGCCGGGTCGCCCGGGTTGAGCCGGATTGCCTCCGAAATGGCTCGATCGATTTGGACCCAGTCGCGGGCCAACTCGTCTTGGATGGTGGCTCGGTTGAGGCTCAAGGCGGCCGCTTCGAGGGCCGCGGATCGGATCATGTTCGCAAACGAGTCGTTGACTTGGTTCTGACCGCGATCCCGCTCCACCAGGTTCCGGAGCGGTTCGTTCAGCGAGGCGACCGCTTGGGACAGAGCCCGGATGCGGTCGTCCAGACGTCCGAGTTCGGCGTGGCAGCGGGCGGCCAGCAGCAACGCCCGGATGCGACGCTCTGGTTCGTCGCTTAGGCGGGTGATGAGCGGGTCGAGGATTTGCAGGGCGTCGCTGGGTCGGGACCGGGCCGCCAGGGCCAGGGCTTTCATGTAATCCTTGGCCGACTCGTTGAGCGGGTTGTCGCTCTTGGGCCAGGCTGCGAGGAACTTGTCCAGATCGTCCAGGCGGTTGGCGACGAGGTAGGTGTCGGCCAGGCTTTCGCGGATGGGAATCGAGAACGACAGCGACTTCATCGCCCGTTCCAGGACGTCGATGGCCAGTTCCGGCTTGCCTTCGCTCACGTAGAGCGAGGCCAGCAGGACTGGCAGTCGGTCGTCCATCGGCTGAACATTCCAACCCTGCTGAATCAACGCGATCGCCGAGGCGATTTGGTTGGCTTTGATCGCTTCGCGCGCCCGCGTGAGAACCACTTCGGGGTGGAGGGGTTCAAGTTCGCCGGCCCGCTCGATTTCGATCTGGGCCCGATCCGGGTTGATCCCCCGGTAGATCTGATGGGCGATGAGATGCGCGCGGGCTTGGCCGGGGTTGGCCGCCAGCATCGCCGAGACTGCCTCGTCAATCTGGCCGCGGGTCGTCGGGTCCGACGCCAGCACCGCCAAACGAGCGGCGTGAGCGTCGAGCAAGCCGGGATCCTTGGCGATCGCCGCGTTCAACAGTTCCAGGCTGCGCTCCAACCGCCGTTGCGACGAGGCCAACACCCCCTGGAAGTAGAGGAGTTCCGCGTCGTTGTCGCTCCCTTTGTGGATCCCCTCGAACAATTTCGAGGCGGTCTCGAATTGGCCCACGTCAAGCGCCGCCTTGACTGCCCGACGGGTGATCGTCGGGTTGTTGAGCGTGTTCTTGACCGCTGCCTCTGCGATGGCAAACCGTTGGTAGCGGCAAAACGGTGAGTCGCCTAGTTTGGCCAGATCGTCCAGCGCGTCCTCAATGAACTTGACATCGACCCGGGGCGTCGTCGCCAGCCGGAATGCCTGAGTCGCGGCTTGTTCGAAGTCGCGCGTCTTGACCGCCAGTTTCCGAACCGTTTCGCGCCAAGGCACCTGTTGGGGATGATACTTCAGCGCTTCGTTGAGGACAACGATCGCCTCACGGGCCTGATCGTCGCTGAGTTCGTCCAGCGAGGTCAACAGGATCGTGTTGAGTTCGGCAGGCAGTCGGAAGTCGCCAGGATTGGCTTTGAGGAATTCACCGCTGATGGCGATTGCTTGGGAGAAATCCTTGCGTGTCAGACTCTCCCGGATCTTCTCGATTGCATTGATGCGGGTCTGGCGGGTTTGGAAGCGTTGGTAATAGCTCGGCCCCACCAACGCGCCGACCCCTGTGATCGCCACCAGCAGCACCACTCCGACGATCACCATTAACCGCCGCGATTTGATCCGATCAGCCGGTTCGTTGAGGGGATGGCGGGGGAGGTGGGGCATCCGTGGTCCCTGCTCGGATGCTTCGGACGGTTTGAAGTCTCCCTTGGCCAGGATTTTGCCTAACGATTTGGAACGTCCGGCGAGCTTATGGAACCCTTGGGAAGGGGGGGTGGGCGGGGGGGACGTCGATCGACCACCCAGGGG
>Ga0209017_10001616_pt1 | contig 16594 bp, 11 predicted proteins | sample YNPBryunderm2012_FD_185812 | JGI IMG/M metagenome (GOLD analysis project Ga0209017, IMG submission 185812) | Anoxygenic and chlorotrophic microbial mat microbial communities from Yellowstone National Park, USA - YNP Bryant MS undermat 2012... ... | reverse complement strand
GACGACTGCGTTGGACCCCCGACTTCGACCAAGGCGGCCTCTCCTATCAACTCGTCGGACAAGTCAACGACGGTGTGGATTCCACACCGTTCACAATCCAGGTTGAGGTCCGCAACGTCAATCTCCCCCCTACGTTGGATCCCATCGACGACCTTGAACTCAATGCCGATTCACCTGGAATCACCCTCCCTCTCAAAGGCTTGACAAGTGGCCCGCCGGGTGAGTCGCCCCAGATCGAGTCATTGGAGTTCGAGGTGATTCTCAGCGCGCCCGAACTTCTCAGCACCGCTCGGGTGGAGCCGGATCAAAACGGTGGCGTTCGCCTACGGTTGACGCCGTCAGGACTGCCCGGCGTCACCGAGGTCCGCGTTGTGGTCAAGGACGACGGGGGCACCTTGGATGGTGGTCTCGATCGTGTGGAACGTTCCTTCCAACTTCAGATCAATCCCGTTCCCGAGCCACTTCCTCCCGAGGTGGACCTCGAGACGCCTCCCGATTCGGAATCGTCACCCGTTTTATCCCGCGATGATCAGAACATCATACGGATCAGCGTCCCCGCGAACACGGGTATATTCACGTTTGTCATTACAAGAATTCGTTCGTTTGTTCAAGAGAATTATTCCATTTTGCCACGGATTCAGATTGGTCAAGTCAATCCGCCGCTGGTTCGGGTGGAACTCGCGGACATTGTGGAGACCCATTCTGGGATCGACCTTCCACCGGGTCTTCGATTGGTGGACGTCCGGTTTCGGGTTATTCCGCTGGACTCGATCACGGCAGGAGTGACGGGCCGATTCATGATCGAGATTGAGGATGTGGGTTTCCTTCCGACGACCCGTCGCCTTCAAGTCTTTGAATTTGCGTTGGACATTCAACCGTCAAGGATGCCACCGCCCTCGTTGAAGTTGGCCCCCCCCCAAGTGCCCGAGGAGAACTCCGACCAACTCTCGCGCGACGACGTGGTTCTAGCGATCCTGCCCGCCAGCGGTTCGTTTCCCCTCGACCCCAACGGCGGGCTGGCGATCAACGGGTCCGTGATCCCCCCCTTAGCCTCCGCTGGGGGCGGGTCATCTGGATCCGAGACGGTCGCTCAAGACGACGAGGACGAGTCGGACCGCGAGGCCGGGGTTCGCCTCTGGGAATCCGGCCCCTCTCTGGTGGCCGCGGAATTGCTGGCGGAACTCTTGATCGACACGCTCGACTGGGAGTCTTGGCTCGCCGCGTTAGATTGGAAGGAACTGGCGCGTCAGCTCGTCACTATGGGGGTTGGACGTCGAAAGATCGGTCTCGAGGCGCTCAACCCATCCGACCTGCCCATGATTGGACTCTTAGGCGATGAGCCGCTCGCGCCCCGTGACGGCGTTTTGGAAGTGGACCCGTTGGGGGAGGAAGTCCTTCAACTCCTGGGTGTGATCCCCCTGCGGACGCGACCTCAGACGCCCATTTTATCGACACATCGAACCGACCAGGATTCCGCCGACGCGAGCGACTTCCTCGCCGATCGCCTTGAAGTCTTCTGGCACCAGCTGGCCGAGGACTCCGACCCATCCACCTACCCGACCTTGGCCGCAGGATCAGTTCCCTCGTCTCCGGAGTCGGCCATGAGGGAGCCGGAGGTGGCGGACCTAGACATCGTCGAATTTGAACGAGACGACGGCGCGGGCAGAACCACGTCGTTCCAGACCACGCGGCCACGAAGATAGTCGGCCACGCTCAAGGTGGCGATCGCCACATATGCTATGATTCCCGGAAACATCAGCAGGCCTGCACTCAAGGGAACCCGCAGATAACGGCACACGGGCGCTGCGGCGGCCACCTGACCCGCCAGACCAATCCCCCCCCACACGAACATGTGAGGTTGGTTGGTCGCCGCGGCCCACGCCAAACCCAACCAGGGCAAGCCGGCCAAAGCAACTCCCCCAACCGCGCCCGTGATGTAGCGTTTGAGTTCGTAATCCATTCCAGCAAACGCATTTTTGCGCAAGCCCCGAATCAAATCACTCCAAGACCCATAGGCATGCGTTTCAATCAACCGAGGCGCAGCGGCGACCCTCAAACGGCCTCCGGCCCGCTTGAACGCCTCCGCCAACAGGATATCTTCGACAATCTCGCCCTTGACGACGGTGTGACCGCCGATTCGCTCGTAAGTCGAACGACGAACCATGATGAAGACGCCGTGGGCAAACCCGGTAGCTCGTCGTGGGTCGTTCACTCTGGGAAAGGAATACAACTGCCACAGAAGATGTCCCAGCGCCAAGCCGACCGCGGCTTGCAGACCGGTCCTAATCCGATAGCCCGGAGGCAGGCTAATCAGATCAACCAGCGTGTCTTCCCGAAGCGATCGCGTCATCCCCAGCGCGATTTCGAGGGTGTGGGGATGCAAACGAGCATCGGCGTCGATGAACGCGATCCAAGTGATCGGTGCCCGCCCCGACTCCGTCGCCAGCATCTCCGACAATGCTACAGTTCCCTGGTGAATTGCCCAGGTTTTGCCAACCCACCCCGGCGGGCGCTGCCGTCCATGAATCACCTTGAGGGGAAGCGTGCCTCGTGCGACCCACGACTCTAAAACGGCGGTCGTCCCATCCGTCGAGCGATCGTCCACAACAATCACCACCTCGGGTTTCCGAGTCTGAGCGGCCAGATCCTCCAGCAATCCGCCAATCCGTTTGCGCTCGTTGCGCGCGGGAATCACCACCGCTAAACCCTGCGAGGATCTCGTGGAGTCTCCCGATTCAATCGCTTTGGTCGAGTCCCCTTCGATGTCGGGTTCGACGAACGGGGTCAAGGCGGCCGCCCAGAGCGAGCGGACCGCCAGCATCCACCAACCTAGCGCGACCACCCCAACCGCGATGGTGGGATCCAAACTCATCGCCCGAAACCCCGAATGGAAACCGATCGGGTCGCCTTGCGAAGCGGAAAATCCTTGGCGATCCGCGCTGCTACGATTTTGCCGCTTTGCACCACCATCGGCATCCCCGGCCCCGGTTGAACCGCCCCCCCCACGAAGTAAAGCCCCGGCACCTCTTTAAGGATGGGCAACGGTCGAAAGCCTCCATTGAGGATGTTGTGCGAGGGTCCCAACCCATAGATTGAACCCCTAAATGCATAGAATCGACTCATCCAGTCAGATGCAGATGTGATATAACGATGACGAATTGAGGCGTTTAGCCCTTCCAATCCTGAGTCTTCCAACCGCTTGATCGCGCGATCGGCGTAAGCTTCCTGGAATTCGCGGGTCGCCTCCGGTTCGATGGGATCACCCTCCCGCTTCAAGGGAGGGATGTTGATGACCATGAACGGATTAGAACCACCCGGTGGCGCGTCGCCAGGGTCAGTGACGCTGGTGGTGTTAACGTAAAGAGGAGGATCGTCAGGGTAGCGATGTTCGTGATAAATCTGTCGATAGACCTGCTGGGAACCGGGCGTGAGGGTCAAGAGGTGGTGGCTCAGGTGGGGCCAGACGCGGTCGCAGGCCAGTTGGACGGTGAAGAAGGAGGTGGAGGGTTCCGCGCGCCCCGAGCGCATCGCTTGAACTTCCTGGGAGAGGGGGCCGCCCCGAAGCATGCGAAGAGTGTGAATGTAATCGGCGTTAGAGACCACGATCTCGGTTTCGATCGGTCCTTGCGAGGTAGCCACCCGAGTCACGTTTCCAAGGGCGTTGCGTTCGATCGCCTCAACCTCGACGCCGGTGCGTATCTCGATCCCTACTTCGCGGCAGGCCGCCGCTAAAGCGCGGGGAATCGCGGCGATCCCCCCCTGGCAGGGATACCAGACCCCCTCGCGCAGAATGATCCAGGGCATGATGACCAGCGAGGCCGGAGCGGAGGCCGGATCGAATCCCGAATAGGTGGGAAAGCCGTAGAAAAGCTCGCGGATCCACGGATTCTTAAACCACTGCTTGATTTCCTCGACATAAGTGGTGTTGGGTGAGATGACCGCGGCCGAGACCATGAGGGGTGAGAGCATGACTTGGGGCCAGGTCTCTAGGATGCGATCACAGTAGGATCGGCCAATGAGCTTGGCGAACCGATCGACCTTAGCCAGGAAGAATTGAAGCGCCTGGGCGTCGTTGGGGTCGATTTGGGAGAACGCCTCGACGCATCCCTGTTCGTCGGCGGGGATGGTAAGCGTGCGGCCGTCGGAGAGAATGACCTCAAAGGCGGGGTCGAGCCGTTTGAAAGGCAAGAAGGCGTCGGGGTCGAGCCGTTGGGCTTCGAATAGCTCGCGGTAGACCCAGGTCATCACCACGATGCTGGGGCCTTCGTCCCACCTCCAGCCATTCCAGGAGCGAGTCGAGGCTTTGCCGCCGGGGGTGGCGTGCCGTTCCAACACGATCACGTCGTATCCCCGCCGGGACAGTTCCAAGGCGGCTGAGAGGCCGCCCAGACCTGCGCCGATCACCACTGCTTTGCGCGTCGCCATGCGATTGTCGCTCCCATCCGACGCTTCGCCCCCTTCGGAACTCGTCGGGGCGTTGTTCGTCGTTCGTGGGGAGTTTGGACGATCCTCCAACGATCGGCAAGAGGCCGCAGCTTGCCGAGTAGACCTTGGCGTGGAGAATATAAAGTTAAAGTTGGGTCAAACGAGTCTGGAGTGTGAACGAGCCGTCACCCTCGTTGCGTGGGGATTGAGATTGGTGCGTCGTCGTGGACGCTGGCTCGGCCCACCAGCCTTGAAGTTGTCCAAAGCGTTCCAGCAACACTGCGCCGGCCACTCCGAACGCCACCAGGGTGGCGACCAACGCCATGCCCTGCGCGATTTCTTGGGAAGCACGAAGCCCTTCGGGATGAACTCCTTCAACCGAGCGTCCCAGCACCGCGATGGCGGTCAGCGCGAGTTCGGCAACCAGTACCATCCCCCCCGCCGCGAAGAGAAGACACCACCCGCGTACATCCACGCCCAGGGTCATCGCCGCCAGAATGACCAAGACTCCGCGGTAGGCGTGGGCAAAAAAGCTGGAGTCGCGTCGCAACGCTAGTTTCAATCCCCTTAGACCCGCCAACGCCTTGGCCCGACCCGTGCGGGGTTCCCGTGCGCTGGGGACCAACCAGTGAGGCGGTGGAGTCATGTTGGCCAGTTTGAGCGCGGTGGAATTGGGTGGAGTGGGGCGTGGGAAGTCCAACGTCGCGTGGCGTTTGCCCAAGACCACCGCTTCTGGAACGGTCGCGCCTTGAGAACAACTCGATGCCTTCGCCTTGGGATCGGCCAGGGATGGTGCGGAGGATTTGGTGGCGTCCCCCGAGGTTTGAAGATCGCGCGGGTTCACGTCAAGTCTCACCCTAACAAAATCAAAGAAACGTGCGTGAATTGTCATTCAGACAGACGGTGTGACACGACGGGAGTCGGCGGTGGGTTGCGAAGACGGGACTTGCAAACTTCTCATGGAACACGTCGCCACCTTTGTCAATCACTGCGTAGGAGCGTAGGGAATCACGCTCTCCAATCGACTAATCGACGATCCCGAACCCAGTTGAAGATGGGGCGAAAGCCGTGGCGCGACCTCTAAGCCAAAGGTATAGTTGTCGCGCTGAGGATCGACCGCCAGACCAACCGTCACGAGGGTATCGGCCCCGATCCGCGTCAATGCGAAGTTGGTTCCCAGAAGAATCTGGTTCGAGAAATCGTAGTTGGTTGAGGCCGTCAGATAATATTTCGGACTCAACCAGTAGAAGATGGTGGCGTAGAACGCCGAGGTTTGGAAGGTATCGATATCGAAGAACGACCCACCAATGGCGAATGAACCTTTGGGGTCGCGGCGGATATCCAGACCAGCAGTAACGACCGAGAGTCCCCGACCGGTCACTGGCTGACCATCGGGACCAAGTCGTCCGCCGGTCACGTCGTAGAACTCGAACCAACCGCTGGAAACGATGCTGGTCCGATCGCCGATCATCCAGCGATAGTCGTACATTGTTTGACCCAAAGACTCGCCGAAATTGTCGCGCTGGGCGTTGGGAAAGAAGGTGGTAGCGAGGTTCAGCTGCATGTAGTCCACGATCCGAGGCGCTTCTAATGGTCCGCGTTTGGTCTGCAACCGTTGGTCCAGCGAAAGTTGAACGGTCTCGATCGAGTCCAACACGTCGGTCGTGCCGGTGATTGGGGAAATTTGACGGCGCAGCACCAAAAGCCGGGGGTCCAGCTCGCGGGGGGGCAACACGGTGGGATAGCTGTTGAGCAAAAAGTAGCGTCGGACAAATTCATACGTATTGTCGTCGAGGTCATCCATCACCGCGAAGCTGTCAAGAGGCTGGCTGGAATGAGCCCGTCGATAGTTGGCTGTCAACGTGGCCTTGTGGGCCAAACCGTTGAGGTTGAATAACTCGTCGCGGACTTCGGGATACGCCCGCCAAGCCGTCACGCTGGCTCGCGCTCCGTAGGCTCCCCACGCCCTGCCGATCTCGTCGCCGCGAAGATGATTGGTCCAGCCCGCGAGTTGCCCCTGGGCGTAGGGTGAAATTCTTAACACCCCAAGATTGATGGGCGCGTCGAGTTGGTGGGTCGTGTGGCCACGAAGCGCCGTGAAGGCCCCATTGGTGTTGGACACCGGGTCGAACGGCAGAAACGCTCGGCCGCCACCAGGAAGCGGAAAGAGAAAACGGTTGTTCACTTCCGATGCCGTATGGATGTTGGCATAGGCCACCCCCGTCGAACCAGAGTAGGTCAGAAGACCACCCAGGGGGGAATCGCCCAGACGATAATAATCCAGCTTGGGCAACCATTGGGTTTCGGTGTACCAGTCTTGAAAGTTGCCCTCGACCAAGCCGGTCAGAGCCATGTTGCCGCGTTGATAGTTCAGATAGGCCAGCGTTGCCTGATCCATCCCTGAATCGAAGATCCGTTTGTAATACTGTTCCAAGAAGTTTCGATCCGAGATGTAGGCCGCTTCGATCTGAAGCCGAAAGTCATCTAACGATTCTCCCGCCTCGCGGGGCAAGAGGCTCTGCATGTGTCGCAACAGCACTCGGCCCCGGAAATCCTGAAACGCGGGCACATCCAGACGGTTCGGCCACGGCTGCCGACGCGCCAACAGCGCGTCGGCGTTCAAACGGGGGTTGGTGATGATCGCCGGACCTGGCCCCAGAATGTCGCTGGCCGACTCCCGAAGTCCCCAGATGTCAAAATAGCCGAAATAATTGCCGAAAAGTCCGGGCACCAACTCGCGGCCGTACCAAGTCAACTCCGAACCAACCGCCACCCCTCGACGCGACAGGTAGTCCACATCCAGATTCCAATCGAGAATGGTTGGCGGCCGACGTTGGCCGATCAACTTGAAAACCGACCAATCCGTTAGCACTTGAATGCCGAAAATGTTATTGGTCCGGAAGTTCACATTCCGCAACGGCGGATCGAAATCATCGTCCTCGAAGACGAAGCGAGGCCAATAAAAGATCGGCACTGGCCCCAGGAAGAAGGCGTTGTTTCGCGCGTCAACCGCCCAGGCCGGTCCCGGATTCTCGATCGGGTTGGCAGGCGGGTCATACAACGTCAGATGAATCGAACCGCTGTCGAAACGATAACCCGGCGTGGCGAATTGGCTGCCAGTGGTGGTTGTCGAGTCGGCGCGGATTCGCTTGGGACCCAACACCGGTTCCTGTCCCGGCACTGTCAGCGCGTCGCGATACTGCTGAACCACGTCGCCCAGGACTCGAATCGGCGAGAGGAATCCCGGGAGGAAGAGTTGATATTCTCCATTGAGCGCGACGAACCGCTCGGTCTGAAAATCGTAGTAGGCCGCTTTGGCCCGAGCGCTGCGCGAGTCGCCGGGACCGTCAATTTTGAGTTCGTCTTCGCGGAAGATCACGTTACCTTCAGCGTAAACTTCGATTCGGTTGGTTTTGGAGATCGCCTCGAAGCTGCGCCCTCCGCGGAACGGATCATTGTTAGCAGGAGGTTGAATCCAAATCACCGCCCGGTCGGCCGTCAGATCAACTGTGCCGGTTCCTTCCGAGTTGGGGGCGACGATTTCGATGCCACCCTCATAAATTAAAGTATAGGTGTTGGTCCCAGCGTCGAAGTAGTTGCGCAACCGCGCTCCAAACCGCGGTCTTAGCCGCACCGAGTCAAACGGGTTAGGGGGTTGGAGAATCGGCAATGGAGCGTTGGGAATCGGATCGACCTCCGGTATCAGAAACTCGGGACGACGTCCCGGACCGTTTTCCTCGACCGAGGGCAACAGATCCAAGGGAGGCGGAATGACTCCGCCGGAGCCTGGGCTGGGGTTGGATGGGACCAACAACGCAGGAGGGAAACCCCGGTCCAAGTCGCCGGGCGGAACCCTTGGCGGTAGGTCAGAACCATCCTCTTTTGACCCCTCGGGCGGGTTGAGGTCGGGCAAATCGTCGCCGCCGGGGATCACTCGGGGAGGTTGGGGAACCACGCGATCTGGCGGCGGAGGAGATTCTAAACCGGGGTCGGAGACCGCATCTCCGATCGGTGTCGGTTCATCCAACGGTGGAAAGTTCAAAGTGTCTTCACCTTGAGCTGGCCGCACTCGAGCATCCCGAGACGCGACAGGTTCGGGTGGATTCAACCTCACCCTGGGTATCACCGACGAATCCCCGCCCGAGGACGACAACGATGACGACGAGGACTCTTTGAGCGTGTTGCCCGATCCAGGCGGTTCGGTTGGGAACGCTCTAGGGTCGGCCCAAACCGCCGAAAGACTCGTCAAAACCCCGGTCATCCCGGATGAGACGGCTGCCCAGGATGGCCACGCCAGACTCCCCCAAGTCAGGATCGTCGCGGCGGTCATCGCGCCACGGCGACCGTCGAAGATGGTTCGACCTCGCACGCGCCACCCCTCACCTTTCGTCTCGTCCCTGCCGTGACGACCGGCCGTCGCAACGATTCCCGGCGGACACCCCCACGCGGGCTTCTCATCGCAACGGATTCGCTCCACCGAAATCGGAAGAACCCGCCCCGATTGCGATCACTTGATCGACGTAATCGATATACAAAAACTCAAGACTCTAGAGTGGAGGGTGGCCAGAACGACCAAGGTGAGGACGCAAAGACGCGACGCAGCGCCACCACTCCCGAGCGATCGAAGGCGATCCGATCCGGTCCGAAGTTCGCACCCCAACCAAACCGCCGTGAACGACTCGCTTCGGGAGCGGAAACCTAGGCGATCCCTCCAACCAGGTCAAGTCCGAATTGGCCAGGCTTTTGAGGTCGCGCTTCCAAAGGTGGAGCGAATGCCTGTGGTCTTGTCTTAAGTCACGTTTGTTTGTGAGCGTCCCATCCCTCCGACAAAACGGGCTTGACCCTCGTTCCAAAAGGCTCTATCGTTCCGCTCCCAAACCCAGCGGATCGAACGTGAGGAGACCTAATGATGATTGCCCAGAACGATCCGCCTCCGATTCACGTGCTGGTCCTCAACTACAACGGTCAGGACCTGCTCGCCGAGTGCCTGCCCTCGATTCTGGCGGCCGCCGAGACCTATCCCGGTTCGGCCAGGGTGACCGTCATCGACAATGGCTCCACCGATGCCTCGCTTGATGTCTTGAAGCGCTTTCCCGAAGTCGAAGTGATCCAGCGTCCCAACCGCGGTCTGGCCTCTTTCAACGACGTCCTGGCCGCTCCCCAGGTGGTGGAACCCATTGCAGTTCTCCTCAACAACGATGTCAAGCTCGATCCCCACGCCCTGGCTCCTCTGGTCGAAGCACTGCAGCGGGACCGAGACGCCTTGTTCGCAGCCCCCCTTTGTTGGGATTTCGACGGAGCCACCTATGAAGGAATGCGAACCCGCGTGCGATTCCGCTTCGGCCTGGTGCAGGGGCTTTGTCGCGTACCCGGACATGAACAGACTCTCCACCGCGCCGGACTCACCGCCTCGGCGGGTCCGGCCCTGGCAGTGAATCGTTGCGCCTTCCTGGATTTAGGTGGTTACGATCCCCTCTACTTTCCCGGTCGAATTGAAGACCTCGACCTGGGATTTCGGGCCTGGATGGCGGGCTGGGTTGGACGGTACGTCCCGGAGTCCGTGGCGTATCATCGCGGCTTCGGCTCGTTTGGTCCCCGCTACGGCGGCTTCGGCTGCGACCGTCTGGCGGTTCGCAACACCTTGCTGTTCTCCTGGAAGAATCTCGCCGGACGACGCCTGGCGATCCACCTAGCCTGGCTGCCGGCACGGGTGGTCGCGGCGCTGCTCCGCGGACGTTGGGCCTTCCTGACGGGTCTGGCTGAAGCCGCTCTTCGACTTGGTCCGACCCTGGCCGCCCGCGCCCGTCAACGCACCGGCGCTCCGGGATGGCTGGATCGCCAGGAAGCTTTCTTCCAACGGTTCGCCTTCTCGACCGACTAACCAACTAAGAGACCAGCTTCAATCCCCTAGCCTGCTCAACAACCTAGCGATGTTCGAGCATCTCTAGGCGTTTCCTTCTTCAGAACGCCCTCTTCCCCTCTTCTTGCGAGAGTCAAGGATGACCCGCGAGACTCCCCCCTCCCAACCAACTCCCACCCCGCACTCAGCCACCGACAAGCTGGAGCTGGCCGCCCTCGTGTTGGCCCGCGATGCGTCCCACCATTTGCCCGAATGCCTGAACACCCTTGCCTGGTGCGACTGGGTGGTGGTGGTGGTGGATCCCGCTTCGCTTGACGACACGGAAACCGTCGCTCGACGCTTGACGCCTCATGTTCTCGTGCGTCCCTTCGACGACTTCGCCAGCCAACGCAACGCCGGTCGGGAACTGGCCCTTCGACTGGGAGCCCGTTGGATTTTGGCGGTGGACGCCGACGAACGGGTTTCTCCTCAACTCGCCGCCGAAATTCAACGCCGATTGGCCACGCCCCCTTTGAAAACCCATGGATCGAAGCAGCCAGTCGGCTATCGCGTCCCCATCCGCAGCCGCGTGTTGGGACGCCAGTTTGTCGCGTCCGGAACTCAAGACGACCAACCTCTACGGCTCTTCCGCCTCGATTCGGGTCGTTGGATCGGCGCGGTTCACGAAACCGTGGCCCTCAACGGCCCGCACGCCGTTCTGCGCCACCCGCTCTCCCATGAAACGTTGGAAACCCTCTCGGTCTTTCTGACCAAGATCAACCGATACACCTGTCTCGGAGCCGAACACCGTCGCCAACTCGGCGAAACCTTCTGCCTCAGTCGATTCCTCCTGCGACCTGTCTGGGTCTTCACTCGGCTTTGGCTAGGCAAAAGCGGCTGGCGCGACGGATGGGAAGGATTCCTGTTTTGTTGGCTGTCGGCCGTGTCGGCGGCGATTGAGGAGGCTCGATTGCGCGAACCCCCCGTCTCCCCGGCGAATCCCCGGCCCCAACTCGACCATCCCCGCCTTTTCCCCCTCATCCCCCATGAGACCATCCGCCATGAGTGTCGCTCCAACTCGCAAGCCCGTTCGTCGGTCGCCTAACGCGATTCGCAACCTCCACGATGCTTCCACCACGCACGACCAACTGGTGGCCCGCCGGTTCGACGCCCTACGTGACCGTTTCAAAGTCAGCGTCGCGCCTAACGACTTTCGTCTGGAGGCGGTGATCCAAGCCCTGGGTGGACGACATGCCCTTGAGGGACGGCGAATTCTCGACGTAGGGTGCGGCAAAGGACGATTCGCCCGCCGCCTCAACGACCTGGGCGCAGAGGTCGTGGGGGTCGATCTGGCTCGGGGAATGCTTCTCGACGCTCCAAGCTCACTGCGCCGGATTCAAGCAACCGCCTGGCGTTTGCCTCTTGGTTCATCGCTCTTCGACGCCGTCGTGAGCATTGAAACGCTTGAACACGTCGCCGACCCTGTTTCGGTTCTGGTCGAGTCAGCCCGCGTCCTCCGTCCAGGTGGCGTCGTGGTCATCCTTGATAAAAATGTGATTTCCCTCGATGCGCGAAGACCTTGGCTACCCGCGCTCGTGGTGAAGCGCCGCGATGAACGTCTCGGACGATGGATGTACCCGCCTGGCCAACCGATCCGCGAACGTTGGTTCACGACCGGTTTGATGGCGGCTCTGCTCAAACGGGCCGGCTTCGAACAGATTCAAGTTCTTCACCCCCTCGCCCCCGAGGAAGCTCGCACCTTTCTCTTTCGGCTTTGCCCACTCGTGCGCCGTTTCATCGTGTGGACTGGTCAAGTCAAGCATTCAGCGGAGCCGAGCGAATGAGCGGGTTGGAGACATCGCCCCCGCTTGCGCCCGCGCTCCCCTTGATTCTGTGGAACGCGCCGCCGGGACTGGTCCGGGTGCTCGAACAAGAAGGAGTGCCGCACCTCCAGGCTGAACCGAATCATCCCGCGGGACGGTTCGTCATCACCCCCAGACGATGGCGCAGTGGTGTTGATTGGCAATCACTGGGAAAAATCGTCTTGGACTTGGATCAAATTCGTCTTGAAGTCCAAACGCTCTTAAGTCCGCAGATTCCTGCTTACGCCGATCCATTTCAACTTGTGATCAAATACTCGCCAACTTGTCTAACATGGAGATGTGATCGAAATCGGATTGTGATCCGTGAGCAGGCTGCGCGTTGGGATACAGGTCTGATTCGGCGGGCGATCGTCACCGTGTTGGCGCGGCGATTGAGGCAAGCGGGCGGACTCTGGATCGGCTTGGGCTGCGCACCCTGGCCATGTCGAAGCGTTTTCGGGTTTCGACTGGATCTGGACGAACCGATTCCCGACGATTCGACCCGCGTGTTGGATCGTTGCGTTGCGACCGGAATCGCTCCATTCACCACCGTCTATCTCTCGACCGCTGCGTATTTTAACCAGTTTGATTGGTTGGCCCAGCTGCCGCGATGGAGGGACGCCGGGATTGACGTGCAATCCCACGGCCATCATCACTATCTTTACCGCGAGCAGTCCGCCAACCATCGCAATCTGGTTCGCGCACGTGCGATTCTCAGCAGTCTTGGAGTCGCCTCGGATCATTTCGCTGCGCCGGGTGGACGTTGGAATCCTGGACTCAATCGGGTGTTGGAAGATTTGGCGGTGGTGAGTTCGTCAGAGTTCGCGCTGGGGCGGGATGATCGGCCCTTCCGACCTTGGCTCGCGTCGGAAGAGCGATGGTCCCAGGTTTGGCAGGTGCCCGTTCATCCCGTGTGCGAGGGGCTTTTCCTGGAAGCGGGCCATCCCGATCCGGAGGCCGCGACGCTGGATCATTTCTCTAAGATGATTCGCGCGAGGGTAGCGCAAGGCGAGCCAGTGTTTCTCTATGGCCACCCCGAACGACGCCTCGCGCGGTTTCCCAATCTTGTCAAAAACCTGGCCGACGAAGTCTTTCGCCATGACTCGCTCTGGCGGGCCTCTCCTACCGACTATCTGGCTTGGTGGCGTCGCCGCGCGTTGGTTCGATTTCAGGTCGATCAGGAGCGGGATCGTGCCATTGTCCTGAGGTTCAAACCCGGAACCCTTGCGAAGAACATGGCGTTGATCGTTGACTCGGGCGACCATATTGCACACGTACAAATTCGTGATAACGTCATGAAACTGGATCCAAATCAACTGCGTTGGCAACCCCGCCCCACGCTGACAAGTCCCGAGGAGCCGGTGGCGCGGGTGCAATCTAGGGATTGGTCGGTCCGTCGGGCCCTGCGGCAGGCACTGGATTACGAGCGGGTCACGCCAATCGGAGAACTTGAGGGTTGGCACCCGCGCACGGTCGCCAAACGTTGGATGCGGCGTTGGTCCGAGCGTCGCGCGGCAATCCCCCCATCCATCGGAGGTGGGACGTGAAGTGCACTTCCCGAACGTTCCCAGCCCGTGTCGAAGCCTCTTGGCGAGACGAGCCTGATGCCACGGAGGCAAGGGTCCACGCTGACGGTGAATTGAACGACGCACAATGGCTTGACGTTCGCTGTTCCGGCCCTGCCCGTCCCGGCAGTGTCGCATTCCATGCTCCTACGGCCGTGTGGCAAGCGCCCGGGGGTGGTGAAACTCAATTGATCCGAACCGCGCGGGCATTGGAGGACCTCGGGGTGCGCGCCCGCCCCTGGGTCGCCTGGCGGGATCGCCTTGATCCCCAAGTGTTTCGCTGCCTGCATCTTTTTGGACTCTCGCGCGAGGGTCTGGAACTCGCGCGGATTGCGCGGGTTCGAGGGGTGAAACTGGCCGTGTCACCGATCTGTTGGTATGAACCAAGGTCGCTCTGGAAGCTCTCGCCTCACCCTCTTGCGGGCTTCCAGGCAGTGACGGCGTGGGTCTGGCGGCGTTCGGGAGCAGCGCGGTTGACGCGCAGCTGTTGGCGAACCGAGCTTTTGAATCTGGCCGATATCGTTTTGCCGAATTCTCAACTCGAAGCCGAGCAACTTCGGTTGGTGTTTGGAGTGGATTCCCAACGGTTGGTACCGGTTCCCAACGGAATCGAGCCGCGACGTTTCACCCAGGCCGATCCCGAGTTGTTTCGTCGTCAAGTCGGCTGGGAAAGCTACGTTCTCTACGCCGGTCGGATTGAACCGCGGAAGAATCCGTTGGGATTGATTCGAGCTCTGAGTCGGTGCGAGGCGAAGCGACTGCCGCTGGTGATTCTGGGATCGGTCGTGCCCGGTCATGAAAATTACGCCAACCAGGTTGCGCGGGCAATTGATCAACGAGGCGCTGAGCGAACGCGATGGCTGCAGGGAATCACGCATGACGACCCGTTGCTGGCTTCCGCGATGGCCGCCGCGCGGGTGGTGGCGCTGCCCAGTTGGTTCGAGACGCCGGGTTTGGCGGCGCTGGAGGGGGCCGCCGCAGGTGCCGCGGTGGTGGTCACTCCTTACGGATCGACCCGCGAAATCTTCGGCAACTGGGTTCGTTACGCTCGTCCTGAGGATCGAGAAGGTCTGGCTCGGGAAGTGACCGCCGCGTGGCTCGAAGGCGCGCGGGTTGGTCTGGCCGAATGGGTGACCTCACGTTATGCTTGGTCTGAAACGGCCCGGTTGACCAGGGAGGCGTATGACCGGATCACGGCCTAGGACGGCCCCCCCCTCGTTTCCGATCGCCTGTTCGCCGGTGGTCACCCCCGACCCCCGAGTCGCGGATCGCCGTCCACTTCGTCCTCCTCGGCCGGTACCGGTCCGCGCGTATCGTTACAGCAAGTTGCGTTGGCGTCTTTTGGTGTGGATGCTGGACACGGTCGGCGGTTTGGCGATGAAAGTCTGGCGCAAGTTTCGCCCCGCCCGTCGCATCCTCGACCCGAAACGGATTCTGATTCTTCAGCTTGACCATCTGGGTGACGCGGTCTTGTCCAGCCCCATGTTTCCCAGGCTCAAACAAGCCTGGCCCGAAGCCGTCATCGAGGTGCTGGCAACCCCGAGCAATTGCGAGGTCTTCGAGGCCAATCCCCTGGTGGATCGCGTTCATTTGGCCGGCCGCAGTTGGTTCGATCGTCGTCCTGGACGACGCGCTTTAGCGCGGGCGATTTGGGAGTTAGGACGTTCCTTGAAACAAGGACGCTACGACTTAGGCATTGACGTGCGGGGTGACGTGGCCAGCGTTCTGGTGATGGCTCTGGCCAGAATCCCCCGACGCTTGGGATGGGCAATGGGAGGAGGCGGCTTTCTGCTCACCGACGTGGCCGAGTGGGTGCCAATGCGTCATGAGGTGGCCTCCCGCTTGGCCCTCCTCAACCGGGTCGGCGTCGGAGAACCCGCCCAGACCGCCAACCCACGACAAGTCAAGGTGCATGTTCACGTTTCCGAGCGGGAACGTCGTCACGTCGCCACGCAACTTCGCAAAGAAATTGCCGACCGTCTCACACTTGAACGAACGGTTCGCCCAACATCCCGGCAACACGATCCAACCAGGTGGGCCACTTCCATCCCGACTGGTCCCAATCCGACCCCCGCCCTCTTCAAGATGGCGTGGCCCACGACACTCACCGAGAACCTTCGCCGCAACACCTCGACGCCACGATGGTGGTCCCGCTTTGATGAACGTCCCTTGTTGGCGGTGCATCTCGGAGCAGGAACCGAGGCGAAGAGGTGGCCACCCACCCATTGGCGCATGCTGATTGACCGCTTCCTCGAAGAAGGTTGGCGGGTCGTGGGGTTAGGAGGCCCCGAGGACCAACCTCTCGCCCAGCAGGTCATTCCCCCTCCCGCCCATCCTCACTGGCACAACTGGGTGGGACGTCTCAAATTGACTGAAACCGTCGCATTGCTCGAACTCGCCGACCTGTTCATCGGCTCGGATTCCGGACCCGCTCATCTCGCCGCATGCGCAGGAGTCACGTCAGTCGTCCTCTTCTCCGGCACCAACGCGATTGACCAGTGGCGACCCTGGTCGCCGCGGGTCCTGGCGCTAAGTCATCGAGTCCCCTGCCGACCTTGTCACCGAAAAGTTTGCCCCCTGGCCGATCATCCCTGCATGAACGGAATGACTCCTGAACGAGTTCATCACGCCGCCTGGCGCTGGTGGGTCCGCAATCTTGAGACGAGGGAGGTCTCGACGTCATGAATGCTCCCCTTCACCAACCCCCAAGCCACCAATGGCTCCGCGACCTTCCCATCCTAGCCTGGATCACGATCGTCCTGGCCCTTTACATCAATGCCATGACCTCCACGATTCCCTTCCATCCCTGACATCCTTATCCTTGTCCTTCGATGATTTTCACGTCAATTCCGCACCAAACCCGTCGACGAGTTTGATTCACCAGCGAACAGGATTTCGAAGTC
>Ga0209017_10001613_pt1 | contig 16621 bp, 17 predicted proteins | sample YNPBryunderm2012_FD_185812 | JGI IMG/M metagenome (GOLD analysis project Ga0209017, IMG submission 185812) | Anoxygenic and chlorotrophic microbial mat microbial communities from Yellowstone National Park, USA - YNP Bryant MS undermat 2012... ... | reverse complement strand
ATTGGTATGACGCGCGGTGCGTGGTGGCCGCGGCGGATCTGATATGACTAACTACTGGCCAACATATCCGGATATCTGGCCGTTTCGCGCCGTATACGCTGCGCTGTTATCGCCAACACAGCTCCGCTTGTCGTGGGAGCTGCACACCGATCTTAAAGACGCGCCGGCATGGCGCACATATGTGCAACTGAATTACCACGAAGAACAGCCAGATCAGTGGCAAACTATAGTTGGGCCGTTGCATGATACCATATATGCGGATATTACTGTTCCGCGTCCGCGCGGCAAAGTACTGGGGCCGTACGTGCGGATCAAGCTCGAAACCGGCAATAATACATACTACAGCAAACCGCGGACGCTTGCAGCAATTACTAGCAGGAAGCTAGGAATATATAGTCAGGCAGTAATCCGACGCATGTCATTGCAGCGCACATGGATGCCGCGCACGCGCGGGTGGCTGTTGAAGCGCAGGACTGTCGGACAGGCATGCACTTGTACCGATCCGCTGACAGGAATGTCGACTACCGCTACGTGTATGACCTGCCTCGGCACGGGTATCGTTGGCGGGTATTGGCAAGCCATAAAATCATCTATGTTGCTATTAGGCGAGCAGCAGAGGGACGATCAATGGCAGGCCGGGCAGATGGTAGTTGCGCGCCGCAGCGGTTTGATTCTTGGCATTCCCACAGCTATCCAGGGCGATATCTGGGTAGACGAGCCGCGCAATGATCGATATGTAATTCAGAAAAGCGACCCGATAGAGTTATACGGCATACCCGTGGCGTGCAATGTTGCATTGGAAATGATACAGCATTCTGATATTATCTATCAGTTCCAAATCAATGACTAATATCGCGCCATACCGAGAACATTTTAACGTATGCGCCGTCGGTTTTAACGGGCTGCGCATCGATGGATTGTTGCGGCATGTGCTGACTACATATTTTAGCGACGATCAAAATATAAAAACTCTGCAGCTCAAAGGCTATGTATTCAGGGACGATCCGACTACAACGCGCATCCGTATCGAGCCTGTCTATAAATGGGACCCGCAACTAGCAGACAAGACTCCAGCGATTATTATTAAACGCGGGCAGATAGCTACTGCTCCGGCAACGATAAATGTTGGCGAGATAACAACTTATGGTATAAAAGTGGCCGGGCGCATATGGCAAGGATCGTCGGAGTTGGTATGCATTTCGCGCAATCCTGCCGAGGCGGAGCTGCTTGCAGAGGAGGTTGCAAGCATATTCTGGGTACACGGAAGCAATATAGCCCGGTATCTGAGAGCACAGCAGTTGATGGTTACGAATATTAGTCCGCTGCAGCTTATTACCGGATCGCCGGTTTCATTAACCGCGTGCGTAGTCGGGTTACAATACACATTTATGGATGCGGCGCATACAACGTCCGCCGGCAGTGCAAGAGTTAAGTTGAATATTTCTTACGTAAGGAGTTAGGTATGCAAGACAAAGTTATTACGACTGAGTTTTCGCCGGAGTACATGCGTGCCGTGATGATCGGCGGAGTGAAGGACAGTGTTTCGTCTGATGTTGGGCAGTATGATGGGCAGATGGAAGCTTATCCTCTGCCAGATACCAATGGTACCGTGATTACAGATAGTATTGCTGTTACAGCAAAACAAGCGTTCGCAAGATACTGGGGAGGAGCGGCCTCGGTACTGTCTGCGAGCGTTGTTGATATTAACAAACGGATAAAGACAAATATCTTTAGAAATACAGAATATCCGCGCGATCCGTCGTTCTGCAAAGATTGCGAAATAGGCGATGGAATTATCGTATCGAATGCCGGCGGCAGCTTTCGTACAAAGATTGCTGGATTAAGCGGCAATGTGGTTCCGGCTGATGCAGACTGGTATCCATCATCTGGCAATCAGCGATCGCAGACCGAATATGTCGAAATAACGCGGATTAGCGGCACCAATAATAGCGTTACGCCTACTGCTAATATCGCTAATTATGACGGACCGCGCTATGGCGCTGTAAATGCTGTTTACTATTTGCGCGTGACTGTTGGCGGACCTCCGGGCACAGCCAAGTTGCGCATACGTAATGAAGATGAAGGCTCATATACACTAACAACAGTCAACTGGGGAGAGCCGCTTACAATTACACCGCGTGGCGCAAAGGTAACGTTTACTAGCAATGGTGACAATTTTGTTGTCGGCCAGGAATGGCGGCTGACGATTCAGCAGGCATTTACCGCACCGGCATTAAGCGTTTCATATACCGGGACGGTCGATGCTATGTATACAATTTCGGTCGCGACGGGCGGAAACCCTGCGACTATTGAATATGCGTGCGATGATCCTGCAGAGCGTGGGACAATAGTTATCAGCAATACGTCGCCTGTTAGTGTGGGGTCATACGGGTTGCAGATCGCGTTTGATCGTCTGCCGCTGTGCAAAGGCGACGTATATCAAGTTCGGGTATATAGGCCGGGAATTGCAGAGATCACGCGTATTATCACTACCGACCCAATTCCGTCGGCACTGTTTGGTGAAGTAACAGCCAGGATACATATCGTCAAGGATAAGACCGTAGACCGGATTCGCATATCTGCGCCGGGCGTGTTTAATTACGCGGCATCATCTGCTGCTGTGGTAATGAATGACGGAGTGATTGTATACGATGATAGCTGCAAATCCGGCAATAATCCGATTCCGTTGCGAGTTGATTATTGTACTGTGAATGTGGCGTATGATATATGGCGCGTCGGCGACAATGCGCTGCACTATGTAAACAGCCTGGCAGAAATCGACCAGATACCAGGCAAATACTGGACGTGCCCTGTCAAGACAGCGACGTGGCTGGCATACTTGATGTCACAGAACAATCCAGTCGGGTATGTTCCGCTGTCAGATCCGCATAACGGAAACGCATGGGTGCAGGCGCTGCGGGCACTAGATAGACATTCTTACATTGTCGTGCCGATTATCGAAGATTCGTATTTTGTGTCTGATATTATCTCGATCATCTTATCTGCGCGCTCAGAGGGCCAGCTTATATCTGTATACGTGCCGGCTATTATTGACGAGTACTATGTTAAAATCCCGAAGGATCGTATTAGGGCGTCGTTCTCTGAAGGCGCAGGCGGGAGATATAACATCGTTACACTACACGGCACCACGACGTCGGAAATCAGCGTAGGTGATGTTATACGGTACAATTTTTCGCGAGACCCGTGGGGGCGCGAGCTTTACGACGAGGATAGAGTAACAGCGATTATCGACTATCAGACGTTAAAGGTGGAAAATGGTCCGCCCGGCCCGTTGTCGATGGTGGATATCGCGGTTCTTATTCATGCAGTCGGCGAAGGTCGGATCAGGATTGCTAAAGATGCAGCTGCGAACTGCAACAGTCAGGCAGTATGCATAGTGCTAGGATGTCATACGGAGGGATTCTGGGCGGCAACAGCAGCATCGCTAGCCGGCATGCGCTCCGGAAATATGCCTACATATGCATTGCAAGGCCGGTTGGAAGCTATCGACGTCGATGATGATTTAGACAGCGAAACAGTTGCAGACCTCAATGCAAACGGCGTAACCTGCATCAATACGCATCAGAATGGTGCCGGCGCGGCGATTGCTGGAACTGTCGTAACAAGCGACGGGCGTCCAGAGCAACCATATGCTGCAATGGATTATGCCGGTAGGCGCTTGTTGCAACGTATCGACAACCTGGCACAGCAGGTCGGTAGCTGGGAGGTATTCGCCCAATCATTGTACAGCGTAGCTACTGATGAACTATCGCAGCTTTGTCGGCAACAGCCATATGGCACCGTTCTTCGGAGCTACAATCTGCGAAAAATCTCATATGACGAGAATACCGGCAAGACGAATGTAGATATGGACATGACACCGAATTAACCGATTTAGTTAATATTAACTAAACGGAGACGCGCATGGCTGTACAGCTTTTTGATAATAGAGAGATCGGGGTACTGAGCGCAGCCGGTCCGAGCGTAGTAACCGTCACGTTTAGCCTCGTCCCTGGCGCGGTAGCGTTTGTAAACGGCGTAAGCTATGAATATAGTCGCAGCGTGGCACATATACCGAATATGCTCTCTCCGCATGTTATAACTGTAAGCGGCTTTCCACAGGGCAAGCTTACTCTGTTGACGCTGGTTACACTGCGCGACAATCTTGAGCGCATAATTCGCGCCTATAGTAATCTGTGTGGCGGCGGTTCAATAACGATTGCGGCGTATGATCCTTGCACTGGAAAAATCGCATCTGTTAGCTGCATGAATTGCGTGTTGGCGGCAATCGGCGGTAAGCTGTCAGTAACCGAGCCAGTAATAAGTTGTGGGTTATCGTTTATATTCACACACCTGATATTTAACAATGTCTAACGATCAAGCTCAAAATCAAGCGTCTGCGCAGCCACAACCGGCAGCTCCGGTATTGCCAGGACATCTAATTCAAAGGCTGACATCTGTTATACGCGATATCGGAAATCGTGTCGTACAGGTATGGCAGACTATTGGGGCAGCCCGCCCATCAGAAGCCGCTGGCGTGCCTGCTCCATTCCCGCCAGCTAGTGGATCGCCTGTACCATTTTCGCTGCAGGTAATGTGCGGCATCGTTGTAGACGCCATCCCGCATGCTGGCGTATACAAGGTGCAATTAGAAGCGCCAAACCCGTTGATGTGGGCGACTGCGCTGCGCAATACTACATGCGGACCCAGCGGCGCAACTAGTCATACAGGGTATGCAGTGGGCGATACGGTGGTTATGCTGTTTCGCCCAGGATTTCCTATCGGACTTATAGTGGGCGCTATACCGTCGCCCAATAGCGCGCTACGCCTGTCTTATCCACTATCCCAGGTATCCGGAGTAGATTTCGGGCTATCGGCAGCGGCACGATATGGTAAATCGCACGGAATGCCATATTATGCGAACGGCATTCCTGTTGACGGTACGAGCGTTGGCGAGTTCGGCTGCATTACGGATACAGGCATAGCGCTGCATGTAGATCCATTTATGGCAGCGCTCAAACTAAACGAGATTACTGGACTATTTTTGTTTTATTGGGATGAGCTTGTCAGGCTAGCTGGTCGTAATTTTCAGCTGTGGGGCGGCCCAATAACGATTGAAGGGCTTAATGATGATGGAGAGCTAATAATATATAGCGGCGATGCTGTATATCCGTGGGAGTTGCTCGGCGCTATAGAGCCGGACGCCGAGGCATGGAGGCGGGTAAACGATAAAGATATGGCCGACGCGCCGTGGCTGAATCCGTTGGAACCAAAATACCCGGATCAAAAGGCATTTCATCGTGTAGTTAACTATCGAGGATATCTCGGATTTGGATCGAAGCTCTTTGTAGTTGCGCCTAACTGGGAGAATAGGTCTATAAATCGATACGATCGCCAGATAACCGATATAGGGCTTATTGATGCCGCAGCGACATTGGGCGGTCCGGTCGGTGTGCGGTCTATCAGTACAATGATGCTGGTGAAAACCCCGATAATCGTTCCGCCCCACCGTAAAAAACAACCGAATGATCCTACCGGCGATACGAAAGAGCATTACAAACCATCAGGACTGGGCGCTGCAAATGTTGATACTACGATGCCCTGGTCTGATGAAACACACCGCAGTCTGGCCGCATCTGGTAAGGGGCTAGACGCTGCAGCGCATCTGTTTAATAACTACAGCACGACGCCATTCGCTGAGCATATGGAGGATTTTGTTTATCCAGACGAATGGCGGTATGCAGACGACGCCGGAATAGAGCGCTCCGTATATGCTCCCGATTTCAGCGAACTGCAATACGGTGGAGCGGTATCGTTGCCGCCAAAAACGACGATTAAAATCGACCATCGTCAGACGGCAGATATATATCAAAGCACCGCGTATATACATATTACAGAGGATGGTTCTATAGCTATTTGTGATGGGTATGGTGGCGAGATCAGGCTGGGCGGCGGCAAAATATTCATTAACGCTCCTGGCGGTATATTTTTGCAATCAGGGCGCGAGGTTGCACTGCTAGCCGGACATGATGTTATTGCTACGGCGCGCAATTCGGTCGATATAATTGCCAAGAAAGATGCCAGGTTAGCCGCCAACAACAATCTGCATCTGGCGGGGGCATTAGGCGGCGGAACACATGGCGTACTGATCGAGAGCAGATCTACTGGCGACGATCCGTCGTGGTATCTTTCCGGACAGAAAGGCGAAGATGTCAGAATTGGCGGCATTCGTATTGCATGCCCACAAAGCGACCTGGCCGTGTGTACGAGGAACACACACGTCGTCGCGCACGGACAAGGGGGCGACGCCGGTGCTATAAAGCTTGAGGCGACGAGTCTTAACGCCAACGCCAAACAGGGCAATGTCGTGATGTCAGGTCACAGCGTATTTCATAATGTAGATTGCGCGGTGGTCAACTGCTTTACTGACGGACAAGGCGCTGGACGCGGCGGACAGCCGCATCAGGTGTTTACAGCAACTGCGGTCACTATAGATGCGACAACCAGATTCGGTAATGATATAGTTGTAAATAATAAAGCGTACGTTAAACAGGGCGTGCAACCAGGTCCGGCGGCAATAATTGATGATACTAACAAATGGCGAGATAGTGCCGTTACATATGCAGAAACAACCGCGGATGTTCGTCCGTGTATGAAGTCTGGAATAGTACCGACGGACGCGCTTTGCTTTACTGCCAGAACAGTAGAGCAATACAAGACTGGTGATCTGCGATTGCCCGAGACGCGCTTTGCAGAGCTGGTGCGCGCCCACGGCGCTAGCGGAATGACGCAATGGACGCCCATGTTCGAGATTTCATCTAGCGTTGGATACACATATGTGTATCCTGGTGACCCATATGCCAAAATGCTACAGAATACATACGGTTACTTTGCGCCCGATCAGGGGCTTGCACGTCCAAGAGATGCTGTTGATTCGACTGGTTATACAGAGGTCGAACTAGTTCTTCACGCCGTTCAGTGAGGTAAAGAGTCATGGTTTATACAGTTCCAGTAAAGTTTGCAACTGCGCCGAACGTAGCGCAGGATAAGCCTACAGATGTGCCGCCTGTACCCGCGCCGGAGCCTGCCGCGCCGCAAATACATGTGCAGGAAACCGTTCCTGATCCATTGGCGGCCAAGTCATTCGTGCAGGATTTGTTTCGCAGCGCGCAACAGGATATTGTCACGCAACAAGACACTGCTGATTTTATCAAGGCGCTGTACGAAGGTACGCAATTTACAAAAATGTATCAGCTGGTTCCCGGCGTTTACATTACATTTCGTGAGCTGACACCGCAGGATAATATAATCTGTCAGCGCGAAAAGGCTGTTGATCCGACCGTTGCACGCATGGTTGCGGCGATTAGCAAATACGAAAATAATCATACAAATTCAACGTTTAGTTTGCGTACAGTTTCCGAGCTGGAATATGACAGGTCGAGATTCGAGACGCCAATTCCGGAGCTGATCGAGTGGCTTAGCGCGCGTGTATTGAAAACGCAAGGATTATTCAATATGGCGCTACAACTGTATGAGCAGTTCTCTGCGCTGCTACAGCAGTTGTACGATAAGGCAAAGAATCCCGATTTTTTTACTCATACCCAAACCGCTGCGTCGTCAGAGCCTTGCTCAGAAACCAGTGCAGAACACCAATCCAGTTCCGTCTAGCTGTATGTGATCAGATAGTGCAAGAGCGGATTGTCGCTGCGGCTTTGGGGATGCTAGCAACTATAACAGATGCTATTTGCGGATCGAATATAGCTAAAGAAATTGCAAAGGACGTACTGCGGGATTCGTCGATTGACAGGATGATAAATCGTTTCAAGCAAGAGGTGCTAAAATGGAAAGGCGAAATGACATCTTAGAGATCGGCCAGGTAATGGTTATGCCGCTTCCGCAATTTGATATGACGGTGCCGCAGACGGCTATGCAAACAGTTTCGCGCATAATGGAGATGCCGCAGCAGAATCTGCCGAGCTCTGGCGTATTTAATACTGCACCTATGTCGGTACCACAAACTACAACTCCAGCTATATTTGACATGATAATCTAACTACTATGCTTAGCATATTTAGCATAGATCAAAATTATGTAGGCTACGCGCCCGGTATGATCCCGGCTGTGGCGTACATTGCGCCCCGATATACATCTCCTGCTGCTGGGCTGGCCGTAGATAGGATCGCAATAAAGCGCATGGCCGGCGCAGGATTTATACATACTGCCGGCTGGCGCGCGTATGCGGCGATATTCGGAGAAAGACTCGGCGCCGCAACTATTACTGGACTGCTATATGCGCCGCGGGCATGCACAGGGCTACCGTTCCCGATCATGTCCCCAACGCATGTAGCTAACTCTTTTTATTACAGACACGGACTATCGCAGGGCGCAATGCCGCTTTATTTAAGCGTATTGGGCGGCACGGTCTGCGGCTACTTGACCGATATGCAAGTATCGAGCAGTCATGCCCAGCTTCCACAGATTTGGCAGTTTGTTATGAATCTGCGGGTCCAATGAAATGGTTGAAGTACGCGGCGGACGGTACTTTGCAACACTGTATGTTGGCGGGCTGGAACTGCCCGTACAACAGATTAAATGTACTTATCAAATCAACTCTATTCCTACTGCCGAAGTAACTGTTGCTGCCGGGCGAGAGCTAGTATATCGGCTGGGAAATCCGTCTAATATTTATTACTTTCAGCCGACCGTCGACGCAATGATCCCGGCGGCTATCACTATAAATAACAAAATAGTTTTTTGCGGATATGTCGGCAGCGTCGGTTTTGCCCAGTCAACTGCGAGCGATAATGCGCAAGTGGTTGCGTCGCTGTCACTGGTACACTGGCTGAATCTTCTCAATTTTGCGACGCTGTTCGGTCCGCATACCCATGCTGGCAGTCCGGCAAGATTCGTGCTCGATCCAATAATGTTGGGCAACAATGGTGATATTGCCGGCGCGGTTAGCATGTTGGGGACGTTAGTGACTAATGTACATAAGAATGTATGGGAGAATATGAAACCGCTGCTGCGTGAGATTTGTAAAAAGGCGGCAGTGTTTGATACGCGCGGCGCGGGTAAGCAGTTAAATATAAACCTTGTTGATAGCGACAAGCCGAGCAAGCGTAAAAGTAGTGATATTCTGGACTTGATTAGAAGCCCATTGCCGCTGTCTCTGGAGGCATATCCAGAGATCCTGCCCTTTTTGCCGGAACGTATCGTGCAGGACCTCATAGGGAGCTATTTGCATCCCAATGGACCATCAACAACTCTGTGGGAAAGAATAGAGCGGTATATAATTCCCGCATTCTTACTAACGCTGATCCCGCTGCCTATGAGCGCGTTGGTGGTTCCATATACGCCGACAACTACACCTTACGGCAGCATTACGGCCAACGATCAATCATTCATACAGGCCAGCGCGACGATGGTGGCACCTATATCGGCAATAGGGCTATATCCGCCGAGTCATCAGAGCGCACAGTTTTTGGATGGGAACGTTGCCAATAATCTGCTCGGAGCGTTTGTAAGCGGGCGTCCCGGGCGCATAATGTTCCTGGGTGCGCCGTCCCATCTCGGCATGTCGTCGTCAGCTATAATTGACAGCTTGCGCAATATATCTGGTGTGTGGCCTAGCACTATCCGCGGATACAAACAGTGGGCATCTGCGGTTAAGGAGGTGATTAAACAGATAAACGAAAGATACTCTGACGCTAAGCTGGCGAATGCCTATGCTGCTGCGTATTACGATCAACTACTGTTTTCGCAGCGGGAAGCGATAGTTATAACTCCGCTTGATATAGTTTATGCGCCAGGCACTTCGATATATGTGCAATCGGCCGTGGGCGCATGGCCGTGGCTGGCTTATGTACACGGTGTGCGCATTATGCTGGATGCAGAGTCAGCAGCGGCTACGGCCCAGTACGTGCTGAAATACTGTCGTAGTCAGATAGAACAGGATTCTTTCGGATTTCCGTATTCCCCGGTATACAAGGTTGCATGGACTGGCGGCGTATTGTTTTAGTTAATATTAACTAAAGGCCGACGAGTATGAGTCGTACAAACTGTCGTGTGTTTACCGGCACGCTGGCCGAAACGTTCACTGGAAAAATTATTGATGTAACGGATATCAAAGAATCCGATATAGACTGGGCGGATATCGCGCACAGCCTCGCGCTTACATGCAGATTCAGTGGGCATTGCAGACACTTTTATAGCGTTGCCGCCCACAGCTTGCACTGTTATCGTGAGGCACTACGTCAAGGACATGAATATAAAACGGCCGTTGCAGCGTTGCTTCATGACGCAGCAGAAGCGTATTGGCATGATCTAGGATCGCCGCATAAAGCAGCGAAAGGGTTATCAACATATAATCGGTATTTAGATAAAACACAGCGAGTTATTTATCGCGCCGCAAAGTTGCGTGTTACAAAAGCAGACTTGGATATTGTAAAATCTATAGATGTAGCGGTGTTAAAAGCAGAAGCGGCGAAATTGATGACGTCTGGCGGGAAGTGGTGGTTTGATCCAAACGATAATATAGCTGCTGCCAATATCCCACCAGCGCAATGGCTGGGATGGATCGACCCAAAGAAGGCAGAGCATGATTTCCTGGCAGCAGTGCGGCAATGGTTGGAACAAGATGGCTGACTACAAACTATCTGACGAAAAGCTAGTGCCGCTGTGGCAGAAATGGCGACAAACGCGATCGCCCAAAGACCTTTCTGCATTTATAGATGCGACGACGCCTGTATTGAACTATGCGGTCGCGCATTATGTGCCAGATGCCGAACGTAATCCGATATTGCTGGCGCACGCGCGCATGTTAGCGGTAGATGCAGCTAAAAAATATGATCCACGACGTGGATCGCTGGTTAATTATCTCCTGGTCAACTTGCAGCGGCTGCAGCGGCGAGGAGCGGAGCAGCGTCAAATTATTAGACAGCCTGAACGACAGGCGATGGGCATTATGCAACTTACAGAGGCAGAAAAAGAGCTGGAAGCCCGGCTAGGTCGTCCTCCGTCTGCCGCAGAGCTGGCCGACACTACTGGACTATCATTAAAAAAGATTGAAAAGTTACGTAAACAAAAATTTGCCGCCATACCCGAAGCAGCTACAACAGCTGCCGGCGCGCGGCAACTGGGTACAGAGACGCAGTATAGCGACGAACTGCTGGAGTACGCATATATTGACGCCGATCCGCAAGATAAGATCATAATGGAACATCATTTTGGACTACACGGCGCACCAGTAGTATCAAATACCGAAATTGCCAAAAAATTAAAAGTAAGCCCGGCCGCGATAACGCAACGACTCGACAAGATATACAAGAACCTGTCGCAGTGGCACGAGCTGCTGTGACTTTTGTTAATATTAACAAAATGCCGACAGCGAAGAAGTTTAACGAACTGAATACGATAATGCGCCAGGCGGCGCGGCAGCATGCCGATCTGCACAATCATGGTGCATGGATGCTGCCGCCGGGCATGGCGTGCAATTTACAGGATTACAGCGAAATCAATAAATGTTTCGACATAAGCGATGCTAACGCGGCGTATTTGGAGGCGACGCGTATAGGACAACAGATGACGGCCGTGCCGCAGATTGCACGACTAGACGCCGCTAAGCGCAGCTATATGACACGAATACTCGACAGTGCGCGCGCACACATTATAACAGCAGCAAGGTACGATAGCATTGATGTCATATTGACACATATGACGCAGTATATCCAGTCGTTTGAGCAACGCAAATGAGCGATCTAGCTATCTGGGATATTGCCGAGGACGGAACGCTGACAGGCATTCCGGTCCCATATACGCTGATAAGCGGCATCGACGAGGTGGTCCAGAACTTTCTGATCGAGCTGCTTACGCCGCGCGGATCGGCAAACAGCGATACTGGACTAGGTACGTCATTTATTCCATTGATAGCAGAGCTGGGCATACAGCCGCTCTCTGTACAGCACGCATTTGGAGTTGCCGAATTAGAGATTCGCGGCAAATCTCTTGGCCAAAGCACGTATCCGCAATCACAGCAATATATGCGGGCAGATCTGGTATCTATCGATATCCAGTCAGGCTATACTGCGTTAGAAATTGTCGTGTATAACAAACTAGAAGAATCGAAATCCGTCATTCTGCGAATAGTCGGGGGATCGTGATATTATGGCGCTAAGCGATTTTAGTTTATCGTCTGTAACTGACGATCAAATATCCGCGGCGCGGAGTTGGTTGCTCGCAGAGCTTGCGACACACATACCTAATACTGATTTCTCGCGCGGCGCGATTTATGGTAGCGTAATATTGCCGCTGACAACAGTGCTCGCAGCTATCAGCAACGCTATCGACGCCGTGCGGAACTCGCATGATATTACTCGAATGCTGTCTGGTGCCGTCGATGACGACGAGCTGGCGGCGTTTCTACAGAATTACAAACTTGTGCGCAGGCCGGCGACAGCAGCTACCGGAGATATTTATCTAGTACTGTCAAGCAACAACACGATCGTTATACCCAAAGGATTTACGTTTAAAACATCGGATAATCTAAGCTTCAGTACGACCGAAGCGGTCACAGGCGTTTCTGGAACACCGGGGCCGGGCCAGCAGCGCTTCGAGCCGTTTGGAACCAAGTGGCGGCTCACGTTGCCTGCGATGGCCGACTTTACCGGCACAGCCGGCAATATTCCGGCCGGCACGCAACTTACGCCGGTAGATCCGCCTCCCGCGTTCGTATCTTCTATGGCTGCGACCACATTCAGCGGAGGCGCTGCTGCAGAAACTGTGCAATCGCTGGCACACAGGCTACTTACCGGAATTGCCGCTGGGACATTCAGTAGCCCTACACAGCTATTGGCGTTATTGCATTCTGCGGCAGCTAATAGACTCGTGGATGACGGCTTCGCCAATATAAGAGGGGTAAGCGTCGTTGGAAGTGGCGCACCAGAGATGATGCGCGACAAACGCGGGCTGTTTCCGGTCAGTCTGGGCGGACGCTGCGATATATATTGCAAGTCGTCTGATGCGCCGTCGCTGGTGTATAAGCAGTATACTGCGGCACTTATTGGGCGCACGCCGGTAGCGGGCGACGGAATCTGGCAATTCAGCATTAGACGCGATGATGCGCCGGGGTTTTATCGTGTATATAAAATTACGCGCCCAGGTGAATCCAATGAATACGAGATTAGCGGCGATAACCGTAATTTCGACCTGACTGACGATGGTCGTTATTTGCCGGATATTACTAGCGCATACGAGGCGGTATATAGTCCATTCCAGACTGCGACGATCTCGTTTATAGACACGGATACTATAGTCGAAGACAGCGATATCGGCGTAAGAACCAAGGTGTATGATGTATATATTCTGGCAATGCCGTTGCTAGCTGATATCCAGCAATTCTTATCGAACAACTTTATTCGCCCGCCCGGTCTAGATGTGCTGGTCAGGGCGCCAGTGCCGATGTCGGTATCTGTGAGCATTACCGTGTCCGCTGCGCTTACAAGTGAGCAGATTACAGTGGTTAAAGACGCAGTATACGAGCTTATTGCCACCAGGCCGATTGGACACAACCTGTCCCAGTCGGAGGTTGCCGGCGCTGTTAGCAGCGTGCTGCCAAGTACTATTCGTGTAGTATCAGTGATATTGAGCGGAACAGTTCGCGCGATCACCGGTTCTAACGTGAACGTGTCAGTTAATAACGAAGGCGTATTGGAAATACCAAATCGACCCGAGGATGGAATAACGTCGCGGACTGTGATGTTGCTAACGCAACCTAATCTGATAACGGTTAGTTGAAAGTCGAGTAGTCATGATTGGAATAAGTATTACAGCCGTTAATATTCCGGAGAAAGTTATAAAGCGGTGTTATAAATCCATTGTTGATGCCAACATAAAAATACCGTACCGGGTAAATATACAGACGACGTGCGAAGGCAGATTTTCTATATCTGCGGCGCGTAATCAAGGCGTTTGTGCATTAGTGCCGTATTGTGAGAAGATAATTACGCTGGATGTAGATTGTCTGGTTCCGCCCGGTCTTATTGAATGCGTTGACGGTATTCTGGCACCAAGAACCGCAGTTTGCACGTTGGCCAGGCATGTATCTGATTTCGACGGCACCTACCAATGGGACAAGTGGTCGTCTCTCGACACTATACCAGATGGTCGCGGCGCATTTGTGGCAATGACTACTGAAGACTGGTATCTAACTGGCGGTTTTGATGAGCGACAGCGCGGATGGGGCGGCGAGGATACAGTTATGTTTGAGCGACAGAGATCGCTCGGCATAAAGACCATCCAGATAAGAAATTTCCCACTAGTTCATATAGAGCATCCGCTGCATTGGGGAAATACTGACGAATTTCATGTGGATAATATCAGAATCGGCAAGACTACTCCACCATGTAATTATCTCGCCGGAAAGATACGCATTCCGCCACAAACGCTGTATTTATGGACTAATGCTGCATGTACCCATAGCTGCAAGTTTTGTATGCAGCAGCGACTAATGCGGCTTAATCCGGCATATGAAATGTCGATGAAAGATTTGGAGATGCTGATCGATGCAATAAAGCAATCAAAATATCCACAGTTTCCATTCGTGGATATAACCGGCGGCGAGCCGATGCTTTGGTCTAATGTGGAGGACGGGTTGCGGCTGCTATACGAGGCAGATATCGGCCCTATTCATGTATTTACCAATGCAACTCGTCTGGAGACGATGATGCGCGTAGATAAGTATGTATCCATGTGGCGGATATCTGTATATGAGTGGAATAAGGAGGAAGCAAAGAGGGCAAAAGCGACATTTCCGGGCAAGATATGGCCGCAGCCAGATGTGACCCATATGCCAATGCCTGATGGTCCGTTTGGTGTAGAAGTTTTACCGGCCGACTGTGGTGGTCATGGTTGGCTGGTATACGACGGGTATATATACCCGTGCTGTAACTTGCCAGGAGTGCCTCTGTGGTATGGCTATAAACTGGAAGATATGCCGCGATGTCCAATACAGCCAGGTTTTATAGAAGTGTTGATGGCCAAACGCTGGCGGATAGATGAGTTTTGCAGGAGATGCGTGGGAAACGTAAATATACAAAAGTGGGTAGCCAGTTTTCCGGTACTGTAACCGAATATGAAAGCGTGGACTACATTTACCTGGCCAGATTGGGACTATTTTACCTGGGAGCAATGGCGCACACTCCTGATGGAGGAGCCTGCGCCAGAAATCATAATCTCCCAGGATTGCCCAGCTCCGAATGATCGAGATGCGCTGGATAAGGCTGTTGGAACATTCTGGAAGGATACTGCGCCGATTAAAAATCTGGCCAGGGCGCTGCGCGATGGTGTCCACGAATATGTCGGATATTTGCGCGACAAACTGTGCGCAACCGCGGTCGGCAATTGTATAGATCGCGCAGAGATGTACGTTCGCTATAGGTCTATATTGCTTCCGCTGATTGCTGGCCGGTCGCAATGGACTATCGATACGCGCATTGCAAAAATCGGGGCGATATGCAATCGGGCAAATAGTAGTGAAACCGGCGCAGTGTTGCTGCTGCCGGATCAGGATTTTACGCTAACCGACGGTGTTCTCAAATTTTCGTCCAATATAAACAACGATGCGCGGTTTGCTAAATATACAGACGGCGGCTCGCAGTATATTGCGGTATGGGCGCTTGATGTTGTGATGGCCGACGATGCGCTATACCGAAATTTTGCTGCAGCATTTGGGCTGGATTATCAGAATGACGTATATTTTCGGGATCTGGTTAAAGTATTATGGGATGGACTAATTGGCGGATTTTCTGCGTGGCACATTTTTGCATTTGACGCCGCTTTACGTCGACTGCCGCTATGTCGATTTGATGGAGAAAAGGTGCTTGAGATCGTAACCGGCACCGACGGATATATCAAAACTGACAAAACCACATACCACATCAACGGATATACGCCATCTGTAAACGTAAATGACATATTAAAGTTTGGACAGCCGCTGCTTGAGGGGCATAAATTCTTCGATTTTCGTCACGGCACGGTGCCTGATGATATAGAAGAAATAACAGTTTCAGCTGATTTATTATCGCACGTCAGTGTCCTGGATTATCGACAAACGGAGGGTGGCGACTATTTACAGCATGAAAACGGCAATTTACAGTTACTAGAGTCGGATGGACTATACAATGCCTCTAAATGGGGGAATCCGCCTGGCGATTTAACACTTGTAAATAATAATGTGCCGGTAACGGTTAATGGATACGATGTTAGCTGGCAGGTTAGCAACGATCCGCTCGTGAATACATGGTTCTGGCAAACGGTACGCATGTTGGAGCTGAAGTATGGCGTTACGTTGTACGAGCTGTTAATGGCGAAGTTTGGATCTATTCCGGTCGAGATCAACCCGGCTGTGTTCTTTGCAACGTATGTGTTTCGTGGGCCGGTAATGGTTATTTCACTGCCGATTTCGCCATATTCTGCCGGATGGTCGTTGCCAACTATTATGATTAGATCTTTTGTATTACGCGCAAAGCAGCGTAGAAGCTCCAGTAGTTCAAGCAGCTCCAGTTCCAGCTCCAGCAGTTCGAGTAGTTCCAGCAGCTCTAGCAGTTCAAGTAGCTCCAGTTCCAGC
>Ga0209017_10001612_pt1 | contig 16631 bp, 11 predicted proteins | sample YNPBryunderm2012_FD_185812 | JGI IMG/M metagenome (GOLD analysis project Ga0209017, IMG submission 185812) | Anoxygenic and chlorotrophic microbial mat microbial communities from Yellowstone National Park, USA - YNP Bryant MS undermat 2012... ... | reverse complement strand
CCCGTCACGTCCGAAGCCGCCGTCACCATCAAACCCGCTCCACGGACGCGACACCGCTATTGGATCGTCGCGTTGGAAGAAACCGGCCGCAGCCCCTCGCCCCGATTGGGTCGGTTCAGAAGAAATTCGTTTGGATAACGTGAACACTCCTGCACCAAGTCGAATCCAACAGCTTGGTCGATAGTACAAAAAGTCAAGTCATCGTGTTGACGCAATCTTGGCGCTGCGTTAAGCTGATCCATCGTGTGGACACGTCTGCCTGATTTTGATCCTGTCTTTTCTTTCATAAGGAATCAAGGCACAATGCGTTCGCTCTTACGCTACGCCACACGGCTGCTCGCCGCGACGGCCCTGCTAGGCTTCGCCGCCAACTCGCTCCACGCCGCCACCATCCTGGGGTCGCTCAATTCCACTGGCGCGACAGCTGCGGAGTTTTTCGGACCCAACGAATTCGTTGCCAACCAGTTTACCATCACGGGCCAATCCTGGACCCTGACTTCGCTTGACCTGGTTCTCTCCAACGTTAGCCCTTCGCCTGGGCCTTCATGGAACTTGTACATCTCGAACGACAGCGCTGGCAATCCCGGCAGTACCGTGGTGGCCGGATTTGGCGCTCCTAACAACACGACTACCCCTCTGCTGGGGGGTACGGTCTGGAACGCCCCCGTTATCAGCTCGCCCGTCCTAGCCCCTGGAACCTACTGGCTCATCGTCGGAGCACCAGGTGGTGGATCATTCGAATGGCGGTATATCGACCCTTCGGGCGGCACGGCAAATCAGGAGAACACAAGCAACAGTGTAAACGACCTCTATGCATTTGACACTGGATCGGGGTTTGGACCAAGCACGTCCAGACGTCCTGGAAATGACTTCCATCTCTTCCGGCTCAACGGTGACCCAGTGCCGCTCGACAACGGCGTGCCCGAACCCTCGATGGTGGTCCTGGGCGGCTTGACGCTGTCCCTGGGCGTCCTGGTCCAATACGCGCGACGGCGCAACCGAGTCCCCGCTGAACTCGGTTCCTCACAACCTTGATTGGGTCGCTCGGCGCGGCTAGAATGAACGAAATCTAAGTGGACGGGATGGTGGTTTGAGTCCTTCTCGGCCGATCATCAACCCAACCTCGCCATCGGGTGTTCGTCATCTCCGGGAATGCCGCCCCGTGAACCGCGCCATTCGTCACCCTCGATCAACCACACCGCAATCCTGTTTTCATCACCAACCGCCCGGTTGGATGGCCGCGCGGTTGGTGATTGCTCTGTCGGCGGCATTCAACTTCGGCGCGTCGCCCCTGCCTTTGCCCCACCACCACCCCGGGAGCGTTTCCCACACGCGAGCTAGTGGGTTGGAGTTGGAGCCCTTGGGACCGCGTTGGTGCGCACGCGGCGACACCAGCCTTGACCATCACCTGCGCCGCTACCATCGCCTTTCTGTCTCAAGCGTGTTTCCGATCGAGGCCACGGAGACAGCACACTGGCATTGTCACTGGGTTCGCTTGCGCGGCGGGGATGGTCCCTTCGAGAGTGTGCCTGCGATTCCATTCCAAAGCGACGGCACGTCGTCCGCCATCACATCTCTCCCCCTCAATTCCGACCCGGTCGCGGCCCTCATCAACCAAGAGGGATTGGGGCGAGGTCTCGTCGGAAATCCGCTCGTTTTCAACATTGTTGTTTCCATCGCCGATGACATCGCCGCTCACGCGGTGCGCTTTAAGCCTTCTCATATCAAAACCTCGCTTGATCATATGGTGTCTTGGTGGTCCCCGTCCCCAGCGCGTGAGCGTGCGCGGTGGGTGCGTTGGGATTGTTGAGCGAACGTTCGAGCGCCCGTTGGCCTAACGCCGTGGTGACGGGCGGGACAACCTGAGTGATTGACTGCCTCTAAGCCGGCTTATGCGTCGTCGCGCGCGACGACGCAGGCTTGGAACGGGCGGTTTGTCCCATCTCGCCGATCCTCGCTATTCCCAACATTCATCAGGACTCCGACAATGTCCGTTTCCACCTCCCCTCCTCCACCCAGCAGCCAATCCCCCGGCGGCGACTACGAAGGCGTGCCGGTTCGTCCCGGTTCGACGACCCACCACACGGCCGGTCCTCTCCCCCTAGCTCGAGACGGAACGCAATCGTCGCCGGGGATCGTCCGCGAAGCCCTCTCCAGAGGCAACGGTGTCGGCACGCATCAACGGATGTGGTTGAAACCCACCCGGCGAACCATGTTGATCGGCTCCCTCGCCGCGTTTGTGGGGTTGCTCGCGGTGTGGGCAACCGCGACCTTGATCCGCTCGGACTCCACGGTGCCTGAGCCGACCAAAACCACGGTTCAACCCCAGACCATCGGCTTCGACCGCGTGGCGCTTCGCGTCCGCGATTTAACGGAGGCGGGTTTGACGTTGGAAACCTGCTCACGTCAACCGCTTCTCAAAACGATTGATGTGCCGGGCGTCCTTGAAGCCGACCATGATCTTGAGGTGATCCTTCGAGCGCGAGTGGGAGGGGTGATCCGCGCGGTGCCGGTGGTCAAGGGCAAGCGAGTTTCCCAAGGCGAGGTGCTGGCGATCATCGAGAGTCCCGAGTTAGCCCAGGCTCGGCTCGAACACCGCGCCCGTTTACGCGAGGCGCAAGCAGCGCGGATCGACGCGGAGTGGCAAACCCAGGTCGCTTCGGGCGTGGAGCGACTGGTCGAGGCGCTTCGGCACGACCCCGACGCGTTGGAAATCGAACGCCGCTTCGCCGAGCTTCCCCTAGGCGACGCCCGCCGGCAGCTCATTCAGTCCTACGCCGCCTGGCGAACGGCTCAGATCAATCTGGACCGTCAAGGGATTTACGTCCGCGAAGGGATCGTGGGACCAAGCCGTTGGAATCAGGCGGCGCGGGAGGCGGCCGCGGCGCAATCGAGCTTCGAATCGGCTCGCGATCAGGTGGCCCGCGACGCCCGACAGGCCGCCCTCAAATCTCAACAGGCTCTCAAACTTGCCCAAGGACGGGTCTTCGACTCTCGCGCCCGTTTAGAGGTTCTGGGCGACGACCCGGCGACAATCGCGCTGATCGAACGGTTAGAGGATGAACCGACCTCAAATCGGTCCGGCGGCCTCGATTGGACGGCCCACCTAGTCCGCGCCCCCTTCGACGGCATCGTGTTGGATCGACCCATCGGCCCCGGTCAACAGGTCGATCGGGGCGAGGCGCTGATTCCGTTCGCCAACCTGGACCGGCTCCATCTCATCGCCAAGATTCCCGAATCGCTCATTGGAGCTCTGCCGGCGATGGGCTCCAATCTGTCCTTTACAACCCCCGCTCACCCTGGACGTCGATTCTCGGCCCGTCTAGAGGCGATCGGCGGCCAACTCGACCCCGCCAACCGCAGTCTGCCGGTGCTGGCCGAAGTCGAGAACCCCGACCAAGCGCTCAAGCTCGGCATGGCAGTTCGCGTCGAGCTGATCATTAGGGACCCTCAACCAGTTCTGAGCGTCCCCCGTGCGTCGGTTCAAGATCTCGAAGGCCGTCCCGTCGTCTTTGAGTTGGCCCCTAACCCAACCGGGACCAACCCCGCCGCCACCTCCATCCAGGACGACGAACCACGCCAGCTCTTCTTGGTCCGGCGGGTCGAACTCGGCGAGATCCGTGACGATCGCGTGGTGATCCACTCGGGTCTCCACGAGGGCGCGATCATCGCGGCTCAAGGCTCCTTCCTGCTCAAGAGCGAATTGATCCTGCAAAACGAGCCCGAGGAGGAATGAGCCGATGCTCAATCAACTCATCACCTCCTCAATTGCCAATCGCGGCTTCGTGACGCTGGCGAGCCTAGGCGTGGGTCTGCTCGGGGTCTGGTCCATGCTCCGTCTGCCATTGGACGCAGTGCCCGACCTGACCAACGTGCAAGTGCAGGTCATCACCGAAACCCCAGGGCTGAGTCCTCTGGAGGTCGAGGCCAACTTATCGCTGCCGGTCGAGAGCGTCATGGGCGGCCTGCCCAACGTCGAACAGGTGCGTTCGGTCTCCAAGTTCGGCATTTCCGTGGTGACAATCGTGTTCCACGAAGGAACCGACCTGCTCAAGGCGCGTCAGACGGTGGCTGAGCGTCTGCCGATGGCCGCCGAGGCGATTCCCCGCGGCCTGGGCCAACCCCAACTCGGACCGATGGCTACCGCGTTGGGCGAGATCTACCAGTTTCAAGTGGTCGGCGACGGTTATTCGCCGATGGAGTTGCGTTCCATTCTGGATTGGTTCATTGCCCCTCAGCTGCGAACTGTACCGGGGGTCACCGAGGTCAACGCGCACGGCGGCGAGGTCAAGACCTTCGAGATTCGTCCCGACCCCGACGCGCTGGCCGAACGCGGCCTGACCTTGGACGATCTGTCCAGGGCCGTCGAACGGGATAACCTGGCAGTAGGTGGCGGCTATTTGGTCTCGGGAGGCGAGGCCCGCTACATTCGATCAAACACACGGATCGAACGGCTTGAAGACCTTGCGGCGGTGACAATCGCCGAGCGCAACGGCGTGCCGATCCGGGTAGGCGACGTGGCCGAGGTGGTCGCCGCTCCTCTGATCCGGGCCGGGTTAGTCACTCGGGATGGCCAAGGCGAGGTGGTCACCGGTTTGGTCATGATGCTGCTGGGCGAAAACTCGCGGTTGACCGTCGAGGCGGTCAAAGCCGAGCTCGAACGGCTCAAGACCGGACTGCCGCCAGGAGTGCGGATCGAACCGCTTTACGACCGCGCCACCTTGGTCGATCAGGCGTTGAGGACGGTGAAGGCCAACCTCACCGAGGGCGGCCTGCTGGTCATCGCGGTGTTGTTGGCCTTGCTGGGCAACCTGAGGGCCGGGTTGATGGTCGCGGCGGTCATTCCGCTGTCGATGTGTTTCGCCGCCAACTTGATGCTGGCCTTCGGCGTCACCGCTAGCCTCATGAGCCTCGGCGCGATCGACTTCGGCCTGATCGTCGATTCCAGCGTCATCATGATCGAGAATTGCGCCCGCCGCCTGGGTTTGGAGGGAGGGTTGAGGCCCCAGGCCGAGATCGTCCGCGACGCGGCGATCGAAGTCCGCAAACCCACGTTGTTCGGCGAACTGATCATCGCCATTGTTTATCTACCGATTCTCACTCTCGCTGGCACCGAGGGCAAACTGTTCCGACCCATGGCGTTGACGGTCGTGTTCGCCCTGGTCGGCTCGATGATCTTTTCAATGACCCTCATGCCCGTTCTGGCGGCGATGCTGCTCAAGGTGCGCCATGAGGAACGCGAAGTCTTATTGGTGCGTCTTATCAAGCGAGTTTATGAACCTTTTCTCGATTTTCTGACTGCCCGACCATTACGCGCCTTGATTCCCGCAGTCCTGTTGCTAGGGTTGACGCTGCCATTGGCCTGGAACCTTGGGGCTGAGTTTATGCCCAAGCTCAACGAGGGCGATTTGCTGGTGGAAATGGTCCGCATCCCCTCCGCGGCGCTGGAGGAGGTGGTTCCTGTTTCCTCCAAGGTGGAAACGATCCTCAAACGATTTCCCGAAGTCCAGACGGTCTATTCCAAAACCGGTCGGCCCGAGATCGCCAACGACGTGATGGGGGTCCATCAAACCGATGTTTGGGTGTTGCTTAAACCCCAGGACCAATGGCGCGCCGACATCGACCGCGAGGGCTTGATCGAACAAATGAGCGCGGCTCTGGAACGCGAGGTTGTCGGAGCGCGGTTCGGCTTCACCCAACCGATCGAGATGCGGGTCAATGAACTGGTGGCCGGGGTGAAATCCGACGTGGCGGCGATTCTCTCGGGTCCTGACTTAACCGTGCTGGCCGCCAAGGCCGAGGAGATTGGCCGCGTCATGGAGGCGATCCCTGGCGCGACCGACCTCAAGGTACCATCGTTGGGACGGCTGCCCACCCTGACTATTGTTCCCCGCCGCGAACGCCTCGCGATGTACGGCCTTTCCACCCGCGACGTGCAAGACGTGGTCGAAGCCCTGGGCGGCAAGCCGGTGGGCCTGGCTCTGGAAGGTCAAGCCCGTCGTCCGATTCAAATCCGCTACCCTCTCCACTGGAGAACCGACCCTGAAGCGATCGGCCGAATCCGGGTGGTCGATCGTTCGGGACGCCCCATCCCGCTCAGCGAACTTGCCGACATCCGCCTGGATGAGGGTCCGAGCGAAGTCGAACGGGAACGGATGCAACGACGCGCCGTGGTCGGCGTCAACGTTCGGGGCCGCGACATCGCCTCGTTCGTCGCCGAGGCCGAGGAGGCAATTCGCAAAAAGGTCGAACTGCCCCCCGGAACCATTCTGCGCTGGGGCGGCCAGTTCGAACACCTCGAAACCGCCCGGACCCGCTTGATGATCGTCACGCCGATGGCGTTGATTCTGATCTTTATGCTCCTTAATGCATCTGTTGGTTCCTGGAGCCTGACGTGCTTGATTGCGCTGGCGTTGCCGATGGCGGCCACCGGCGGAGTCTTCGCCCTAGCCGTCCGCAACCTGCCGTTCTCGATCTCGGCGGCCGTGGGTTTCATCGCGTTATTCGGCGTGGCAGTCCTCAACGGCCTGGTCTGGGTCTCCGCCGCTGAACGCCTGCGCAAAGATGAGGCGATGTCTCCCGCCGACGCGGCACGCCACGCTTCGCTGGAACGGCTCCGACCGATCCTTATGACCGCCTTCACTGGTGGCTTCGGTTTCCTACCGATGGCCCTGGCCACCACCCCAGGCGCGGAAATCCAACGCCCCCTGGCCACCGTGGTCATCGGCGGACTCATCACCTCCACCTTGCTGACCACCCTCGTCCTGCCCACCATCTACCCCTGGTTCGCTCCCCGGACAACCCCACCGCCCCACGCCTAAGCACTCACGCCAAACATGGGTCGCATCATTCCAACCGACTTTCCCCACCATGCCGCTCCGAAAAAATTCGGAGTGACAACTTGACACCGCCAATTGGATTTTCAAGACTGGAATCGGGTTTGAGACGGACCTGGTCCACGGCGTTGGGTCCCGCGTCTCGTGGTTTGTTCGGGTTCGGGTGACGTTTTGAACGGGAGAACCTCCTTTGAAATTGCAACGACCTCAAGCGTCCCGGCCAACATCGCGTGGCTTTACGCTGATCGAGCTTCTGGTGGTGATCGCCATCATCGCGGTGCTGATCGCGTTGTTGTTGCCGGCGGTTCAGTCGGCGCGGGAGGCGGCCCGGCGGATTCAATGCACCAACCAACTCAAACAGGTGGGCCTCGCGCTGCATAACTACGAGGGTGTCAACGGCGTTTTGCCGCTCACGCTCTCCATTGTCGGCACCAACAACACCGTGGCCTGGACCAGCAGTTTCGGCGGCTTTCCCCGAATTCTACCGTTCGTCGAGCAATCGCCGCTGGCCAATATGATCAACTTCTCTGCCGAGATGTACTCCCCGCCCAACGCGACGGCGACGGCCACCTATTTAGGGTTGCTCGTCTGTCCCAGCGAGCCCAACACTGTCTTCACCCATCCAGTGGGCGGACGCATGAGCGTGTGCAACTATGGTTTTTGCATGGGCGACTGGTTCGTGTTTGGTGGCACGAGTTCGACTCGCCGCAACCGCTCGGCCTTCGGCGCGAACATGTCGCGCCGCTTCGCCGAGTTCACCGACGGCCTGAGCAACACGCTCTTCCTCTCAGAAGGCAAATCGTATCAAGCGTACTACCGCGATTGTCCCACGCTGACGAATATCAACAACCCCGACTTGATTCCCGACCCCACCGCCGACCCTTATCAAGTCGCGCCGGAATACCGCGACGGTCGGTGCGTGATTCGTCTGGGCGAAGGGCATTGCGAATGGGTGGAAACAGGGGTTCACCACACCGGGTTCACCACTGCCTGGCCGCCCAACAAGAAAATCTCGGGTGGACCTCAAAACCAGTATGCCGACCTCGATTTGACCAGTCGCCGCGAGAAAATCGGCGGTCCGACCTTCGCGGCGATCACTGCCCGCAGCTACCATCCCGGCGGGGTCAATGCGCTGTTTGGCGATGGCTCGGTCAAGTTCGTCAAAGACACCATCAACCCGTTCACCTGGCGGGCGCTGGGGACCGTTTCCGGCGGTGAGGTGGTCGGCGGCGACTGGTGATCAAGCTCTGTTGAGGTAATTGGCTTGGCAATTGGCCGCTGGAGCGACGCCGACGCCGACGCCGTCTCCATCGGCCGATGGTCTTTAGTTCATTTTCACTTTTGAGGCCGATGACGTCGCGCGTCGGCCTTAGGCCCCACGACGCCAAGGATTGAGCGAATTCAACCCGCGGAAGGGTCGAGTCAAGCGGTCGCGGAAACGATCCCAGGGGGTGATGTCGGGCGTAAAGAGATCATCCCGTGGTCGGTCAGTCCACTCCGAACCCGGCGAGTGGTGGCGATGCTTGTTGATCCCATCCGGCGGTTCCATCGCGCTTGTGGAAACTGCGCGGAGTTCCTGGTCGTAACCTTCGTCACTCCGTGGTGGTGAAACCGTCTCGGTGGTGGTTAAACGAATCGATGACGTTGGATTCGTCTCGCGCGAGTTGCTGGTCGGTGGAGGGACCGTTCGGGCGGTTCGGCGTCCCCAAGGCCAACGAAACGACAACAGACCCGGACGATTTGAGACGGGGCGAACTCCGACTGCTTGATGACGTTCCGGCTTGGCGACCTGCGCTCCGCCCAGGGTGTCGGCAGAATTGGTGGCCGTTTCTGCGTTGCGTGCGGGCAAAGCGGCGACGGATTGGGTTCGACCCATCGACAGGGAGGAGAACAACGGCGCGTTGCCGTTGCCTAAACCGAACGGGCGCACTTTGCCGCCGGAGTTGGCGCACCCGGGCGTGGCCAAAAAGAAGACCGTCAGCACCAGCAGAATCGGGCCTGGGCGGCGAACAGCTGTGCCGAGAGGCGACCCCAGCGGTTCAACCTGGCGAATTGAGGGCATCCATCCCATGATCGACGACTCTCCCTGTCGGCGGTCCCGTCTCCTATTCCCTTCGTCCTCTTCTGGCATGGCTTGGGACAAACCGAGCCGAGCCGACCGTCGCGGCGTCATGCCGATGGGGTTCCGCTCCGTGTTGAGTGAGGTCGGCTCGATCCCTTCCGCGACTCCATTCCCCGTCCTCCCGACTCGACCGCTTCGGTGTGGTTGCGACGGTCGAATCAATCACACGGACGCGAAGTCGGATGAACCAGCTTGGTCGCCGAGTCCACGAACCGCCGCAACAGGTCAAATGCCTCACGCTCGCGGGGGCCTCCCGTTTTTTCAACCGGAATCGCCAAACGCTCGAACCCCTCGGAAATCGTTTGGTGGGGCAGGAGATGAACCCGCGAGGCCAACACCGCCGCCTCGACCACTGCTCCCATCGCCCGGTTGAGTCCAAGAAACGGCCGAAGTTCCCCTGAGGCGACGGTCCGAACCTCCAACTCGGCCCGTTCGATCGCGCGCGGGTCGGAGTTCTCCAGACGAAACTCAAAGTATCGACAGGCGTGTTCCAAAATAAACCCTTCGATTCGGGCCGCGGGACGAGTCGGCGGCGGGCCGTTGGGCCAGTCCTCTAGCAACGCTCGGGCCAGAAGCAGCACGTCATCCACCACATGCAGAACGCCCTGGCCATCGCGGATCAGGTTGCGGTAGGTGGCGGAGGTGCGGTAAGGCCGCAAGACAAAGCGATTGAACGACGGGGGATCGTCATCGACAAGCTTGGGACCCATTGGCCGGATCCGCGGCGACCCGTCTTCATTGCGGGTCGTCACAAGACCTTCCACAATCATCGAGCGTCTCCCTGTGAAGGTGTCGATGTGTCACCAGTGGTTTCCTCGACCACGCTCAACGAAGCGCGACGACCTCGCGGGGCGCGACGAACCGGTTGATCCCCCCGCGCCTTACGACGCTCCCGATGACTCAACTCTGGCTCCGTGAGGAATCCCCAATCGAGCGCTTGATCTTGACGATAATGTTTCCCCAGCGTCAACGCTGTCTTGGCTTTCATCATCTCATAGCCCAAATAAAACGCATGAGATGGCTCTTCGACTCCGGTTTGCTCGAAGAGTTCGAAGGGGTCGTCGCCAATTAAATGCATCGATCCATTAATGACATGAATCCGTCCATCCTCGGCGAAGATGCGGAAGTTGGGGTCGGTGATGCGTTTGGCCAGTTCAGCCAGTGCTTCGGCTCCCAGCCGAGGAACTTTGGGGTCGCGCAACATCACCAGGCCCGGTTCAAGGTGTTTGGGCAGGGTTTTATGGACCACGGCGTGATGAACCAACCGCCGCGCCAGGTCGAGTTCCTTGACGCTGGAGCGGGCCCAATTGATGACCTGAGTGGTCAACACGGAACGAATGCCGACCTCTTGACAAAATCCGGCCAACAGGACGTTGACGCCCGCGGAGTCCACGTCGGTTAACTCGGTGAGATTGCCCACCCCCATCATAAGCTCGGCCGCGGGGTAACGCCGGCGGACCTCCAGGTAGCGGCCCAGCGAGGCCGCGAAACCGAATCCGATCGGTTCGAGGATCGGGTCCAGGCGAACCGCAACGCCGCGCGACTCGAGAAACTCGGCGGTCTCCTCCAATCCCTCCAAGGTGCCGGGACGGTCGGGGATCACCACCACTTCGACCCCCCAATCGGGCGCGTGGTCGCGGTTGGTCGCGTTGACCGACAGCACCAGTTCGGCCCCCGCGCGTGCGGCCGGGGCGATCTCGCGGGGGTCCAAGGAGTCGATTGAGACCCGCAACCCCCGGTCTTTCAGCGCGGTCACCGCCTCGGCCACGCCTGACCACGGCCCGCCGGGATCGCACCCTAGATCGATCACGTCGGCTCCCTGGGCGGCTAACTCCTCCCCACGCGCCACGATCTCGGCGAGCGACAGGGTGGGGGCGTGATTGATCTCGGCGAGGATTTCGATGTCGAACGCGCCGTAACCTTGCTTGCGGGTGTCTCCTCCACCGAAGAAGAGGGGCAAGTCGCGCAAATCAAGCGGTCCCCGCACTACCTCGACCCCCGCTCCAACCTTCTGGACGATCGGCTCTAGGTCACCCCGACAGTAGCCTGGCAGCACCACCTTGACCACGCCCGGCGGCACCTCCAAGTGTCGAGCCACCCACGCCGGCGGCATCAACGCCGCCACAGAGATGGGCAACACGGCCACCTCGCCCACGAATCCCACCTTGGGACCAAGTTCCTCGACCACCGCACGCAGAGCGAACTCGGCCAAACGGCCCGTGACAAATAGATAGCGCGGCGCGTCGTTCATGGTCGCCAACCGAGTTTCAACCGTCCTCGCATCGCTCCAGTCACCCGTGACGCAGGGTCCGGTCACCCGATTGTATCACTCTGCATCAACCCCGTCTCGACACGCCTAGGCCGCTCGATCGGCACAGCGACATCAAGCCGTCGCCTCGCTTCAGAGATTCGCCTCCTTCTCATCTACCCAAAACAAGCCAAGGCCATAGTGGGACGCATATCCCAGCATGAGTGGCCCCGCGACCGGTTCCGCGAACTCCAAACGAAGTCCAAACCCCATGTCCATTGGGGGTGGCCCTCCTCCATGATTACGCCTGCGGACGAAATGACGAACATGATTACGCCTGCGGACGAAATGACGAAGCGCGCAGGTCAAACGCGCGTCGATTTCAATCCGCGTTGCCCCAGGGAACCCACGGGAACGCAACTCGCTTTGCACATGGGATTCAAGTGAATTCCTCGGGCGATGGTCGATCGCCTTGGACGGAACGTAAGGAGTCCAACTCACCCAACGGCGGGAACCCACGCGCGCTGGACCAAGCAACCGTTCGATTCGCCTCCCGAACTGCGAAGGCAACCGCCGCAAATCCTCAAGAGATCCCAAACCTGCGAGAGCGACTTGGAGAGGATCGCTCTGATTTTTGGTCCAGGTCCGATCGAGCTTGCGGATCGCGGTTTGGGCGGCGTCACCAAAGCCCATCTTCGCAAAAATCAGAATGTGATCGATTCGATTGTCATGACTCAGCGCCAGGGGGATTGTATGGACATGTTGATGCCCGGTCTGGAGCGGCTTACCATCTTTATCTTTACCAGTGAGTTCTGGACAGTTGACCCGATGACCTTGGCCCAGCTTGTTAACCAATGTTTGATGGAACAGTTCGGCCTGGGGCAAAGTTCGCGTGATGGGAGGGAGTGCCGAGCGGTTGCCGCTGGGTGTGGTGATGGCCAACAGCGCCATTTCGACGGATGTTCTGACCTGTTGACGCGCTGAAACCGGACAAATTTCGAACGCGGCGTCATGGCGGCGTTGGTAAAGCACCCGTTGCGACCCTGGCGGCAACGACCAACCGTAATTCTTCCACCAAGCGGTGTCTTTGCATAAGCATGAGACCAGGTTGGGTGGGTAGGGTTCGAGGACTTTTGCCTGCTTCTTCTTAGGGGCGTCGTTGAGTTTCTGGCCCTGAACGGAACCCGACGCCTCGTCGATTTGAGATAAGCGCCATTGCTCGTATTCCGAAGGAGAGCGGGCCGCCATGAGGGAAATCTGTTCCCATTTGGTAGAGTCGAAGGGTTGACGTTCCTGACAAGGGATCGCGTTCCACTCAAGATCTGGCGTGTTTCCCACCAGTTGAGCTTCCACCCAGCTTTCGCTCCGCCCCAGATAGCCTAGGTTGACAAGAAGACACTGAAGGAGGCGTTGTTCCTCGTCGTCGAGTTCGCAAGGCCAGTGAATCCACATCCCATTGTTACCAAGGTTGGCCCAGGTGTCAAAAACGAGTGTGGTTTCTTCTCGGCCTTGTTTGAGGGTTCCGACAGGCATGAAGTGACGAGTATGCGCCACGCTAACCGGGGGCAACCAATAAAGCGGTAACACGGCGGCCAGCTTCTCAATCAAACGACACGCCAGGGGCGGGACCTCGTCCCATCCTTGACTGGAGAACCCGCGAGCGATCAAGGCGCGGAGGAGACGCCAGGGGCTGGGCGGCCACTCGACTAGCCCCTCGTTGACGTGGTGTCCCCACGGCGTGGCGTGGTAACGCCCGCCAGGGAACTGGAGCTTCACCGTCGGCATGGCAAATCCCTCCTCTTTTAATTGTCGTCCGATTCGTCATCGTCGCTTGAATCTTCGCCATCTCCACTGGATTTCTTGTCATCCTTAGCTCGCTTGAGCTCATCCTCGTAGGTAACAGTAGTGTTTGTCATTGCGTGCTTGCATTCTTCGATCGAATTTTTGAGAGCGTTTTCAAGCTCAGAACGATTTGGCAACGTGTATCCTTTGGGACGACTTGCCACGATGTGGTCTCGATCCACCGGTTCGAGATCGCAGGCGGTGCGCAATCGCAGGTCGCCATCAAGCAGTTTGCGAACCTTGTAAAGCGCCAGCAGGATGAGCAGACGTTCCACTTTGTCACCCAGACCATAGCCGCGAATCTGAGCAAGATCGAGATTGACATAGAGATGGATTTTTTCAGCGACGTATTCGTCCCGTGCGAAGGGCACGTTGCCGAAACCGTTCTTGGTGACGCCCCGCGGGTTGACATGGTCGTTTTTCACGCCACCCGAAGCGGCTTCGGTCACACCGGAGGCTTCAATGAACGCTGACAAAGCGCGGGTCACCCGCAAACGACCGCCAGCCAGTTCCTTATTGGCAAGGAAGACGCCATGAACCAGACTCCCAACATCATACTTCAAGAGGACTTCCGCCAGTTTCTTACGGTCGATCGGCCCTTCCTCAAGGGCACCAAGCTCGGCTTTGAGTTTGTCAAGAAACTTGCGATCTTTTCCTTCCAGAAGATACGGGCTGTTGATGCGATGAGCCTCCAGCATCGAATCGGTGAGAAACTCACCCTTGCGGGTGACGGTCACATGACTGATTCCATCGAGCGCAGCGACTGGTTTGTTTCTGGTCGTGTCCCAGCATGTCGCTTCGAGACGGTTGGCCATGCTCTGAGGACTTTCGACAAGGAGCTTGTCGCCATCTTGGGTCCGATAGGTCGCTGCCCCTAGGCTGGGAAATCCCGTGGGTTGGAAACGGTCGCCCTGAAGCGGCTTGAGGGGAATGGTTAGCAGCAGACGAGTGACACCTTCGAGGGGCTTGAGGTCAAGCACGAGCGGCTCCTTTCATCGTGGGGGAGAGATAACCAACAATCTCTTGGGCGGTTCGTCGGTGAATTGGAAAAACCAAGGCGGCCGCCCAGCGACGGGCGGTTTGCGGATCGGTCATCCCGGCGTAAATGGGTGGACGAATTCCTTTGGATCGCAAACGCTGTCGGGCGATCTCGATCGCTCTTGAAGCATCGCCAGCCAACAAGAGACGGACGATTCGCTCATCGGCCGGGATATCCAGATTTTCCGTAATCTCCCAGGGCAGACAACACAACCGCAGCGCCAGCCAACACTCTTCGAGGTAACACTCTTCGGGGTGATGATTCTTTTGGTTGACTTTTGGTTGGAATGCCTTCGACCAACGATCCCATCGGATCGCCATGAAAGCTCGGGCCAGACCGAAGAGCCGGTTCAAGTCCAACTCGCCCCTCAGGAATTGGGCGAGATCATTCAAACGCGCCTCGCAACCAGACGCGGCCACCAGGCGAGACCGTCGTTGGCCTTTCTGGGCGGATTCAATCAACCGACGTTCCACGATCGCGGCCAGATCCCGAAGCGGATCGCGGCCCGTTGCCACCACGCGTGGGTCGTTGACAAGTCGTTTATCCGCCAGCTGGAACCGCCCCGCATTCTTCGGTTCCAGGGGTAACAGATGGTAGCGGACCGAATCTACAGGCTTTCGCTTGTCATACTCCGCCGCCGCGCTACCCAACGCCAAAGCCAGACGTACTTCCGCGCTCCCATCGTCAACCGCTGCGACCCATTCGGGCCGCAACCGAGGGATTGGACCCATCTCCAGGGCGGTGCCGGTGGCCTGGAGCGTTTCGACCTCCACGGCAGCCAGCAAGATAGCCTGCCAACGATCAGAGGTGTGGTCGTGCGTGAGCGCCGCGAAAACCGCGTCGGCCAGACGGCGTTCGGCGTGAATCAACCTCGCCGTGGCCTTGCCGTCCCGACTTCGAGATTGAAGACGATCCATCCATCCCGCCAAATCCTCAATCAATGAGGAGCGCGGTTGATAACGTACTTCGATTCGACCAAGAGGCACGGCGAGGTTGGATTGACCATTCCGTTCCAAGTAACCGTAGCGCACAAACGCCTCGATGCCCCGCGCCACGCCCAAACGACTGATTGCGCGGGCCGCGTCGATCGGACGATGAGCCGATTGACGCCCAAGTTGAATCCGAGCTTCACCTAGCATCGCGCTCAGGTCGGCGAGCGTCGCCGGTTGTCTCCACAACGGCATCCATTGTTCGCCCCGTTGCGCCTTTTCGAAGCCGGGTGTCGCAAAACCGGCCGCGTGGGAACGAATGGCAAATGGAGCGCTCGCCTGACTGGACGCCTGGGGATCGAATCGTCGCGTGGCGCAAGAGGTAAAAAGAAGCGTGCCTTCCATCGCAAAAACAAAGTCCCACGAATTGATGAGATTACCTCCATCAAAACCTGTAGAACTGTTTGCACCTCCCGCATTACCAGGTTGATACTGGCCGATCGCGGCGATTTCGAGATGGCGAGTCAGGTCTGACCAGAGCGCATCACAAAGCAAGTCCCTGGTTTCGTTCCCGCCTGATCGCGTCGAAGATTTCTCAAAAAAGAGCAGAACAAGGTGATACATAAAATTATTTGTAAAATCAAGTCGTCCGTCATTTCCGCCCGTACCTAAAAGTGATGGATAGATCGGTTCCCGCGATTCATCCAATACGAACGCGGCGTCAAGCCATTTGCGATGTTCCCCACGCCATTCAAGGACTGACTTGCGTTGGATAGCGAGCTTTTGTTTCTTCTCGGGTTTGACAGTCAGATCCCCGAGAATTTGTTCCGCCTGAAAAATTCCCTGACGGAAAGGTTCAAATCGTTCCGAGGAGGAGCTTCGAATGGCGAGAATCGCCTTCCGATTGTCTTTCTTGAAAAACCCGCTTCCCCCATTCCAAGGCGCGACCAACGGCGTCGGCGCGTAATCCTCCAGGAAGAACCGCTCCAACTCCTCCTTGGACAAGGTGGTGAGCAGGCAAAAACGCTCCCCCTCCCACCAGCCGCGAGCCTGGGGGTCGGCCTGTTCGCCCACCAGGCGAAGAATCCCTAGCGCCTTGAGATAGTTGGCCAGCGGAGTCGGCGCGCAACCTTTGAGGATGTGCAAGTGCGTAGTCATACCGTGGCCTCCGTGGTCAAAGCTGGGTCGGGGGTGTCCAAACACGAGGCTCGCGCGTCGGCGGCGCGGAGGATCGCTTCGAGAAAAGCCAAAGCGCACGGGCCAAATCGATCCTGAAGGCCGATGCAACGCTCCCGCCAACTCTTGCCGGTCTCGAACGACAGGCCGAGGGTTGCGGGGGCGAGGGTCAGAGTGACGCTTGGGATCGGCGGTTCGTCCGGCACCAGTTGGGTTGAAGGCAGTTTATCCCGGTTGCGCACCCCCCGGATGGGCAATCCGCGGTCATCGCCGTTGCGAACTTGATAATCCTGGTCCTTGGGTCCGGCGTGCAGGCCCACTCGCACCTTGCCGTGGTGACAGGCCACCAGATAGGCCACCAGGTCAAATGTCTCGGCGTCGCAATCGAGCAGGCGTTTCATCAAAGGAGGGGGAGACTCCAGCGCCGCCTCGTGGAACG
>Ga0209017_10001611_pt1 | contig 16637 bp, 7 predicted proteins | sample YNPBryunderm2012_FD_185812 | JGI IMG/M metagenome (GOLD analysis project Ga0209017, IMG submission 185812) | Anoxygenic and chlorotrophic microbial mat microbial communities from Yellowstone National Park, USA - YNP Bryant MS undermat 2012... ... | reverse complement strand
CAAGCGTATCTCCCTTTCACATGCAGTGATGCCGAAAGGCGTTTGAAACGCGAACGTAATTACCCGCGATTGCACACTATCCTGCTTTCACATGCAGTGATGCCGAAAGGCGTTTGAAACACAAGGAAGTAGGTGAAACAGAATTCAAAACCGAAAACTTTCACATGCAGTGATGCCGAAAGGCGTTTGAAACATGTCACCGTTGTGAATTACCACGGCGCGGTGGTCTTTCACATGCAGTGATGCCGAAAGGCATTCAAAACTGTGGAGGTGAGAAGCCGTTTTGAGTCAAACTCTTCTGCGGTGCAGTGTCGAGAAGGGATATGACCTGGAGTGGCCAAGGTGGGAGTCGAACCCACACGGGTTTCCCCGCCCGATTTTGAGTCGGGTGCGTCTGCCATTCCGCCACTTGGCCGATTCTGGTTCGCCGGAATGCCTGTGTGTTTCCACGATACGCCGCAGGAGTTCCTTTGGCAAGACCCTGATACCCGAAAAATGGCAGGAGATACACCCTGCCAGATGGTGGCCAGACGGAAGGGGAAAGCAAACAGCCTCCGGGATGCAGAAGAAGATCAGGCGAGGGTGCAGGGGGATTGAACCCTGGATAGCTGGCGGGGACGTGCGAAGCCGTTTGCCCTTGACAGAGGCGGTTGAGCTGCTATGAGGGCGGCGGGAATCTGTCCCGTGATGAGAAATCCTGTCTGCCAGGAGAGGGCGGTGCGATGAGCAAGCCGCGGAGGACAGGCACGGGGCAGGGGGAGACGAGGAACCAGCGATGCGTGGTTGGATACGTATCTTATCCGTGGGGATTTTGAGTGGAGCGATGACCACGATGGCGTGGGGTCAGATGCCGCCGGCACCGCCATCAGGAGCAGCACCGACTTCTTCCCCTGTCACGATCCCAGCTGTCACTCCCTCGGCACCGACTGCGATTCCGAATGGTCCCGCGGCCGTGGTCAACGGACAGGTGATCCCTGAAAAGGCGGTCTATCGAGCCTTGCGGCAATTCCCACCCGAACACCACGCTCTGGCCCGGAAAGAAATCCTCGCTCATCTCATCGAAAATGTTCTCATCGATCAATACTTAACCGCTATCAAGATCACTGTTGATCCTAAGGAGGTCGATAAAGTTATTCAAGAACTCAAAGATGAATTGGCAGCAGCTAAGAAGGATTACAAGAAAGAGCTGGAGGCATTGTTGTTAACCGAAGAAGAGTTCCGTCAGGAAGTGACAGCTCAGATGAAATGGGAAAAGTTCATCATGCAACAAGGGACAGATGAAGCATTGAAGAAACTCTTTGAGAGTAATCCGGATATCTTTGATGGCACCATGGTGCGCGCCCGACATATTTTGATCAATCCCGGGGCGGATGAAAACAAGAAGAAGGAAGCAGCGGCCCGTTTGCGTGGGATCAAGCAAGTGATCGAGCAGGAAGCGGCGAAGGCAGTGGCTGCGTTGCCGGCCAGCGCGGATGCCTTGGCCAAGGAGCAAGCCCGTGCCGCCAAGATCGAGGAACTCTTCGCCGCTTATGCCAGGCAATACTCCGAATGCCCGTCCAAGAAGGAAGGTGGCGACCTGAACTTCTTCCCGCGGGCCGGAGCCATGGTGGAACCGTTCGCCCAGGTGGCCTTCTCGCTCAAGCCATTTGAAATGAGCGATGTGGTGGCCACGGAAGTGGGGTATCATCTGATCCTGGTCACCGCTCGCAAGCCGGGAACTCCCAAGAAATTCGAAGAAGTCAAGGAAGATGTTCGGCTCCTCTTTGCCATGCGCTTGCGTGAGGCGGTAGTGCAGCAGATGCGACCGCGAGCCCAGATTACCATCTATCCCTCCTCCAGCGCGACAGCTCCCGCGGGATCCAGCACGCCACCTGCTGCTGCCCCTTCGACTGTCACACCGCCGACAGCACCAGGCAGTGCCAGCCCTTCATCCGCGACCGGTTCGGTTCCGGCTCCGAAAAATGCTCCCTGAGGTCGCCTTCGTTTTCTGAACATCCTGCGCCAGGCTGCGGGGTTGATCCGCCTAGGCTGACAAGTTGGGGATTGGGTGCTTGCGGAAAGCCGCAGCCTCCCGTTATGTCTGCAGACGGCAGCCGACCAACACCACAGCGAACATGACCGGAGAAAGTCCTCTAGAGGACGAACATGAAGCTGCAGAGAGCCCTCTCTTTTCATCCGGAAGAGAGGGATTGGATGTACGGGTTCATCCGGAAGATAGAATGGATAAACGGAGACACGCGTTCTGCTTCCATTGGGTCCTAAGACTACACAACACATCATGTACACAGCATTGTTGTTGATCGCTTCCAATACATTCATGACGATCGCCTGGTATGGCCATCTGAAATACAAGGATAAACCATTGTGGATGGCTATTCTGGTGAGTTGGTGTATAGCGTTGCCAGAATACGCTTTACAAGTACCAGCGAATCGTATCGGTCATCGTTATATGACCGCCACCCAATTGAAGGTGATGCAAGAGGTGATCTCGTTGACGGTTTTCATGATGTTCGCCTGGTGGTATTTTGGGGAGCATCCGACCTGGCGGACCCTGGTGGCGTTTCTGCTCATCACCGTAGCGGTCGCCTTGGTTCGTGGGGAACATGAGGAGATGGCCGCCGCCCCACCGGCGCCTCCGGCTGCAGCCTCGCCTCCACAGGTTCCACCTGGCTCCTGACTTGCGACTGCCTCGGCACGGCGGAGAACGGCCGCTCACGGTGAACAAAGGATGGCAGGACGTATTTCTATTTCCTCAGCGGGGTGAGGGTGGGGTACGCCAGGGGCGGTAACGTCGCAGGGCTTCCAGGGTCCGGCGCATGTCCTCGGGCAGGGGGGCTTCCACTTCCAGCCACTGCTGCGTGCGGGGATGCCGAAAGCGCAGGCGGTAGGCATGCAAAGCTTGACGGGAGAGAAGGATCACATCCTCTGCTCCGGGCATCTGGGGCGATAGGTCCGAAAGCAACAGACGATCCCGACCACTGTAGAGGCGATCGGCCAGAACGGGGCAACCCACATGCAGCAGATGAACGCGGATTTGGTGGGTGCGTCCGGTGCGGGGTTGGACCCGCACCAGCGTGTAACCACGGAAACGTTCCAGAACCTCGTAGTAACTCAAAGCAGGTTTGGCGTCGGGATCGGTGGAAACGATCATCCTCTGACGGTCATGCGGATGCAGCTTGATGGCTCCCTCGATGTAGTCGGCATCGCGGTCCAGTTCCCCTTGGGTGATCGCGAGGTATTCTTTGAAGATCTGTCGGCTCTCGAACTGCCAGGCGAGTTCCCGATGAACCACATCGTCTTTGGCAATAAGGATCACGCCGCTGGTGTCTTTATCCAAGCGATGGACGATGCCGGCACGCAAATAGCCACCCTCGGTGCTCAACTGTTCCCGGAAATGCCAGTGCAAGGCGTTGACCAGGGTACCGCTCCAGTTCCCTTTGGCAGGATGGACCACCATGTCCGGCGGTTTGTTGATGACGGCTAGCGAGTCATCCTGATAGAGAATCTCGAGCGGGATGTTTTCGGGAACCGGGATGTCATGCAGTGGGGGCGGCAGGTCGATCCACAAGCGATCCCCTTTGCGTACCCTGTAGCTCGGCTTGCTGCGCTTGCCGTTGACCGTGATGCGGCCGGCTTCGATCGCTTTCTGAATATCCGTGCGACTCTGATCTGCGACATGCAAATGCACGTACTGGTCCAGCCGCATCCCTTCGGCCTTGACCATGACCGTCAATTCCAGCGGTTCGCGCAGACGTACGGAAGTCCAGGCTGGAACCTCAGCAGTCGAAGGGAGTTCCGTTTCATCCAGTTCCCAATCCCACTCGTTCATGATCGTTCGGAGGGTGTCGGTGGTTGGACCATGGCGATCTGTCTGGCCGGAGTCCTTCCGAGTCCCTGAGGAGCGTGGTCCCACAAGGAGCGTGGGGGTGAAGGAACCGGCTCACTGACCTCCAGGCAGCACGGGGAGCGTTGGCAGTTCGCCACTGCCTCCGGGCAACGGCGGCGGCACCGGACTGCCTGGAAATGTCGGAGTCAGCGTCACCAGGGAACGCTGGATAGTGATAAACTCGCTTTCCTCCTTGTCTAGGGCTTCGAGCAGCTTCTGGGCGTGCGTGGCCCATGGTGTGCCCTCTGCGGAGGTGATGAACTGCTGGAGATATTCCTTGACCTTGCTCACCTCGCCTTTGAACTCGGTGAGCTGATCGGGCTTGGTGGGGACTCCCACCAGAGCGGCTTCCGCCTTGGCCAGGGCCAGCCAGCATTCCGCTTGGACGATCGGCTCCTGAGCGAAGTCTTTCTGCAATTGCAGGAATAACTCGCGGGCCTTCTCGATGTTCTCGATCCCCCGTTGTCGCGCTTCCGGCTGACTGAGTTGCAATAATTCCAGCCCTTGATCTCCCAGAAGGGACCGAGCCCACTGGAGGCGTGCCACTTTTCCGGGAGTAGTGGTGGCATAGCGGTTATCCTCTGTGAGCCGCTTGAGCGATTCCAGGGAGTTCGCCTGAGCCAGTTCCATCCAACGGGCCGAATTCGCCGCCCGACGCTCCGACAAGATATACCACGTAACCACCGCTACGGTCAGGACGATGACAATAGCCGCCATCCAGCGGTAGCTGATGATCTTTCCCTGGGTGAAGCGCTGCCATAGATCGCTCAGACGTTCCCAGGTATCAGCACTGTCGATTGATCGAGGTTCCTGACTCATAACCCACCTCCTCACGACTCGATCGTGTCATCACCTCAGACGTTGCTTTCAGGGTGGCCTCAGGAGACGGCGGTGGCGGTGCCGCTCCCGTGCTTCCCTCCACCCCGTTCTTACTCCCAAGCTCTCGCCTTTCCTCCAAACTCTCACCTGAGTGCATCCCGAGGCTGACCCATCGGCAACGCAGGGAGGATATTGAGGACATCTGAGGAAGTAGTCAGCATGGAAACCATCCTGATGTAATACATCATACCGCTCTCAGGTAATGCATCATACCGCTTTTGGTACAGTGTAGCTTCCAGCGAACTGCGAGGATCCCCGTGGAGCCTGTCTGCCTACCCATCACCGGTGGGAACATCAGGTTGCGTGGCGCCGGCTGGAGCACGGGTACCGCAGGTTTAGAACCCATCCCGCCTGTATAGGCTACGGAACGCAGGAAGCAGAAGCCAGACTCCGCGGTGGCGTCTCCGATTTCCTGGTTCACTGAGCTTTGCCGCGGCCGGAGGCAGGGCTGGGCTTGCCGTTGCCGGTGCGTCGGCACAGCCGGGTATCTTTGAGCCGTCTCTTTCCTCCGCTCGGGCAGTCCTGTCACAGAGTGGACGACACGCCTGATCCTTGACAAACCCGAAATTTGTGAAAAAATGATCACTTTACTTGACTATCCACAATTTTGGGTGCATATTTCCATATGTTCAGGTGAACAGCAAGCCTCGTTGAGCCGTCCGGGTGCAGCCTCAGCCGGTGGCTCGACGGCATCGGCCAGTGGGTACAGAGAGGGAGGTGCGATGGAACTGCGGGAACAGGACTGGTTGGGGTTGATGCCACATGGGTGATCCTGACCTGAACTCAGTGCCTAAGCATGAGCCGAGTGATGGGAAGGTGCATGCCTGGAGGGAAAGGGCTGAGCTTGAATCGAAGGATGGGAAGGTGCGTGTCTTGAGGGAAGGGGATGTGGTTGCTTTGGAAGGAAGGATATCGAATAATGGTGTAGCGGTGGGAGGAGCCGGGGTGCGAGAAGTGAGTGGTGGCAGGAGGGAAGTATCGGGGTTTCCGGGGACGCAACGGGGGGTGAGCGATGGTGGCTACAGGCGAACTGGAGCGTCCGTGGCTGGCCCATTATCCCGCAGGGGTGCCGGCTCAGTTGGAGTATCCGGAGCGGCCACTGTACTGGTTGCTGGAGCAGGCGGCAGAGCGAACGCCGGAGCGGGCAGCCATGCGATTTTTCGGGCAGGAGTGGAGTTATCGTCAGTTGGAGGTCCAGGCCCGGCAGGTGGCGGATGCGTTGCGTCGGCGGGGCTTACAGCGGCGGGATCGGGTCGGAATTTTGCTGCCCAACTGCCCGGAATATCTGCCCAGCCTTTTCGGTATCTGGAGGGCCGGCGGCGTCGCGGTGCCCCTGAACCCGCTGATGGTGGCGGAGGAAGTGGCTTCTTTGCAGGAAAGTACCCAGTGCCGCTATTTGATCTGCATGGATTTGCTGCTTCCCCTGGTCCGCAATGTCGGACCGGGAGCACCGGAACTTCTGGTGGTCACACGGATTGACCCCTATCTGCCCTGGTGGGACCGGCAGCTGTATCGGATGGCCCGGATCCAGCGGTTGGGTTTCCACGCGTCGCTGCCGGCCAATGCCGTGGAGTGGGAGCAGTTCCTCGCGGAGGGTCAGGCGGAAAGCCCGCCGGAGGCAATGAACGGTGATGATCTCGCCAACATTCTCCCCACAGGCGGAACGACCGGTCACCCCAAGGCGGTCATGCTCACCCACCGCAACCTCTTGAGCAACGCCTGGCAGCTGTATTATTGGACCGATCGGCGGGTGGGCGAAGATGTGATCCTGGCCTGTCTGCCGTTTTTCCACAGTTACGGCTTGATGTGCTGCGGCCTGAGTGCCGTGGCGATGAGTGCCACCATTGTTTTGCACCATCGGTTTCGAGCCGATAAAGTGCTACGCTTGATCGAGCAGGAGCGGCCGACGATCATCCCGGCGGTGCCTGCGATGCTGTCGGCATTCAATAAAGAGCTCCGGCGACGCAAGTACCAGATCAAAGAGGTGCGTGCGGTGATTTCGGGGGGGTCAGCCCTGCCTGAGCCGGTGGCGGAGGAATTTGCTCGTCATACCGGTGCGACAGTGGTGGAAGGGTATGGTTTGTCGGAAGCCAGTCCGGTGACCCATGCCGGACCCCTGGATGGGCGTGCCCGACCCGGTACGATCGGCCTGCCACTGCCCGATACGGATGCCCTGATCGTCGATGCGGAAACCGGCACGCGTGTGCTGCCGGCGGGTGAAGTCGGTGAATTGATCATCCGCGGCCCTCAAGTGATGGCTGGCTATTGGAACAATCCCGAAGCCACCGCAACGACTCTGCGGAACGGCTGGTTGTTCACCGGGGATCTGGCCAGTCGGGATGAGGATGGCTTTTTCCGCATCGTGGACCGGAAGAAAGATCTGATCATCACCTCAGGGGTCAACGTTTATCCCGGAGATGTGGAAGTGGTCTTACGACGGTTTGAGCAGGTGGAGGATGTGGCCGTCTTTGGGGTGCCGGACCCGGATCGAGGTGAGTTGGTGGCCGCGGTGGTCGTTCCCCGTCGGGGAATCAGCTTCAACCGGCGGGCTTTTGATGCGTTCGCTCGTGAGCACCTGGAAGTGCACAAGCGGCCCCGCAGGGTGGAGGTGAGCCGGTCTCCCTTGCCTCGCAATGCTTTGGGAAAAGTCCTACGGCGTCTGTTGCGGGAGCAGTTCAGCGGCGGGGAGCGTAAAGAGTCTGCGGCGGAGGCTGGTGCGGTGGAAAAAGAGTCGGCGGCCCACTCTGCTGCCGCTAGGGCGGATCATACGCCGGCGGCTACTGTGCCCTCGGCCGACGCCGTGACCAACCCTTCGGCATCTCCGGATCGGTGACTTCTGTCCCAGAGGAGTCGAGTTGTCGTTGTCCCTGGAGGAAGGGAAGGGAGGTGGTTTCATGTCCGTTGCTTTAGAACCGCTGGCGGTTGTGGCCGGGGCACGCACCCCTTTTGCCAAGGCTTTCACCGTTCTAGCCCCCGTGGCAGCCGATCAACTGGGACGCATCGCCGTGCAAGGGGCCTTGCAGAAGGCGGGTCTTACCCCGGCGGATGTGGGTGAAGTGGTCTTCGGGAATGTGGGGGGGCAGCCGGATGCATCGAATGTGTCCCGAGTCATTGCCGTGCGCAGCGGAGTACCCAACGATCGGATCGCCCACACGGTCAACCGGAACTGCGCTTCGGGTATGGAGGCGATCATTGCAGCCTGGCACATCTTGTGTGAGGGACGGGCGGAACTGGTGGTAGCCGGTGGAACCGAATCGATGACCAATGTCCCGTTTATCTGGAGCCGGCGGGCACGGGATTGGTTTTTGCAATGGAGTCGGGCCGGCTTTGGGGGCAAGCTCCGCCTGCTGACACGCTTGCGACCCTCCTTTTTCCGACCGATCCCGGCGCTGGAGTTGGGGCTGACCGACCCGATCTGCGGCCTGAACATGGGACAGACGGCGGAAGTCCTGGCCAAAGAGTTCGGCATCTCTCGCGAGGAACAAGATCGCTTCGCCCTGCTCAGTCATCAACGGGCCACGGAGGCCTGGATGTGCGGCTTCTTCCTGGACGAGGTGGTGCCCGTGCCGGTGGAACTTACGGGGGGCACGGCGGTAGAACGGGACACCGGGCCGCGTCCCCAGCAAACCTTGGAAGCCCTGGCCAAACTGCCACCCATCTTCGACCGCAGTGGACAAGGCACGGTGACCGCGGGCAATAGCTGCCCTATTACCGACGGTGCGGCTGCTCTGATTTTGACGACCGCCGCGCAGCAACGGCAGCGCTGGCCGGACCGCCCCGTGCTCGGCTACATCCGCGGCTACGCCATAGCTGGCTTGGATCCCCGCCGCATGGGGTTGGGCCCGGTCTTCGCTATCCACAAATTGCTCCAGAAGTACGGCCTGCGGTTGAGTGACTTCGACCTGATCGAAATCAACGAGGCGTTCGCTGCTCAAGTGCTGGCCTGCTTGCGGGCGATGGCCTCGGCGGAGTTTGCCCGCAAAGAGCTACGTACCGATCAGCCTCTGGGCGAAATCGATCCGCAGAAATTGAACGTCCACGGAGGCGCGATTGCTCTGGGTCACCCTGTGGGAGCCACGGGTACGCGCCTGGTGCTTACCCTGCTGCGGGCCTTGCGGAAGCGGGGTTTGCGTCGCGGCCTCGCTTCGCTTTGCGTCGGGGGGGGACAGGGAGTTGCTATCTGGGTGGAAACCGAACTAGCGTAACCTCGACTTTCATCCCGCCGGAAAAGCGGAATTGTCTGATCATAGCTTCCTTGCACTGGTGCTAGGGATGGGATTTGAATTACCGTGACTTAGGTTTTTTGATTCCGCGGTGGAAGTTGAGTCGCCTTGACCTTGCTCAAAGCAATGTGTTGGCCCTTACTCGAAGCCATGTGCTGGTCCTTAACTCAACGCAATGCGGCGTCTCGGTTATGCTCCAAGCGGCGTCTGGCGGATCAAGAGGTGATGGGTTATCCCGAACAGAGTCTTTTCAGTGCGCCCGGTGGGAATCGAACCCACGACCCACGGCTTAAAAGGCCGCTGCTCTACCAGCTGAGCTACAGGCGCCCGGCAATTACATGAATATGGTCGGCGGCTCCATTTTTCCAGTCGATGGGCAAAAAACATCTATTTTCCCACGCTCATGAGCAGGGATTGCCTTCGCCCTTGCCCATGAACTTCGCGCATCGACCCATTGCCATTCTACGCCTGGCCCCGTGAGGAAATGGCAAATCGGTGAGGAAATGACAAATCGGTACAGAAGGAATAAGACAAGATCGAGGAGATAGGGGAATGTCCAGGAATCTGAAGAGGTGGTGACAAGGGAGTCCACTCTTTGGGTCGGCTACCGTTGGGCTTGGAAGTAAAACAGTCCGCATGAGCGAGCATGCTGTACGGGAAGGTAAAGCTGGAGCAACAACGGGAAGGTAAAGCTGGAGCAACAACAGAAGGTACCAGGAGGAGGACCATGACACGGGGTGGAAGATGGTGGTGGAGTTGGGTGGCTTGCGGAGTGGTTTTAGGCAGTGGAGTCGGGGGGTGGGGTACCGATTGGCCAGGGTATCGTGGTCCGACAGCCGACGGTCGTGCGCCGCAGGAATGTCGACCACCGACCACCTGGAGTGAGCGGGAAAATGTCCGCTGGAAGGTTCCTATTCATGGCAAAGGCTGGTCGTCACCGGTGGTTTTGGGGAATCAGATCTGGCTGACCACGGCGGATGAAGTTAAGGGCAGCCGGGTGCCTCCTATGAAAAAGGGCGACCCGCCGCCCAATCCGGTGGAGCGTGTCAGTTTTTATGCGATCTGCGTGGATCGCGATAGCGGACGGATCGTCCACGATATTTTGTTAGCTACCGAAAAGGATCCCGCGTACTGTCATCCGTTCAACAGTTACGCCAGTTGCACTCCTTTTGTGGAAGCCGAGCGGGTTTATGTCCATTTCGGCAGCCATGGCACCTGGTGTCTGGACAGCAGCAGTGGCAAAGTGATTTGGGAGCGGCGGGACTTGCCGTGCGATCATTTCCGCGGTCCTGCTTCTTCACCCGTGGTGTATGGAGACTTGTTGTACTTGATCTTCGACGGCTTCGATCAGCAGTATGTGGTGGCTTTGGATAAGCACACCGGCAAGACGGTGTGGAAACGCGATCGCAATATCAAATACAGCACCGACAACGGGGACTACAAGAAAGCATATGCCACAGCGGCGTTGTTCACCATCGACGGGAAAGCGCATTTGGTCTGTCCCTCCGCGGAGTGCACCATAGCCTATGATCCGCTCAGCGGGGAGGAATTGTGGCGGATCAGTCACGGGGGGATGAACGGGGCGGCACGACCGGTGATGGGACATGGTTTGCTTTATCTGACCAGCGGTCATAATGCCCGGCTGCTGGCCATCCGTCCCCGGGGTCGAGGCGTGCTGGGAGAATCAGCGATCGTTTGGCGAGTGGTCAAGGGTGTACCTACACGCCCCTCGCTCCTGCTCGATGGGGATCTGCTCTACATGGTCAGCGATCAGGGAATCGCCTCCTGTCTGGACGCCCGCACCGGCAAGGTGCATTATTCCGAGCGATTGGATGGCGAGTTTTCCGCTTCGCCGGTCTGGGCCAACGGCTACGTGTACTATTGCAGTCAGAATGGCAAAACCTTCGTCGTCAAAACAGGAACGGAATTCATCCTCGAAGCGGAAAACCGCCTGGATGACGGTTTCATGGCCAGTCCAGCGGTGAGCGGCGATAGTCTCATCCTGCGGACCCGAACACACCTGTACCGCATTGCCCGTCCCTGATCGGCTCGTTCTGTTGTTGCCTCGCCCTGTGTCCGTCTCGGAGCGGATCGTGGTTCGCTTCCTGCGGCTCTTTTTCGGCCCAAACCTCATCCTATCGGCTCACGGCAAGCATTCTCTGAAGGCCAACCGTTTCCTTTCGGCCTCAACGTCTTTCCCTGTCGGCAACGGAGAGGAAGAGAAAGATTTTGTCCGTCCGTTGGGATAAATCGGAATGTATCAATGGGAGAGTCTGCGCAGCGTTTGCCTCGGTCTCGTCGGAGCCGCCCGGCTGCGACGGGCAGCTTCCCCTTTTGCCTCCGGTGAATAACGCGCATGATAACTACAGAAAACTGCGGAACTTGCCAGAAGAGCGCAAACTTTTTGGGCTGATCCGGAGTAGTAAACTATGCTGCCCCAGTTGCGATGCCGGCACCAGTTCCCGGGTGACAAGAACGGTCATCTATGGCCTGACCCAAATCCGGCGACATTTGAGGTGATAGTGTAATGCGTTGGTGGGAGATCAAGCCCACGGCCAAAACAATCGACGGTGGGTCGGGTCCGGAATAGACGATCGGAACCTGGAGAACCTTGTGGTGTTGGAATAAGCTGTCATATAGCTTGATGATTCGGTTTTATCACCGGTTTCCAGTCAGTCATTCATCCAGGAATTGATCGCCATGAGTACCAGGACTTGGAAACGATGGATTCACAAGGTGTTGGCAGGTCGGGGCATGCCCCAGCGGAGGTTTGATCGCCGGCGTCCGCTCCAACTGGAAATGCTCGAGGAGCGAGTAACCCCAGCAACCTTCATCTGGACCGGTGGGGGAACCAACAATCTCTGGAGTAATCCCAGCAATTGGCAAGGTGGAGTGGTACCGACCAGTGCAGCCAATCCTGATCTGGTATTCCCCTCGGGTGCCGCTCGGCTCAACAACACCAATGATCTGAGCGGTCTGGTGGTGCGGTCGATTACGGTGTCCGGCAGCAACTACACGCTGGGTGGGAACGCCATCCAACTGGCCGGCAATGTGGTGGTCGCCAGTGGCGTCAGCAACGTCCGGATCACCCTCAATGCCAATTTCACGACCACCGTCAGTGTGACGGTCAACAATCTGGCCGACTTGACGATCTCGGGGCAGATCAGTGGTGGTAGTGGTGCCGTCTTGACCAAACTCGGTACAGGCACCCTGACCCTTGGGGGGAATAATTCAGCCTACTCCGCACCGATCGACATTCAAAACGGCCGCTTAGTGATCACGCATGTCAATGCCCTGGGGACGACCTCTGCCGAGACGATTGTCAATCCCAATGCCCAGCTCCAGATCCGCAACATCGCCGGAGTGATCGGTGAGCCGCTGCGGCTCAACGGCTTTGGGATCAGTAGTGACGGTGCATTATTCAATGCCGCCGGCAACTCGATCTGGGGCGGCACCATCACGTTGGATAGCGATAGCAGCATCGGTGTCGCTTCCGGAACCAGCTTGAATATTACGGGTTTGATCACCGATACGGGTGCAGGACGGAATTTGACCAAAGTCGGTTCCGGTCAGCTGATTTTCAGCCGGACCGGTGGAAACACCTACCGCGGTACCACGACGATCAACGACGGGATTCTCACCATCCGCGATCCGCAGTCGCTGGGAGCCGGATCGATTTTTGGCGCCCCGCAGAACGGCACGCCGCAGGCTCGCACCATTGTCAATTACAACCCCGTTAGTGGGCAAGCAGGAACCCTGCAGATCGAATTCGCGCCGACAGTCCTGGCGGTGGGCGATCCCAACGGTATCCTCCGCGACCCCACCCAGCCTTATCACCCGGTCAACAATCCCTACGTCGGCTTCCAAGTATTCAACGACATCCTGGAGCTGAATGGCCCGGGATTCAACAACCTGGGGGCGTTGCACAACAAAAGCGGTCGCAACATCTGGAACGGCCCAGTGCGTTTGGGCAGCCCCTTGCCTAATACCAGCGATATCACCATCGGTGTGGATAGCAATTCGGAATTGACCATCTCCGGCGTGGTCAGCGATGGTCCGGGTCGGACCGGCAGTGCCATTCCGGATTTGATCAAGACGCTTCCTGGGCGGCTAATTCTGGATAACGTCAACACATATCGTGGCAACACCGAGATTCGCGGCGGTGTGATCACCATGCGGGATTCCCAGGCCCTAGGACCGGCCAGTGGGGGAACGGTAACCGTTTTCAACGGGGCGGCCCTGGAACTGGAAGTGGACAGCGGTCTGGATGGCACGCCACTGCGCAGTCACGGTCGCAATCTGGGCTTCGACTCGGAAACCTACAACGGTCCGGGTCAGGAAGTGGTTGTCAACGGCACTAGCGGCACGTTCACCCTGACCTTCAATGGTGCTTCGACCGCACCGCTGCCCGTGGGAGCCAGCGCCGCTATGGTCCAGGCTGCCCTCAACAGCCTTTCCACCGTCAGCGGTGTGGGCGGGTCGTTTACCGTCACACAAAACGCCAACGTTTATCGCATCTTTTATGGTGGAACGTTCAACGATCCACTCAACCCGATTCCGCTGCCGTTGCTGACGGTAACGACGACCGGTGCGGCCACGGCATTTGTCAATCCGATCTACGGCCTGATTGGGCGGAAGCAGTTGTTCCTCAATGGTCGGGGTGTCAACAACACGGGTGCTTTGCGCAGTATCAGCGGACTGAATCAGTGGGTCAGTAACATCACCCTGGGGAACTTGACACCGGTGGGATCGATTGGGGTCGATGCGGATACTCGACCTGGGCACCCCACGGCGGATAGGAGCTATCTGCAGTACGACTACAGCCTGACACTTACCAGCAACGACAACCTAGATGCGGCGGCTTCGGTCAGCTTTGTCAAGCTCGGAGCAGGGCACCTGCAATTGCCCACGCGGCAGCGACAGCTGCGGGGACCCACCTCGATCGAACAAGGGTGGATCACCATCGGCAACGATGAGTCCCTCGGGCCGCGGATTGTTGACATTACAAGGGGGGAAACGGCCCAACCGAACACTGTCACCGTGCTGGCAGGTGCGGCTTTGCATCTGGTTCCCGGCACCGGTAACCTCGATCTGGCCAATCGCAGGCTGATCCTCTCGGGTGAAGGAATCTCGCATCCCTTCGCGATGCTGCAGCAGGGCGCCCTGTTGAGCCTGGGCGGGAATAACACGATCAGCGGCGATGTGTTCCTGCGGGGGACGGCCACAGCACCGCGGGTCGGCATCGGAGTGGATGATCCCATCATGGGGAATCCGCCTAATGCCAGCACCTTGACCATCACCGGAAGCATCGCGGACTACGTACCTCCTCCGTTGCGACTCTCTTTCACCGCCAGTGGGAGCGAACAAGAAGAACGTTTTCTCATCGATACAGGAGGCACGAGCGGGACTATTACCGTGGATTATGACTTTTACCAAGTACCGGACCAACTTCAGATTTTTTACCCACCACAAGCGAACGGCGGTACGAAGATTTACGATAGCGGTTTGATCAATGGTTCCGGCACCTTCACCGTTAACTACGGCCCTGGAACTTCCACCTTTGTCGAACTCGTGATGAATCCCGGCGGTCAACCTCCGGGAACCATCTGGGATTTCCAGGTTGTCATCCAGCCGAATCCCTCGCCACAACCCACAGACCTGATCAAGATGGGGAGCCGGCTGCTCACCCTGCAAGGGGACGGGACATACAGTGGAAATGTCGAAGTTCGTTCTGGGACGTTGCGAGTCCAACATGATACGGCATTGGGACGTCGAGGAAGTGGTACAACGAGCACACCTCAGACGCAGACGTATTCGCAGACCAACACCACGGTACAGCCCGGTGCCCGGCTGGAACTGGCTCCTTCCATTGCAGCGAATAACGGCGGTATCTCCGCGGGATTGCAAATCTGGGATGAACGTCTGGTCCTCAAGGAGCCGGGCCAGCAGATTGCCGTCAACGGTAACGCCGGCACCTTTACCCTGACCTTCAATGGACACACCACCGCTCCTCTCCCCTTCAACGCCAGTGCGCTCGACATCCAGAATGCTCTGAACGCCTTGCCCAGCATCGGCGGGATTGGGGGAAGCGTGACCGTTACCCAATCAGGGAACATCTTCACGGTGATTTTCGGAGGTACGCTGCAGGGTCAACTGTTGCCCTTGATCACCGCAAGTACCAGTGGTGCGCCTGGGAATTTGACGGTGACGGTGAGTGGCAGCAGTGCTCCTCTGAGCGTGCTGAGCGGGGATCACCTCTGGCGTGGGCCGGTGACTTTGGCTGCCGACACAGCGTTCGACATCGCAGACAATGCCCGGTTGACCATCACGGGCCGGATTGACGATACGCCCAATCCTGCTCCTTCTGGCTCGAACCTGTCCGTGGGGTTGATCGGCTCCGGCAATACCGGTGAACTGATACTGGCCGGTGGCAACACTTATCGTGGTACCACCTATGTGCGGCAAGGAGTGTTGACAATCGCCCATAGCCAGGCGTTGGGTGGGATCGGAGCCTCGGAGGTGCAAACGGTCACCTTGGGGGGCAGCACCAGCGGTACCTTTACGCTCAGCTTCGACGGCCACACCACGCCGGCTTTACCCGCCTCGGCTACCGCGGCTCAAGTCCAGGCTGCTCTCAACGCCTTACCCAGCATTGGCGGTGTGGGAGGGTCGGTCAACGTGACCCGAAGCGGGAGCGTCTTGACTATCAGTTTCGACGGTGTCCTGGCCGGTGCGGATCAACCGACTCTGGTGGCCAACGGTGCCGGTGGAACTACGGCTACCGTCGCCACCGTTCGCGATGGCTACGGCGGTACGATCGTCAGCAGCGGGGCACAATTACAGATGCGTGGCAGCCTCAATGTCGCGGGCGAATCGCTGATTCTGCAAGGGACCGGTCCTGGGGCTGCCGATGCTCCTACGGCGATTCCGCTGCGTTGGTTCACCCTCGGCCCGGCGCCGATCAACAATGGTCAGACGCCTGGCAACAATGCCTCTACCGGCCGCATCACCGGTGTTGCCGTCGATCCCTCCGATCCGAACGTCATCTATGTCAGCACGGCCGGCGGCGGAGCGTGGAAGACCAAAAATGGCGGTTTGACCTGGCTGCCGTTGTTCGATAACCACGGCACGATGTTCTCCGGCGCTATCGCCGTCGCCCCGAGCAACCCAAGGGTGATCTACTTCGGCACTGGTGAAGGGAACAACAGCTTCGACTCGTATTACGGTAGCGGCGTTTACAAGTCCACCGATTCGGGTCGCACTTGGACCCTGCTGACCAATCTCAGTGGCGCCAATCCTCTGCAAGGTCAGGCGATCAATAAGATTGTGGTCGATCCGTTCAATGAGAATCGCATTTATGTGGCGACCAGCCGGTTGGCTAACAACGGCAATCCCTCGACGTTGGCGGGTGTCTGGCGTTATGACACTTCGCAAAACTGGATCAATTTGACCACGATTGTATCTTCAACACGCAATGGTAGTCCGCCGACTCCCAATACCGGTTTCCCCTCGACCCCGCCGAGAACGCCGGGACCGGACGACGATTGGCGGATCACCTTTGTCAACGATGCCTGGACGGATTTGTATTGGGGCTATAGTGTCGGTGCGTCCGGCAATTTGGTGCCGGCTTTGTTCGCCGCCCAGGGAAA
>Ga0209017_10001598_pt1 | contig 16758 bp, 12 predicted proteins | sample YNPBryunderm2012_FD_185812 | JGI IMG/M metagenome (GOLD analysis project Ga0209017, IMG submission 185812) | Anoxygenic and chlorotrophic microbial mat microbial communities from Yellowstone National Park, USA - YNP Bryant MS undermat 2012... ... | reverse complement strand
CGGTCGGCTGCTACTTCCGTTTGACCACGATGGCCCAGTCGGCTTTGGGGTCACTGGGCGGATCGCCCAGCGGCACCTGGCCCGGACCGGAAACCGTCGCCACCGATCCGCTTTGCATCGGCCCGCCGCTACGCGGATTGTACCACTGGACGGTGTAAGTGCCCTCGGGCAGCCGCAGCCGGGTGGTGCCGCCTTCGGGCAGATACACCACGTAAAGCTCGCCCGGCGCCGCCAAACACCAGGCATTGCCCCCTTCGACCAGCGAGTCGTCCGGCTGCATACGCTCCAGCGGCAGTTGCTCGAAGAACACCCGGGCATATCGGGTAATATCCCACAGGCGATCACGGCTGCGGAAGTCCTCGCAGTTCAAGTCGTTGTGGGGATATTTGTAGCCGAAGTACCATTCGCAGCCCGCCCCGCCGGCCATCAGGTTGCCCCACAGCGCATGCTTGCGGACATCGTCGTGTTGGGGATCGTCGCTGTCGGGGCGCACGCCGGTATCGGCCGGGCCGATCTCGTCCAGGCACACAACCCATTTGCGCCCGCTTGCCCCCGAGCGCTGCCGCCACTTCAGCGTTTCGGAGTGCGTCTGCTTCATGTTGCCCATCTGCAAGGAAACCCCGTGCAAATGACCGAACCCCAACAGCGGCTGGTACACTTTGTCGTACTGGCCCGGATAAGTGTGAACGACGATCGGATGCCCGTACGGATCGAGCCGGTTGATGTACTCGGCGAACTGGCGGCGCTGCTGGTCGGTGTTGGTGTTTTCCTCGCCCAGGTTCCACACCACGCCCAGATGATGTGCGAATCGGGCCACTAGCTCGCGGTAGTAGAGTTTGCGCTCGGGGCCAAGCTCGCCGCCGTCCAGAAGCTGATCGTTCTCGGTCTCCTGCGTTACGACGTGCAGCGCAATCCCCAGCCGGTCCATGTGCGAAAAGACGATCTCCCACTGATCCAGTTTGCTACAGTCGTAGCGGTCGCGCGCAGTGGGGCTGATCCAGGGCCACACGTCTTTGCCATCGCCCTGGACATTCATCGTCAGGAAGTACACGCTGTTGACGCCCTTGGAAGCCAGGTAGTTCAGCGCGCCGATAATGCCTTTGCCTTTGCCGTCGCGCCAGGTCGGGTCGCCCGGCCGCCAGTCCTTCACATGCGGCTCGTAGCGGTGCAGTGGCGCCATGCGGGCTTCGCCGGGACGCCCCTGGCCGATCTCCTTTGCCGCACGATGCGTGCCGTCGAACTCGAAGTAGGCCAGGAAGTTTTCCGGGCTGTCGGCCCCGCCTTTGATGAAAAACCTTCCCGTCCCCGCGTACTGCAAGTAGTGCTCGCCCACGTAGCGCAAACGGCCCGTGCCGCGATGGTCGGGCGGGCGTTTGTCGGTCGGCTGGATGATGAAACTGCCTTCGGCACCGTCGAATGCCGTGGGCTTTCCGGCCTGATCGTCCAGGCTCAGTGCCACATCGGGGCCGGTGCGGAACGAAGCCCGATAGCTCCATTTGCCCGGCCGGTCCGGCGTGAAATGAACCCGCCAGCGATTGCCCCGTTCGGCGCCCGTTTCGGCGGCGTTGCCGTCGGCGGCATAAAAGCCCGGCACAAGGTAACGCTGGCCCTCGCAGGTGAAGTGGACCGTGAGGCGATAGTCGCGGAAGGGGTTCGGGTCGGCCGTCTCGGCCGTGTCCGGCCCGACGAAAGTCACACTCACCCGGTGCCACTGCTTCAGCTCGCCCGATACAACCGGCTCGGCCTCCGCGGCCAGCCCTACGGCAGCACATAGCACAGTAGCAACTGTGCAGCACAACAGTCCGGCCCAAACAGCCCGGCGCGCCAAACCACACGAACGTCCTCTTGCATAACGCTCTTGGTGTGCCATACCGATGTTCCCCCTATGACGGTTGCCTGATAGTGTGACGGTTCCTTGCAAGTACGGTTGTTTCCTAACGCTTCGAGGCCATCTGATTCTGCACCGCTGGAGCGACTACGGCGAGATCAGTTGATTGTGTTCTGCCCAAGCAGCTTTTTCAACGATTTCCCGGCCGGTTGTTGCCGCTTTTGATAGCTCATTTGGATCTTGGTGCTGCCCGGCAAATGGTTTGCTGGGTTCCATTGATGTGCGCAAAAAGCGGAGACAACGACCACTGGAAGAACGATATCAGCGGTTTACTACGTTTCGCGAATAGATGGGCGATGCCATTGCAATAAAGAACAGTCCAAAACGATATTACCGCACAGAAGGAACCCGAGTCGGTTGCAATGGATGAGTTCCCAGCGCGGCCGTCAAAAGCGACCAACTGGCGCTCTTGGCGGAACGTGCTGCAGTCGCATGGAGGGGCGCGCTGCGGCGGCGTCCGTCAGCACTCGGCACAAGGACACGAAAGAGCATTGCCCCCTGGTTGCTTTGCAACGTGCCCACAGGGCGCAAATTGTGCGCCGTTAGACGCCTACAGAAAAGCTGCGCAAGGATTTCCGATTACGCAAACATTATCGGGCCGGTCGTTGCAGGTCCTTGCAGTTCGGGCGGTTTTTTTGGCATTTCGGTAGTTTTGCTTGCAGGCGATTGCTTGTATACTCTTTGCTGTCGCGCAACGGCACGGGCGATGTTTTGCGTTGGGGCGTGCCCTGCCGTGCGCAGGGAGCAAGTGGCAGGCTTCTTCCAGCATCCAGCACGATTGTCAGAGTCAGAGGAGGTACCGTATGTCGTCATTGCCGTCCTATGTTGCCGCGGCCCAGCCAGTGCCGCAGTCGAAGCGTGTTGCGTGGTTCAGCAGTACGGCACAAACCTACGCCGGCATCATGCTGTGGTTCGTGTTTTGGCAGGGGTTGGCTGCTGCCGGGGGCACACCGGGTGGAACCTTGGCTGCCGGGCTTCCTGCGGCGCTGATCGGTCTGATATTGGCTGCCCTGTTCTGCCATTTCCTTTTTTACCTGGTTCCAGCGCTGCTGGGGCTGCAAACCGGATTACCCCTTTACGTAGTGGGTACCAGTACATACGGTGTGCATGGTGGATTCATCATGCCCGGCTTCCTGATGGGGCTGTTACAATTCGGCTGGTTGGGAGTGAACGCCTTTGCTGCTTCGGAGCTGCTGTGCAAATGTTTTGGCATCGGATTGCAAGCCAATAGAGTCGATGTGGCTGTGCCCGGCGCTCCACATGCGATCATCGCAATAATTTGGGCCGCCGGGGCGGCGTTCATGGGGCTAAAGGGAATCCAGTACGTGGCCCGGGTAGCCACTTATCTGCCGCTGATCCCGGTGGTGGTGCTGATAGTGCTGTTCGTCAAGACCGTCGGAGGATTAGGCTCCTTCGACCCGAAGGCCCTGACCAATCCGCCGGCCAATCCGGCTGCGGAAAAAGCACAGCAAGAAAACCAGCCTGCCGAAGCCGCCCAGCAGCCCGCCGAAGCAACGCAAAAAAACGAGCCGGGCAAAGCCGAGGCCAAACCAGCCCCAAACCCCATGCACTCGACCGCAGTGATCATCATGTTGGTGATGGTTGTCACCGGCTTCTTCGCAACTGCCGGTGCAGCCGGATGCGACTTCGGAATGAACAACCGCGATGTCCGTGACGTGCAGTTGGGTGGTTTGGTGGGAATTGCTGGTGCCACGATTTTTGCGGGCGGGCTGGCCCTGCTGATCGTCGCCGGGGCTTATGGCGCCGGATTGGTGCCGGCCGGCTTGCACGGGAAGCTGAACCCCTTGGACCTGATGCGCGGAGCGCCCCCGGAAAGCCCCGGCCTGTTGGACGCTACGGCCGCCAACGTGATCATGATCGCCCTTGCGCTGTCTTCTTTCCCCCCGGCTTGCTTCTCCGCGTTCATCGCTGCAAACAGCTTCAAGACCACGCTGCCCAATGTAAATCCGTTTATTTCCGTTGGACTGGGCACTGTGGTATCGATTATCTTGGCTGTAACCGGTTGGGCGGGCCAGGTGGTTGCGGTTTTTCAAGTCATCGGCGCCTCGTTCGGGCCGATCTGCGGTGCGATGGCCGCAGATTACCTATTGTCGGGAAGGCGCTGGGCCGGTCCGCGGGCTGGCTTCAACCCGGCCGGTTGGATTTCCTGGGTGTTCGGTTTCCTGGTCGGCGCGGTGGACTTCATCGCCAAGATCCCCGGTCTGCAAGGCCTGGAAGGTGCGATACCCGCCCCGCCTGTAGCTGCTTTCGTCGTGGGCTTTGTGCTGTACGCCTTGCTGGCCAAGGCCGGCCTGGAAAGCCAGAAGCTCCAAATGCCCGGTGTGACCGACCGGTAACGAACCTATAACGCCCGTTGGTTTTGATCGGCGTAGCGCTAGGGCGGCAGCCGTCCACGTTTGGGTGCGGGTGCGCGCCCGGTAGCACCGTCACTAGGGTGCCGTAGAGCTGCGCCTTGCGGCTTGCTTACGGAATATTGACCCGCTGTTGGCTGGGAGTGTCTTCCAGCGCGCCGGGGCGGTTCCATTTAGGTTTTTCGCAGCCGCGGCGCCAGGCTTCGCAAGTAATCGTTTATTTCTGCGATCAGCCACTGCTGTTCGGCGCGGCTGGAGCAGGGCAACACGAAAGACCCGCCGGTGTACACGATTTCCACCAAATAAGAATCCGCAGTGGTTTGGTTTTCGCTGCAAATCTTGGGGCTGGACTCGCGGGCATGCTGGACGGTGGACAGATCGCGCACTCGGCGGCGTCGCCACAGCAGACAGCGCAGCTCGGTGACCATTTCTATGCCGTCGAAGTACACTGTGCGGCTGCCGCGGCTGGCCCACAGCACACCGCCGACCATCCCGAACCCCACAACCCAAAAAGGAATCGAAAAGCAGGCGAAACCGATATTCAGTCCTTGTATCTGACCGCCGAACACCAGTCCCAGTGCGCCGGCCGTCCAGAAGGCCACAAAACCCAGCCAGAAAACGGCGAAACCCAACAGAGCAAGCGTCCCTGCACGCAGCCCGTGCGGCGGAATGTGGATCAACAGCCGGTCCATCTGCCTTTCGACAACCGCCCAGGCGTCGAACGGTCGCTCCGGTTTGCCGGGAATTTTTTCATCGCCCGGCCCAACTTAACCTTCTATCACGTCGGCCAGGCGAAACACTTCCTGGCAGGCAGTGCACTTGCCCCAGCCGGTGTCGAGCGCAAGCCCTTCGGCCGGCACTACCCGACCACAACTCGGACAGTTGACTTTCATCGGCGTTTAATTCCTTAAGCCGCGTTCGGGTGCTACCAAATTGAGGCAGTGGAAGGACGCGCTGAGTGGCGGCGGTTGAGTATTCGTCGCTTGGCGTTCAATGGCCATCACCCATGCAGCCACGACGGAGCGTAGCCTTCCAGGTTGCCCTGCAACATCATCGCAACGCGCGCCGATGTTACGGCATAGCGGAAACACTACCCCGTAAGACTCAAAGCATCGCTATGTACTGGCTTGCGGTTGTTGAATCAGTCGCAAGCAAATCTCCTGTACCAGTCTGGGATTCACATTGGGATTGCTCTTCTTGGCCTGGCCGACCAGTTGGGCTACTGCCTTCAGTTTTCCCTGTCTGGCCTCGGCGACGATCTTCGGATTGGCAGCAACCAGCCGGCGGCACAATTCCATCAGTTCGTTTTCGTCAACACTGGCCACGCCAAGATGAGCCATGGCCTCTTCCACCGACCTGCCCGAGGCAAGCATTTCTGCCAGCACTTCTCGCGCGCGGGCGGTGGTCAACTGGCCGTCGAGCACTTTGCGGATCAATCGTCCGAGCGCTTCGGGCGCGACGGGAAACTGTTGGATCTCGATCTGCTGCTGATTCAAGCTGCGCAACACGTCCTGCTGAATCCAGTTGCTGGCCATCTTGCCATCGCCGCACGCACGCACCAGGGCTTCGTAGTAGCCGACCAAATGGCGGCCGCCATTGACGATCACCTCGGCATCATAGGGCGTGATGCCATAATCACGCTCCAGACGCTTGCGAATCGAAGCCGGCAACTCTTCCAGCGATGAGCGGACGGCCTCGATCTCCGCCTCGGATATGATCACCGGGGGCAAGTCGGGTTCCGGAAAATAGCGGTAATCGCTGGATTCCTCTTTGGCGCGTTGCTCGCGGGTGACTTGGGCCGATTCGTCCCAGCCCCGCGTCGCTTTGGGAACCTCGCCCAGCCGCTTGCCGGTTTGCTGCCACTGCCGGTACTGACGTTCGGCTTCGTAGGCCAAGGCGCGCTCCACCGCCCGGAAGCTGTTCATGTTCTTGACCTCCACGATGGGCGTGGCGGCTGTGCCTTGCGGCGTGGCGATGTGCATGTTGATGTTCGCATCCACGCGCAATGAACCCTCCTGCATGTTGCAGTCCGAAACCCCAAGATAGTTCAACAGCAGCTTCAGTTCCGTGAGGTAAGATTTGGCTTCGGCAGGAGAGCGGATGTCGGGACGGCTGACGATCTCCAGTAGCGGCGTGCCGGCCCGATTCAGGTCGATGCGGCTGGCCCCGGTGCCGCTGTGCTCGTCGTGCATGCTTTTGCCAGCATCTTCTTCCAGATGAACGCGAATGATGCCGATGCGCCTGGCGGCCGATTGGCCGTCTGCGCCGGGAATGTCCAGCCAGCCGTCGCGGCCGATCGGCAGGTCGTACTGGCTGATCTGGTAGCCCTTCGGAAGATCGGGATAGTAATAGTTCTTGCGGTCCCATTTGGTCTGCGGGGCTATGGTGCAACTCAGTGCCACGGCAGTCTTCAATGCCAACTGGAACGCCTGCCGGTTCATCACCGGCAAGGTGCCTGGCATGCCAATACACACCGGGCAGGTTTGTGTGTTCGGCGGGGCGCCGAAACGGGTATCGCACCCACAGAACAGCTTGCTGCGGGTAAGCAACTGCACGTGCACTTCCAGACCGATTACGATCTGATAGTCCTCGCTCATCGACGCTTCTGCCTGTGTTGGAGCTTTATGACGTGTAACCTTTGCATTCTGCGCGCATGTTGTCGGGAATGTGGAGGGCCACGCTCCGTCGTGGCCGCATTTGGCCTTACTGATTGGACGGCAATCGACGAATACACAACCGACGCGACCGCAGCGCGTCGCTGCCATTTGGTTGCGGGCTGGAGGCAACGCTGGCACCGGCTCGCCGCTCAGCGTCCGCGCAAACGGCCGGCAACGTAACCCAAACCAAACCCGAGCAACGCCGCCCCGACCGTCGATCCGCCATACAAAGTCGCGTCGCCCCCAAAGTAATTCGCCAGACTGCCAAAAACCGATGCCACCGTCAGGATCAGCAGCAATGTCATCAGCAGCACCGCGGCCGTCAGTCTTCCCACGCGCCGCTGGAGCTGCCGCATAGTGTCGACCAACAGTGCTTGCGCGGCCCAATTGCTCTGGTCTTGTTTTTCGGGTTGCGGCTGGACGGGTTGCGACATGAAAACTTCCTTCGCGTACAAGCTGAACCACACGCCAACGATTGCTGCCCGAATAGGCTACTTCTCGGAGGACGTCAGCGGACGGAGCCAGATGTTCCGGTAAGCCACCGGTCCGTGGTCGCCCTGGAGCATCAGCGGCCCAAGTGGCTTTTCGTCGTTGAAGCTTGCGGCGCGGGTCGGTCCGGTTACCTCAACGTTTTCGTGGATCAACTTGCCGTTGTGCACCACCTTGACGAACTTGGCGTTGGCGATTTTTTTGCCCGATGCATCGAATCGAGGCGCCAGAAACACTACGTCCAGCGACTGCCATTGGCCCGGCGGCAAACTGGCGTTGACACGCGGGGCGTGACCTTCAAAACCCTGTCCGTCTTTCCACCGCTGATAGATGCCCCCGCAGTCGCCAAAGCCTGGCTGCTCTACGCCCCAACTGTCGAGAATCTGTATCTCATACCGGCCCTGAAAGTACACGCCGGAGTTCGATCCCTTGGGCACCATGAACTCGATGTGCGCCTCGACGTCCCCATGCTCCATTTTGGTGTGCAAATTGAGTGTGCGCCCCTGCGGCCCGTTATACAAAACGCCTTTGCCTGGGGTGACCGACAGGAGCTTGGGATCTTCAGGGTTCATTTTGGCGCTGCCGACGATCTGCCATTGACCAACATTGGCTTGCCATGCGGAAAGATCGTCGCCAACCAGCGAGTGCTTGTCGGCTTCCGCTGCTGCGGCCTCGCAGCGTGCCGCGCACAAAATGAGCGTAATGAATGAAAAGAATAGCGCCAGGCTGATGACACCGCCTGCGAGGGCAACTCGCGTGGCGGTGGCAACTGCGGCGGCCCACACAGCCAACGGCGAAGAACTCGGCCTGCTGCTAGACGATCTCATTGGCGCGCTCCGGATGTGTTTAAGGGTTGCCTGATGCGACTGCCCGAGTGCAAACTCACTGCGTCTGCCGCGATTGCATGCTGGTGGTGAAAACGGTTGATGGTATCCGCTGACACTATCCTCTGCCAGGCGCAGTGTCTGCGTCGCCCAAAATACGACGCTGACATTATAACCGCACGCCGCAGCGATGGTGACAGGGCAACCAGGAACTCTCGGTTGGCGTGCTAATGATCACATCGAGATGCCCGGGTCAAAGCGCGGTGGTTGTTGAGTTGCGACCGGGCATAACTTTGTAATGTGAAAAGCATTATGGCTACTTACCCCCTAAAGTTGCATATCGCTGCAACCACATGGATGAACCCGCTATATCGTGTCCGTTAGCATCGAGGTCACGGCCACGACAGAGCGTGGCCCTCCCGATGGCCGTCCAACGTGCGCGCACAATGCGCACATCATACGCCATAAAGCCATTGCAAAGATGACTGGTCCTGACAGAAGAACTGTGAAGTGGACAGCTACCCCTGGATAATGGTCTAGTGCCAGTTAAGGTGGTGTTACAACGTGTTAAAATAAGCACTCTTGACATGCGGGGAAAGATAAGTAAAATAGGGGATACTGGAAAGTCGGGACGGAGAGGTGGTATTCGGCAAACCTTGGCCAATCTAACGATTTGCTTGACAGGTTTGCAATCATCAGTAAGATCAAGGGTGCCGAATGGTTCGTAGAAACCGATGTTTCGGTGTCTGTAAAGTCGAGCAACTGGGTGGTTTTAGCCGGGCTAGAAGCCTAAGGAGGCAGCGGTGTATTCGGGAAATCTGACACGGGCGCTGAGATACTGCGCCCTGGCGTTGGGTCTTGCCATCGCGTTGGCAAGCAGCAGTGATATTGTGCGCGGCGATCTGATATCGAATCACTCCGGCCCATATGCGCCGCCAGCCCCGACGATCTTCGAAGATGTTACTGAACACACCATAACAAACGTGCCGCTTACCGCGCCGGACGGTTGTCGATTAGGCACGCCGGAATCGCCTGCCAGCGCTATGTTGCGCTTTACGCTGGGCAACGGGCTGAAAGCACTCTCGGTTTCCGAAGGCAGTGCCAATTTTACCGACAGCGCCTTGTACACGAAGATCATCGCGCCGGTTGGGCAGTGGCTCACCAAGGTGTGGATCGAAGAGCAGGGTGATTACATCGTTGGACCAGGAGGTAGCGACACGTATGCCATTTGGTCACTGGGTAGCTTGCTGCTGCAAGTGACCGAACTGAACGGTCAAGCCTTGCCCGTGCCGATCACAGTGCCTGCCACGATTAACTGGATTCAGGCACCCGGGGGAACGCCGGTAGGCAGTTCGGCGATGAAGTTCGCGGCGGGCAGCATAATCAAGGTGGGCGATGTCCACGTGAAGGTGGAGTTCGACATCGCCTCCGCATTGCAGCCTGGCGACGTGGCCACCAAGGTTGCGCTCGTGTTCGACAATACCCTGGCCACTCAGGCTGCCGCCGACAGCTTCGCGTACATCCGCAAGAAAGAAGTGGGCATCGGCGCCGAAGTAGTGCCCGAGCCTGCCAGCCTCGCCTTGCTGGCCAGCGGTGGAATCGGCTTGCTGCTTGTTACGCGCCGGCGCCGTTAAAATATTGGCCCAAAAAAGCCCAGTTGCTAGTTGTTTTAGTGTTGCGATCTTTGATGTCAGTTGCACTCAGTGCGACAACAGCCCGCCGCTCGGCGGGCTTTTCGTTTCTTGACTGTGCAACTCGTGACTGTGCAACCGCTATGGTGCACCCGGTGCGCGGCACCAGCCACAAGGTAGTTGCTGGCGATAGCGCTGCAATGGCGACAGCGGCTTTCGCCGTCGAAAAACCTTTCTCAAGCTGACTGTCCCTCTCTTATTGGATGTGGAGTGGTTGCCTGCGGGACGACTACGTGCCCGATTGCGCGTCTGCCGTACTCTGCTGGAAATGCCGGAGCCTCGGCCGGCATCCTCCGGCGTGCTTATCACTTCACTGGATGGTTGTGCCGGATGAGTCCGTAACCGGTTGCCCGTCCACGTGTATGGCGTTGCGACGCAATACGGTGTGATTGGCCTTGGGCGCGATCTGGATGCCGCCCGGCCCGTCGCAAACGTGCGCTGCCTCGATGATGTTCCAATCTTTCAAAGGGGCGCTGTCGGGCAAGCCTTTGATGCGGTGTTGCGGTGCTTCCAAGGTGATTGCCCAGCGCTGGCTGGGGTCCATCTTGTGCAACCATGCAGGCTGGATGTGCAAATTGGGCCGATAGCGGAAATCGACCACCTCGGAGAATCGCACGGTATTGCCGAACACCAGCGGGCCGCGCATCACGATCTGCCCGCGGCCGACGATCCGCGAACCGATGATGTCGCAAAACGCCACCGGCGTGGGCAGTTGCTGATTCCATGCCCAGAAGTACAGCCCTTCGCCATCGCGCAGCAGGTGGCCGTCGATCACATGCCCGTAATTGCTGCCCCAGAAGCCAGTCCAATTCGCGGTGTGTTCCTCGGTGTTGTCGATCCAGAGGGTTTCGACGTATGCACCATCGACGGTGATATAAGTGGTCTTGTCGGGCACGACGTCCCAGGGCGGATCGACGGTCAGCGTATCAGCGGTGTTGCTGATCACGCGTCGATACTGGCCCAGCCCGCGGCCATCGAGAACCAGCACGAAAGTATCCGACATGTCCACCGTAAATGGCTGGCCGGCAACGGTGACGGTTTTTCGGTCGGCCTTTTGCACCGGCCCGTGCCAGAAACCGCCGCCGGCTTCGTACATATTTTCGCCGCTGTTGTGTCGGCGGGGGATGTTATTTCGCAAGATATTGCCTTGCAAAATGGTATGGTAAGCGCTATTGGCCGGGTTGCCCGTCTTCGCCCCTTTCACTCCCAGTTGCGAGCACCAGTTGCGGTCGGCGTCTTGCAGCAGGTTGTCTTCGATCACGCAACCCTGAAATGCCCGGATGAACAGATTATTGTGCAAACCCGGCGGGACGCAGCGCATGGTATTACCGCCGATGTACGCCTGGCGGTGCGGGCCGTGCATCATGAACAGTGCGCCGCGGCCGACGATGTCGCAATCTTGCAGGGTGAATCCGTACGAGCCCCAGGCGACCTGGATCGCCTGGTTGTCGCCATGAACGATGCGCAGCGAGCATCGGCGGATCGTGGCGCAAGTGTGCGCGGCCAGCACCCCCAGCCACACGCCCGGCCCCGATTCCAACGCCAGGTCGCACATCGTGGCGTGGTCGCGGAGCCAGACCATGACTGCCTGGTTGGTTTGCTTGGGCGGGTGAACCCAATGGCCCGGCATCGCCTTCTCGATCTCCGGAGGAAGCTGGAACCGCATGGGCCGGTCGTCGCGGACCGCGATTACCGAATTGGCCTTTCCGGCCCCCTGAAGCGTCACCCCGGAGGGCACCCAGATTGTAGCACTGATTACGTAGCGTCCGGGGGGAAGATGTACCACTGCACCGCCCGACTGCCCGGCTTGAACAAGCGCTTTGCGGAGCGGCTCGGTGTCATCGTCCCACCCATTGCCTTTGGCGCCGAAGTCGCGGACATTCAGCCACAGTCTTGGCGCCGGTGAGGACGGTTGCACCGTCAACGGCAGCGGTCCGCCCCAGCCGGCCTCGCCTCCCGCACCATTGTGTACATACAGCTCGTATTGTCCCGGGGGCAAATCCTCGGGAAGTCTGGCCCAGCACTCGTACAATCGGTGCCGTCCTGGCCCGAAGTCGCTCAAAGTCAATAATTTGCCGGTCTGCGACGACTTCAGCGCAACCAGCCGTGCGCTGATGTTGCGTCCGAAGATGCGAATCCGCTGTCCGGGCGAAGCCCGGTCGGGATATATCCACCAGGGTTGTGCCGAGCGGACCAGCACGGGCTTGGAAGTTCCTTGGGGAGTGACGACCCAGCATACCTCTGGTCCTAGCGTGGCATCGTAGAACCCGCTGGCATCGTGGTGCCCCACGAACTCGACGGCCATCACCCGCCCGCGCGGTTCGACGCCCAGCACCTTCAGCGGCCGGGCGCCGGCAGGCGGTTTCTGCGGCAGAAGGTCTCGGCCGGAGTACACCTTGGCAGCAAGAGCTGCCAGTGCGCGCGGCTCGTCGAAAACCGTGTTCAGGGCCAGAACCTGCGTGTTCTGGGCATCGAAGCCCACGCCCCAGATTGTCTTGGTGTTCCCACCCTGAATCCGGCATACCTCCGGAGGCGCACCGCCGGCTATCCCTGTGGCGGTCAGCAGAAGGCTAGCTAATCCGATCGCTAACAGCAAACTGTTTCGATGCATCGCGATACCTTTCTTTGCAGGCAGTGTTACGGACATCAAGCCACCAAGTTAGCCGGCTTCGCTTCGCAGTACAACAACGGAAGATCGCTACTCAGCGCAAGATCGCTATTTGCTTGCGGCAAACGCGGCCCAGGTCATCGCCCCATAGCCCATGGCCCGCCGCCACAGGCCAGTATTGTCCGCCGATCGCTTTTCGCAAAACAGTGGCTGGGCTATAATCCTCACAATCTTTCCAAAAAAAAGAGGAGTGCAGCATGGCAGTAGGTTTTGGAATCATCGGTTGCGGGATGATTTCGCAGTTTCATGCCCGAGCGATCGCCGATATTCGCGGGGCGAAGTTGGTGGCTTGCTACGACACGGTGCCGGCAGCGGCCGACCGGCTGGCGCAGTCCACCGGTTGCAAGGCGTATCACGATCTGGATGCGATGCTGGCAGATCCGGCGGTTCATGTAGTGACCATCGGCACACCCAGCGGGGCGCACATGGAACCGGCCGTTGCGGCGGCCAAAGCCGGCAAGCACGTGATTGTAGAAAAACCACTGGAGATCACCCTGCGTCGCTGCGATCAGATAATCAAGGCCTGCCAGGAAGCCGGCGTGGTGTTATCGACCATCTTTCCGTCGCGGTTTCACGACTCGGCTGTGGAGTTGAAGCGGGCGGTGGAGCAGGGCCGCTTCGGACGGCTGACGCTCGGCGACGCCATCGTCAAGTGGTGGCGCACGCAAGAGTATTACGATAGCGGCGCATGGCGCGGCACCTGGGAACTCGACGGAGGCGGCGCATTGATGAACCAGGCAATTCACAGCGTCGATTTGCTGCTGTGGCTGATGGGTCCGGTGGCAGAAGTCCAGGCCCGCACCGCCTTGCTGGCCCATCAACGTATCGCCGTCGAGGACGTAGCGGTCGCCGTACTGCGATTCGCCAATGGTGCATTGGGCGTGATCGAGGCCAGCACAGCAGTGTACCCCGGATATTTGAAGCGGATCGAGCTGCACGGCGACCAAGGGTCGGCCGTGATGGAAGAGGAAGACATCATCAAGTGGGACTTTGCCCGCAAGATCAAGCGGGACGAGCAAATCCTGGCTCAGATGTCGCAGCGAAAGAGCACTGGCGGTGGAGCGGCGGATCCGAAGGCCATCGGACACCACGGCCACACGCGGCAATTCCAGGACGTGCTCAATGCGATCCGCAAAGGCACCCGCCCGCTGATCGACGGCCAAGAGGGACGTCGCTCGGTGGAAGTGATTCTTGCCATTTACAAATCGGCTGAAACCGGCCGTGCCGTGCCGCTGCCGCTGGCCGGCGATCCTACGCTGAAAGCCAGGAAGCAAGCCAAGGGCTAGGGCGTTCGGCACTAGTAGTGAACGGCCATGCAATGGCAGCCAACTTGGCCCGATTGTTTCGCAACGCGCCTATCAGACACAGGGGTAGCACACGTCGCTGGCGATGATTAGTTACCGGACGTTCCGCAATACTGATCCGCCGGCGATTGCGGCGATTTGGCGAAGCCGCGCCGGGCAGCGGGGGCTGGTGCAGCCGGTGTCCTGCGATCTGCTAGAGCAGCTTGTGTTCGCCAAACTGTACTTCGATTATCGAAGTTTGGTCATCGCATGGGACGACGGTCGCCCGCTGGGCTTTGCCCATGCCGGCTTTGCTCCCAACAAGGCCCGCAATGGGTTGTGCACTTCTCAGGGAATCATCTGCCTACTGCTGGTCCGGCCCGATTGCAGCGAAATGGAGGTGGCCTGCGGCCTGCTTGAGCGTTGCGAGGAGTATCTACTGGGCAAAGGCGCTGTCGCCGTCTGGGGTGGAAGTTCCGGTGTGCGAAGCCCATTCTATCTGGGCCTTTACGGCGGCAGCAGCGTGCCTGGGGTGCTCGATAGCGACGTGCTGGCTCGCCAGGCATACACCGCCCGGGGATACGTGGAGACAGAAAGAACCGTAATCCTGGAGCGCGACTTGGCCACTTTCGAGCCGGCGATCGACCGGCGGCAAATGGCCATCCGCCGCCAAATGGTTGTAGAGGTGACTGTCGATGCCCCTACTTGCTCCTGGTGGGAAGCCTGCCTGTACGGCAACTTCGAGCTGAAACGGTTCGAGGTAGTTACCCGCAACAGCAGGACTACGGCGGCATGGGCGGTCTTTCGGAGCATGGAGGCGATGGGCACCAGCGGGGTGACTCGGGGGGCAGGACTGCTGGAGCTGTATGTGAACGAGTCGTTTCGCCGCCGCGGGGTTGCCGTGTTCCTGCTCACCGAGGCTTTCCGCCAGTTCGGCCGAGAAGGTGTCTCGGTAATCGAAACCCAAACGGCTCAGGATAACCTGCCCGGTCTTGCCCTGCTGAACAAGCTGGGATTCCGCCAGGTGGGCATCGGCAGCGTCTTCCGAAAATAGCTGTTCAATTCCGCCCAGAGAGGCCAACAAGCAGTTACGGCGTCGAGAAAACCCAGCCTCTTGCGAAAACAGATGGGCAACAGCCCCGGCAGCGAGCAGTAGCACTATTCCCGGTGACCTTCGGCGCTCGGCCGCACAACCACATCTGTCACCTTCTTCCCGGCTCAAGCTGCCTGTTTGCGTTGCAACTGGGGTCGGCGCGTGTCCTTCCAGCGGCGATGGAGCCACCAGTACTGTTCGGGCGTATGCCGAATCAGCTCCTCCAGCCGCATGGTGTACCATTGCGTCAGGTATCTGACAGGATCGGCGTTGGCAGGACAATCGCGCGGATCGGCCACGGCATCTACCAGCAGCTCGATTTGCATCGCGTTGCCGCAGCGCCGGGCCGCGCAGACCGCAATCGGAGCGTCGTTCTCCAACGACAACAGGGCAATGGCTTTATGCGCAGAGGCCGGTCGGCCGAAGAACTGTACCCAGCATCCCTTTGGCCCGGCGTATTGGTCGGCCAGAAAGGTCATCGTTCGGCCGCTGGCCAGCACCGCGACGATCTGGTCGTATCCGCCCTTCTTGGGAATGATGTACTGGCCAGTAGCTGCCCGAAACCGATTGACAAAGCGGTCCAAGAACGGGTTGTCCAAGGTGCGCGCTACGGTGTAGGTGGGAAACCCCAGGATGCCGAGCAAATATCCACCCAACTCGAAATTGCCCAAATGGCCCGTGACCACGATCACCGGCCGATCCGACAGCAGCATCCGCACTAGCACCTTTTCGTTGCGCAAAGTGGCATAATCTCGCCAATTGGTGTGGTGAATCTTTCTTGCGGCCTGGGCGACTTCCAGCACCAGCAGAAACAAGTGCTCCCACATGGCTAGCGCCAGCGCCCTGCGCTGCTGGGCCGAAAGTTGCGGAAAAGCGTGCCGCAGGTTGTCATCTACCACCTCGGCGCGTACCCGCAACAGCTTGCAAAACAGCCAGGCCAACCATCGGGCAAGCTGCCGGGCGGCGCGCGCGGGCATCGCTTGCACAATGCAGATCACAACCCGTACCAGCAGGTACACCCCATAATCGACAACGGTCCTGGCAAGCATCGTGCTGTTGCCTTTCTGAAAACCGACACATTCTTGCAAGAACCGCCGCCGCCGAAAAGATCAATCGGCCGTCGACACGGTGTGGTCGCGATGCGGGGGGCTTGACCAGACTAGAATGACTGGGTATTCTCATAATATAGTGAAACTGGACTATCGTTTTCACGATGTTCTACACGTTTTGTGATCGCGGTGGCAAATGGACCGGCTTGAACAAGCTCGAGAATTGCTACGTGAGGCCGAAACCCGTCTCCGGGCGGTATTGGCCGAGACAGCGAGCACAGGCGATTACGAAACTATATTGCAGCTTACGCGTTGGGCACAGAGCATCGCTGCAATGGCTTCAGAAGGCTCCAATTCGCCCTCGTGCTTTCAGGGTGCTTCCTGTCCCAACGGTGGCACCATTCCGGTGGGTTTCCAGGGGCGCGCCATTGCTCGTTGCGATGAGGCACGCATACCCCCGTCGGTAAAGAGTGCCACGCAGCGACGCCACAAGGCTTCAAGGAAGCGATTGAAGTCCTCGCCATATCCCAAGTTCGCGCGATGGAAAGACCACCTCGTAAAAATCGGATGGTCGAGGCGGGCCAAGAAGGAGTATCAGCACAAGGCGCCGCGGCGCGTCGTTGACTGCCTGATTAGTCGTCTTGTTGAGATTGCAGAGAACAGTTGCATGTTCACTACCGAGGATCTGCTGCCACTTCGGGATCCGAGCGACAACACGGAGATCCCAACCTATCAGGTTTACGT
>Ga0209017_10001597_pt1 | contig 16762 bp, 7 predicted proteins | sample YNPBryunderm2012_FD_185812 | JGI IMG/M metagenome (GOLD analysis project Ga0209017, IMG submission 185812) | Anoxygenic and chlorotrophic microbial mat microbial communities from Yellowstone National Park, USA - YNP Bryant MS undermat 2012... ... | reverse complement strand
TGGGCCGCCTTTTGGAACTGCTCGAATTGCCGGCGGATTTGCTGGCTGTGGGGGTCCAATTGGACGGCTTTGGATTGGTATTTGAGGGCGTTGGCTAGGTCCTTGCGGGCAAAATACACCCTGGCCAGGGTGTCGTAGTAGGCACCGGCATCCGGGGAAAGTTCGACGGCTTTCTGGGCACACCGGAGGGCCTCGTCCAGATCGCCTTCCGTGTTCCCTATCAGCCAGGCCAGATGATTGTAATAGGTGGCCTCTTCCGGGTCCTGGTGGATTTTTTCTCGGAACACGTCCACCGCCTTTTGGATGAGCGATTGGATGTGGGTTTTCCACTCCGGGGGTTGGTCGGGCAATCGGTAACAGGCGATCAGGGTATCGACATCGGTGGGATCGGCTTGGAGGGCCTCTTGGAGGGCCTGCTTTTGTTTGGGGCGATCTTTTTGCTCTTCCCAATGGCAGGCGTAAAAATAGTGCATGCGGGCACGCAGGCTTAAGGGAGTAAGGTCTTCCAAGGCGTCGGGCATGGCATCCGGTCGATTGGCCCACCGCACCAATGGCTCTAGGGCTTCGGCGGCCGGAAGGTGCCGGCCTTGATCGTGGAGCATTTCGGCAAGTTGCACCGCAGCCAGGCTGTACAACCGATGTCCCATGGGGGAAATCCGGAGCACATATCGAAACTCCTGTTCCGCCCATGGGAGAAATCCTTTTCGCCGAAGCGCCAGGGCGGCCATGAGGTGGCGGAGGATTTGTTCTGCCTGCGGGCCAGGGTTTAGCCCAAGGGCCTTTTGCGCGGTTTGCTCCGCCTCTTGCAGGCGGCCTTGGGCGTGTTGGGCCTGGGCTAATGTGTACAAAAGAATAGGTTCCTGCGCAAAAATCTCCCGAAACCGCTCGGCCAATTGCTCAATCTGCACGTAGGCCTTCTCTTCCCAAAGCCAATCGGCCAGTTGCTGCAAGGTCTCCGGATCCCCTTTCTGGTCGAGGTCCACCAGACGCCGGAGGGCATCGGCCGCCTCCTTTTTTCGGCCCAATTTAGCCAGCCAATGGCTCTGGACCCGGAGCAGGCCCCCGGCCACCCCAAGCGAAGACTCCTCCGGGCTCCGACGAAACACCTCCAGTTCCGTTTCCACATGGCGGTTCCATGCGGCCAACGCCTCCTGGGGAGTCTCCCAAAATTGTACGAAGGTTTCTAGCCACTGGAGGCCCACTCGTCGGCTTCGGCCCAGATGCTTTTGGACCTGAGCGAAAAATACCTTCGGCGGCATTTCGCTGGGGCCAAACCGGCTGATCAATGCTACTGCGGCCAACTTGGAAATGGCGGAAAACCGCTCAAACCGCACTATCCGACACAGGGCGTCTGTGCCCTTGGCTTCCGGCAGACTGGCCAGGGCTTGAATCCGCTCGGCTCGCTGCTGGGGGGAGAGGGATTCGTAGTCGGCTAAAAGCGTTCGTACCTCCGGCGGATCCGTCGGTTGCACCCACTGGACCCGGAGCAACCGGAGCAAATACCTGGCCCGGGCCGCTATCTCTAAATCCTCATGATGTTCGGCCTCCGAAAGGGCTTCAAAGGCATCGAAGCCCATTTGAGCAAGTTCCTGCTGGGCACGCTGCCGGACAAAATAGTCCGGATGCCCAAGCTGCTGGATGAGCGTGCGAATCCGTTCCTGCTGGGGGTCCGAAGGTGTTTTTTGCCCGGAGGCTTCAGAGGGTTTTGCCTTGGGCGGGGCATCGGCAACGGGCAAGCCCGGTTTACTTTGCTGGACCGGGGAGGAGGCAGGCGAAGAGGCGGGAGGATTGGGATTGGGTTGGGACAAGGACTCCGCCGGAGGGCTGCCCCCGGCCGGTGCTCCCGCCGCCCCCAGGACCTGACAGATTGCCCACCAACCGCCTACCACCCACAAAATACAGTCCATCCTCCCCAACCTCTTTCCGGAACTCTATATTTGTGGCACCGGCAACTTTATAAGGTGGTCCGAGATGATGCTCTCTTCGGGTCACCCTGAGCGGTTGTTGCAAAAGCGCAGGCTTAACGCTCCCCCTATCGGGTTCTTGCCTGGCCATAGCCGGCCAGGAAGTGCTTGTCGAACACAGGAATCCATTTTCTCTCTTGGATGGGTTCTATGGACGAGATGACCGCCCCGGCAAGGGAATCAGCCGCTGGGGGATTCTGGTTTAGTTTCGCCGGAAAACTTGGCCAACCACAGCAAAATCGGCGAAGCAATATAGATGGAGCTAAAAGTTCCGGTCACCACGCCAAAGAGCATGGTGAAGGCAAAGGCATGGATGCCCTCGCCGCCCAACACATACAGGATCAGCAGGCCCATGATCACGCCGCCGCCGGTGATGATCGTGCGGGCCAAGGTGTCGTTGACGCTCCGATTGATCATCTCTTGGGTAATCCAGGGCGCTTTGCCTTTGACCTCTCGGATGCGGTCGAAGATGACGATCGTGTCGTTGAGCGAATAGCCGATCAACGTCAAAAAGGCAGCCAGCACGTCCAGACCGATCTTCATCTCGTCGATCAACAGGAATCCCAACACCGGGGCCAACCAATACGTCAGGGCCACCGCACCCAACGTAATGGCCACGTCGTGGATCAGAGCCACCACCGCGGCCAGTCCATAGACCAAGCGCTGGAATCGGACCCAGATGTAGAGGATGACGAAAAACAGGCTGGCCAGCAAGGCCACCACAGCCTGCCGCCGGGTGGCGCCAGCCACTTTGCCGCCGATCTCATTGGACGACGGAAAATACGGGGCCTCCTGCAGTCGGAAGTTTACCTTTTCCAACACCCGCTTGGCCTCTTCGGTCGGCAGGGCCAGGTGGACTTCCCAGTCGGTAAACGCTGTGGAAATGCCCGGCACATATTCCGGATGGCTTAGCTCGAAAGCCACTCCGGCGGTTTGGAGTTGTTGGAGGGCCTCTTGGAGCAGAGTCTTCAGCCGGTCGTACTCGATCCGATGAGTAAACCTCAAGCGGGCCTTGGTGCCGACGGCAAAAGCCTCTGATTTGGCCTGCCCAGTGGGTTTAGCCGCCGGTGACGCTGAAGGTTGGGCCGCCGGTTCCGGAGAGGCTTTCCCCGCCGGTTCGGCAGGGGGTTTAGCCGGAAGGGGTTTTTCAGCCGACTGGGAGGGGGCAGCCTGCTGGGGTTTTTCGGCCGGCTCAGGTTTTTCGGATGGCAGGGGGGGGCCCGGAAGCTTTTCCGATGCTTGGGGTTTTTCGGATGCCTGGCCTTTTCCGGTCGGCTGAGGCTTTTCAGCCGACTGGGGAGTTTCGGCCTGCTGGGGTTTTCCGGTCGGGGCAGGCTCGGAATGGGCCGGGGGACTGCCCGCTGGATGGCCTGCCGGCTGCTCGGCCATGCTCAGCAAAAGGTTTTGCTCTCCTGCCGAAACGGCCCATCCCTCCTGGCCGGTTACCGCCTGGGCGGGGAAGACCGATTCCGAGCTTTGGCCGCTCAGAGCGGTTAACATCACCGGCCTTCCAGTAAACATCACCCCCAGCCACTCTCCGGATTCCAGAGAGGTCTTTTCGCCGGGCTGTTCGGTGGATTTTTCCTTTTTCTCAGAAGCCGATGGTGCCGGCGGCGGTGCCGAGGGAGGCTTTTCGGCCGGTTCGGAGAGTTTAGGTTCCGGTTTGGGCTCCGAAGGTTTCCCTTCCGGTTTGGCTCCTTCGGAAGATTTAGGTTCCGATTTAGGTGATTCGGATTTAGGTGATTCGGACGGTTTCGGTTCTGGTTTGGCCGGTTCGGAAGGTTTCGCTTCCGAAGGTTTCGGCTCCGGTTTGGGTTCAGAGGGTTTTGGTTCGGGAAGTTTCCCTTCCGGTTTCGGTTCGGCGGGTTTTGGTTCCGGTTTAACTTCCGAAGGTTTTGGTTCCGGTTTGGCCGGTCCAGGAACGGAACCAGGGCTTTCTGGAGGTTCGGCTTTGGGGGCCGGTTCCGAGGGGGCTAGTTCGGAGGGTTGGGTTTCCGGTTTGGCCGGTTCCGAAGGTTTGCCTTCCGGTTTGGCTTGGGCAGGAGGTGGGCCGGGTTTGGGGGCCTGAATGGGTTCCAGGGATTGGATGGAAAGGCTGTTGGTGGCCAGTTTGTCGCCGAATTCCTTGATCAAAATCTCTTCCACCCACTGGACAGCCGTGTAAGGTTGGCCGGTTTTGGGATTGATCAGACCCTGGCCGGTCTGCGGATCGGTGGGCGGCTGGAGGGAGGTATTGATCACAAACCGAAGGCCTTTGGGTTCGTCCAGCAGCCGCACATCGCTGACGGCCAGGTCCGGCAAAGAGTTCGACAAGACCCGGCGGATTTCGGCGATATCCTGGGGCTGTTTGAACACCACTTCCACGGACACCCCGCCGGTAAAGTCGATATTGAACAGTCCTTGGCCCCTGGCCCAGGCGCCGATCAGACCGATCAGGATCAGGGCGCCGGAAATGCCTACCGCAATATATTTAACGCCCAGGAAATCGATGTTCGTCCGGCCGAGCATTTTGAGCATTCGGAGTCGGCTGATCCAGCCTTGCCGCTCCATCACATCAAAAGCCACCCGGGAGCAGAAGACGCCGGTATATAAGCTGAGCAAGACGCCCAACAACAGGGTAATAGCAAATCCTTTGATTTGGTCCGTGCCGACCACATAAAGCACCACCGCAGTGATCAACGTAGTGAGGTTGGAGTCGATGATGGCGGACATAGCACGGTGGAAGCCGTTGCGGATGGCCATCCGAAGCGTGGCTTCCCGTTCTAGTTCTTCTCGCATCCGTTCATAGATCAGCACGTTCGCATCCACCGCCATACCGACGCCCAGCACCAGGCCCGCAAAGCCCGAAAGCGTGAGCTCGGCATTGATCGTGATCATCAGGGCCAAGACCATCGCCAGGTTCATCAACATGGCCGTGCAGGCCACCAGACCGGCCACCCGGTAATAAATGGCCATGAACCCAAAAACAAACAGGATGGACAAAATCGTAGCGATGGTGCCACGGCGGATGAGGTCTTCGCCCAAGGTGGGACCGGTAACCAGTTCGCTGATAGGCCGTTCCGTCAAAGCGGCGGGCAACTGCCCGGCCTTCAACACCCGAACCAAATCTTCCACATCGTTTCGGGTGAAATTGCCGGTGATTTCGCCTCGGTCGTAGATGGTGCTTTCGATATTCGGCGCCGAATAGAGCGCTCCGTTCAGGATGATGCCCAACCGGCGGCGGAACCCGGAGGTTTCATCCGGCACATTGTCGCCCGTGAGCCGACCAAACAGTTGGGCACCGGTCGAATTGAACGCAAACTCCACACAAGGCCGACCCCGCCGATCAAACCCAGGCCGGACATCGACCAAATAGTCCCCCTTGACATGATAGACATCCTGAAAGACCAAGACCTCCAGGGTTTTGTTGCCGCTTTGGTCGGTCTGGGTGCGCCAACGGATTTCGCCGTCGCCTTTGCCGGATTCGACCGTTTGCCAGCCTCGGCCCGCGAAATCGTGTTCCTGGCCCTTTTCCACGGGCACCCACCAGGCTAAGCGGTTTCCTTGGGAATCGAGGATTTCCCGGGCTTGGGGATTTTTGTCGGCCAGTTCGATGATGTGGGGATGATCCCGCTCGTTGCAGAGGATACGGAATTCGAGGCTGCCGGTCTGGCTGATGATGCGTTTGATCCGTTCCAGTTCGGCCTGTTCGGCCTGAGGGATGATCACTTCGATTTGATTTTCGCCGTATTGGCGGACGGTGACTTCCCGTTGGCCGCCGGGGTTTACACGCCGCATCACCGCTGCCACCAACTGATCCATATCTACCCGCTGCGATGGGTCGTGTTTGGTCGGATCGACTTCATAAACCAGAATCACTCCGCCGCGAAGATCGATGCCCAACCCGGGCGGCCACCGGGTCAGCAAAATCGCCCCGGCCGTCAAAATCGAAAATAAAATCACCGCAAATTTCCACCCATAATCGGGCATTCGGAACCGCCGGGCCAGATAACTCCCGACAATCCACGAAATGATCAAAATCCCCAAAGCGGCCAAAAAGTCTCTCGTTAACGGCGACATCGCTTCTTTTCCTAATGCCTATGGTTCCTGACAGCGGAAGCTATGACTTCCGGCACTTTCCCACGTTATTTTTTCCGCACTCGGTTTTTTCCCGCACGATTTCTACCGTCGAGCTTTGTGATTTTCCGTACCTGTTTGGTTTATCAACCACCTCCTTTGAAGATGTGTCTGCTTGGAGAGGTGTCTCTTGGGAGATATGTCTTGTTGGAGGTGTGTCTTGTTGGAGATGTGTTTCCCTAACCCCAAGATTTACAAAGAGTTAGGGTATTCGCCCATGGACGGCTGCTCCAAAATGGCAAAACTCGAGGTCCCGGACCGGCCAAACTCCTTTCATTTCGTTTCTTCCGAAGGTCCCTCTCCTAACACCCGGGCAATGGCGCTGAGAGTGACCCGGATCTTGGTATTGGTGGCCTCATCCACTTTCAAAGTTACCTCATCCGCCTCTCGATGCACGTTGGTTACTACTCCGTAAATTCCTCCGATGGTAATGACCCGATCGTTTTTCTTCAAGGCGGCCAGCATTTCCTGGCGTTTGCGCTGCTCTTTGCGCTGGGGCACAATGAGCAAAAAATAAAACAAAAACATAATGGCCACCATGGGAATCAGCATGGCCCAGATGCTGGCCCCCTCTTGCTGGGCCAAAAGCATTGGCCCCCCAGAACAAAAATAAACGCTCACGGAACCATGCTCCTTTGGTTCGGATTGGGTTCGGAAGAACCGGAAAAAGAAAGACTGTTGGACCGCCCGTTTCCCGAAACGCCGCTTTCCCGGAACGGTGCAGCTTGCCTGCCGGTATCCCCTGCTGCCTGGCAATCTCCCCCCGGCATAGCCCGGCATGGGCAGTTGGAAGGGGCCAGCGGGTCCACCGATCGGCTGGATGCGGGCAACTCCGCCCGGCGTAACATGTTCGCCGAATGAAAAGACCCTTGCAGGGATCTGGTGGTCAGGTCCGCTCCCTGGGGAATCTCCCTTGGATCATCGCTTTTGCGGGCCTGCCAAGCACGCCCTCCATTCGGCTAAAATGTCCCGTCCGGCATAGCTCCCCCCGCCATAGCCGGGTATCTTAAACCTCTCCTGCCCTGCCTACAAGAGGGCTGTCCGGAAAGTCGGTGGCGGAAGAGCTTGGCCTTCCCAAGCCGGAGGGTTTTGGCCAGGCGGGGTCAGGCGTTCGGGCTTTCATTGTCCTGGTTTTCCTCACTTACCCATTTTGCCCATAATCGCTGTTTTTCCAGACGAAACTCTTCAAAACGATCCTTTTCAATAGCCTGACGGGCCTCGGCCATCAGTCGCTGATAATACCAAATATTGTGCAGCGAAAGTAATACCGGTCCAAGCATTTCTCCAGACAAAAATAGATGCCGTAAGTATCCTCGGCTGCGTTGGCAGGCAGGGCAACCGCAGCCGTCTTCCAGAGGCCGGTCATCCCGTTCATAGCGCTGGTTTCGGATGCGGATGATGCCCTGATCGGTAAACGCCCAGCCATTGCGCCCGTTCCGCGTGGGCAAAACACAATCAAACATATCCACCCCCAGGGCAATAGCGTCCAGAAGGTCTTCGGGGCGGCCAACGCCCATCAGATACCTGGGTTTATCCGGAGGCATGGCAGGAACCACGGCTTGCAGGACCTGGCGCATTTGCTCGGGCGTTTCGCCGACGCTCAGCCCGCCGATCGCATAGCCGGGAAAATCCATCTCCACCAGCCGGGCCAGGCACTCCAGACGAACATCCACATCCAGACCGCCCTGGACAATGGCAAACAGGGCTTGATCCGGTCGGCTTGCGGCCTGTTTACATCGCCGTGCCCAGCGTACCGTTCGGAAGGCTGCCTCTCGGACCACTTCCGGCGGGCTTGGTAACCCCACCACATGATCTAATACCATCGCTATGTCCGAGCCGAGGGCCTCTTGAATAGAGACAGCCTGTTCGGGAGAGAGCTCCCAGAGCCGTCCGTCGATATGGGAGCGAAACCGGGCTCCCTGCTCGGTAATCTGGGTCATCTGGGCAAGACTGTAAATCTGAAAGCCACCGCTATCGGTTAAAATCGGCCCCGACCACCCACAAAACCGATGCAACCCCCCCAACGCTTGGACCACCTCCACCCCCGGACGGAGCATCAGATGATAGGCATTGGCCAGGATCATCTGCGTACCGGTAGCCCGAAGCAGACTCAGTTCAATCCCTTTGACCGTTCCCTGAGTGCCGACCGGCATAAAAGCAGGCATCTGCACCGGTCCATGCGGCGTCTGCAAAGTACTTCGCCTGGCCCTGCAGCGGGCATCCACATGATGGACCTGAAATAAAAAGGCACGATCCGCCATTTAACCCATCCGCCCCCAAAGCCCTCCTCGTGGATCAATGGACATGATGGAAACGGTAGCCTTCCTTCGGAGGGAGAAGGAAAACGCGGAAGGCTTCCACCAGTTTCGCCCTGGAGAATCTTCGTAGCTTCTGTCGGAAGGCGAGCCTGCCGTTCAAAAAAACAGTCCGCCTGGACTACCCGCTTGGGCGGCCCTGTTTCGGGCAGTTCCCCAAACCAGATCCACACTTCCCTGGCCGGAATGGAGACAAGGGCCTTTCCCGACCGGCAGTACCCCTCCTTTATGCGGCTGTCTGGTCCAAGCGGGCTGGCCAAACCCGCCCACCTATTCCCCCCGCAGCTTCAGTCCAAACTGCCGGAGTTTTTCGCGGACTTCGTTGAGACTGGTTACCCCGAAATTTTTACACTCCAGTAATTCGTCCGCGGTAAAGCGAATCAGATCGCCAAGGGTATTGATTCCTTTTCGGGCCATGCATTTTCGGGCCCGGACCGAGAGATTCAAATCGGTGACCGGCCGATTGAGCAGGGCCTGTTGGTCGGGGGTAAGTTCCTCCGGCTCGAAGGGTTCGGCGGGCCGTTTTTCCGAAGCAAACATCCCCAACGACAATCCCTTGGACGCCAGAATTTCCCGGATTTCCTGCAGGCTGGTTTCGCCAAAATTCTTACTGGCCAGCAATTGTTGTTCGGTGGTTCGGCACAGATCGCCGAGGGTACGGATACCCATTTTTTGCAGGCAATTTCGGCTCCGTTGGGACAGTTCGAAATCGGTAACCGGGATGTTCAATATTTGACTGAGGCGATCCCGTTTCCTCTGCAGATCTTCGTCCAGGAACATGCTGCTGGAGGCCTGGGCATCTCGCAAAAACAACCAAGCCCGCTGATGATCCGGATAGGCATCCAGAATGCGCTGATAACATTGGACGGCCAATTCATATTGGCCATGATCTTCGTACAAAATCCCCAGATTGAGCAAAGCCCCCAAATGGGGAGGAAAACGGGCAGCAGAACGTTGGTACAGCTCAATGGCTTCTTCGTCATTGCCCTGGCGATCATTTTCCAACGCCAAGCCGAAAAGCGCCCCAGGATGGTTCGGATCCACTTCCACCGCCCGTTCATATAAGGCAATTGCTTCGGCTGGGTTGACCCCCAAGGCGGCGATGGTGCATGCCCGTTGGTAGAGATATTCGGCCGTCTCTTCGATCGCGCCGGAAAGTCGGTCCAGGACTTCCAGGGCTTCGGTGGGTTTGCCCATGAGGCGGAGGGCTTCGGCCCGGCCTAAAGCGCACCAATCCGCATCATAACCCGCTTTCTGAGCTGCTGCGTAACTGTCCAAGGCCCGTTGGTACTCCTGCAACGCCACCCAGGATTTAGCTAAATAATAATGGGCTAGCGCTCCCCCATCGCCGTTTTGCAACGACTCGACAGCCCGTCGATACCGACCCAACAAATATTGACACGTGCCGAGCCGAACCCTACCGGCAGGACTCAACTCTTCCTTCTGCTCCAGTTCTCCCACGGCTTCCCGTAAAAGCCGGTATTGGTTAAAGTCCGTGGCGATGGCGTCGCTAATCAATTGGACCTGCTTCGGCCCAAACACACTATCCATTAACACCATCTGTTTAATGTCCACAGCAGATTCGGGAACGGTAATGCTCTGTGCCATCCGCGGGATTCCTCCTTTGATGCAGAATGGTCGATCTTTGGGCAGAATGGACCGATGGGCCGGGTCTTGCTGCCCGGCCAACCTCGCACCGGCCACGGAAAGGAACCGTGCCGTGCAGAATCATGGGATTGGATTCACCATCAGACTGGATTCACCCGGCCAGACCCCTACAGGATGGAGGGGGCGCAATCGGCTCCGAACCCCCCGGTGGGGTGGGAATTCCAGTGGATCCAGCCCACCGGACACAAAGAGTTACGGCCAATGGCAAACGTTAACTCTACCCTCTCCCGTCCCAAACCAACCAGCAGCATCTAGGATTTGCTCTCATGGGGGATTGGCCCTCATGGGGGCACCGGATGGGCCTCTGGTCTTGGGCAAGGTTTTTCGGGTTGGTGGTCGAGGGGTCCAAAAGCCAGCGGTGGGACTCGAACCCACAACCCCCGCATTACGAGTGCGGTGCTCTGCCAATTGAAGCTACGCTGGCACAAGGGGGTCTCAAGAGGCTCTCCCAAAATTGACCACGCACCGGCGGCCCCGATCCCTTTCCAAACCGCTCTGTTTGGTCACTCTGCTTTCTGCGTCCTATTCAGCCGAATGAAGCCTTGGCCATTTTCCTTAGAGGCTGTCTTTCCTTAGAGACTGTTCCGAAATTCCGTTTTTAGCCGGAGCTTACCACCCACAGGCGGCCTCCAAACTGCCAAAACCCCCATAAACGGGCATTTTGGGAAATCGGAAGGGTTTCCAAACGGTCAGAGGCAGCCAGGGGCCAATTTTGGGACAGCCTCTTAGAGCCTCCCTCACATGCCCTTCCCGCGGAACCGGGAACCCAGGATTTCTGGATTCCTGCTTCCGGAGAAATCACAAGGAGGTGGGGCCAAGAGGTCCTGGCCTGTTGGTTCCGTAGCAGGGAGACCTATCCCCCTGCCATTGGGCTAAAGGTCACATTTGAGTCCAGTGGAAGGGCTGCTTGGCAGGCCCGTAAAACAGTTCCAACATGGAAGGGCACGCCCGTCGTGCCTGCCGGACTTCCGAAGCAACTCCCTCCAAGGGTTTTTTCATTCGGCTAAAATGGTAGGGCGAATATTTCCTTTCTGGAAATATTCCCCAAATGTTCCCAAAACTTTTAGTTTACCCGAAAATCTCTAAATAACAAGGTGGAACCGCCAATCGGGCTTTCTTCGCCGGAGAACAACACCCTTTTTTTGGGGGGGGTGCCCCCCAAAGAGATGCAAGAGCCACTTTGGAGTGCTTTTTTTCTTCAATAACTTATGGAATAATATGTTAGACACTCGGAGATAATTTTTATTGTAGGCCGGGCCAGCCTGTGATAGAATCCCTAGGAGGTGCTTTTCTTTATAAAAACCCGGTTCAGGAAGCCCTAGCGGATCATCCTTTTCCCTTTTTGCAGGGATTTTTCCTCTTTTTTTACAGGGGTTTTTCCTCGGTGGGTCAGGGCCGAATGCCAGGAGGCAGGGTGTTATGGGTAAGCCACCGCAGCGACCACCTCAGGGTCCCCAAGGGATTCCTCCGAATCCATCCCCAGGGGGTGTGCCAACTGGACCACCAATGAGTGGGAATCAGCCCCCATTACAGGGGGTACCGGCGGCCTGCGCTGTTCCCGTAGGGCAAGTTCCACCGACCACTTCGGGGGGGATGCCAATCCCCCAAGCAATCCCGCTCACCACTCCCGGCGCCAGCCAGCCCTTCTATCCGCAGGCCCAACCGATCCTTCCGGCCCATCCCCAAGTCGGGCGGACTCCCTCCGGGTTGCCCCAAGCGCAGCCTGTTCCTTCGGGGTTGCCCCAAGCCCAGCCTGTTGTTGGCTCCGGCCTGCCCCAAGCCCAGCCGATTCCTGCCCGAATCCTTCCCGCTCAACCGAGGCCGGCCGGTGCGGTACCCTCTGCAGCCCGAGCGGCCCCCACAGCGGGCCCGGCCGGTCGGGTGCCCTCCAAGCCGGCTCCTGGCCGTCCTTCTCCGGCCACCTCCCAAAAGGATGCCCAGGCTCCGGAAGAGTCGGAAGAAGAAGTCTTGGAGGTGGCCCTGCGAAACGCCCCCAGTTGGCTGGTGAGCCTTTTGGTGCACATGGCCCTGATGATCATCCTGGCTCTTTGGTTGTTGCCCTTGCCGCCGCGAAAGATTCTGTCCATTTTGGTCCCTCGGGAGATATGGGCCGAGAAGCTGGGCGAGCAGTTGGAGTTTGATACGCCCCTGGGGGTGGAAAACGTAGAAACCAAAGAACAACCGGTGCTTACCCCGGATAATCTCCCGGAGGTGGAAGACCCGTTTGCTGCCCCCAGCAAGTGGGACGTGCTTTATCCGGATGGCCGGATCGCCAGCAACGACGAAAAAGTCGATCATATCGGCCTGGCCTTGCAGGGCCGGGAAGTCGGGAGGAAAAATGCCCTGGTGGGGCTTTATGGCGGTAATCGACTCACGCAAAAGGCCGTGGAATTAGGCCTGGCCTGGTTGGCTCGGCAGCAGCGCAAAGACGGCTCCTGGAGTCTGAAAGGCCCCTACCGGGATGGCGCCACCCAGGAAGACAATCCGGAGGCGGCTACGGGGCTAGCCCTTTTGGCTTTTCTGGGCGATGGCCATACCCACCTGAAAGGCCAATACAGCAAAAATGTTCAGAATGGCATCGCCTGGCTTCTCAAACAGCAAGACCAGTCCGGCAATTTTTTCCATGAAGGCGCCCACAACCATCCCTTCTATACCCAGGGCATTTGTACTATTGCCCTGTGTGAACTTTATGCCATGACCAAGGATGAAAAGTTCCGAGAACCGGCCCAACGGGCCGTGCAATATTGTTTGGCCTCTCAGGCCCCAGAAGGCGGTTGGAGGTATCAGCCCGGGGTGGACAGTGATGTCTCGGTAACCGGCTGGGTGGTCATGGCTTTACAAAGCGCCCGAATGGCCGGCATGGAAATCCCCCCGGACCATTTCCGCCGGGTGGAACGCTTTTTGGACCGGGTGGCGGCCAAGGACGGATTTCGCTACGGCTATCAAAAAGGCAGTGCACCCTCTCTGGCCATGACCGCCGAGGCCCTCCTGTGCCGACAATATCTCGGTTGGCCCAAAGACGAACCCCGCCTGATCGAAGCCCTCGAGTGGATCACCCAAAAGGAAAATCTGATTGATTTTTCACCTGGTAAACGCAATCTCTATTACTGGTATTATGCCACCCAGGTCTGCCACCATATGGACCGGGATAGTAAATATTGGAAGACCTGGAATGCCGTCATGCGGGAGGCTATCCCAAGGGCCCAGGTGAAAAAAGGCCCCGAAATGGGCAGTTGGGATCCAGATTTTCAGGATCCCTTTGAACCCCACGGCGGCCGGCTCTATGTTACCTGCCTGTGTATCTTCATGATGGAAGTGTATTATCGGCACCTGCCGATCTACGCCCCGGTCTATACCCTCCTGGGCAAACCGAAATATCAATTGCCGTAACCGGTCCCAAGAGGCTGCCCCCCAAAATGGCCTCTCTAGCGGCTGCCCCAGAAATGGCCTCTTCAGCGGGCGGTCCCAGACCCTTTCCAAACCCTTGGACCAACCAAAATGCCGTTTGATCAGGCTTTTGCCAATCTGGGGGCTAACCGTTGGACACCCATTCCGGCTCCCAATGGATTTTCGGGACGCCTCGAAAGCAGTTTCGGCTTCCTGCCTTCGGGTCTGCGTGCCTTTCGGGCGTATTGGCCCTCGGAAAGCCGAAGCCGTGGAGGATTCGGTCTCGCCTTGCCGAGTCTCCCGCCGTTAGGCCACCATGCGCATGGTTTCGGCCTTAAAGCGGACAACCCCTTCGACGAATTCTTCAAAGATACGAAAGTCCAATGCCGTGGCCGAGGGTGCTTCCGGATGGAACTGGGTGCCGATGGCGAACCAATCCTCCCGGGTGCTTTCGATCGCTTCGACCACGCCGTCCGGGCAGCGGGCGGTAACCGCAAATCCGGGGGCTACCTCGTCGATGGCCATGTGATGCATGCTGTTGACCCGGATTTCCCCTTCGCCATAGACACGATCCATCAGCGAACCGCGTTTGACCACCAGCGGATGCCGATGGTACGGATCCGTCGGGTCATAGTGCGGCAGGGCTTTGGGCAGATCTTCCGGAATGTGCAACAACAGATTGCCGCCCATCGTAACGTTGAGCAGTTGCATGCCCACCCCGATGCCATAGACAGGCATCCTTCGGCTCGCCACCAGCTTCATTAATGTCCGGTCGAACTCCTCCCGTCGGCGATCCATCGTGCGGACGCTGGAATGCATCATCCATCCATCCCGTCGGGGGTCCAAATCAGCCCCGCCGATAAAGACCATCCCATCCAGAAGGTCCAACACTCGGTTCATGTCCGTTCGATCCGTCAGCGGCGGCAGGATGATCGGCACCGCCCCTGCTTTGCTCAGGCAGTCATAGTAGCCTGCACCTAGCCAACTGTACGCAGACGCCCCGTCCTTAGCAGTACGATAGTCCGCGTTCAACCCGATCAGTGGTTTTACGGCCATGCATTGCCCTCCTTCATGTTGGCAAAAAAGAAAAGAAACGAAAAACCACAGGACCGAACAGAAAACGCTTACCGGCATCCATTCCCGATGGTCCAGACAAGCAGACGCCCGTCAGCCTTAGCGCCTTGGGAAATCTTCAGCCAGCATGCAAGCAAACGAATCCTTCCGAAGGCCCGGTAGGACGGTGCCGCCCTGCCAGCCCAGAGTGGGGAATCGATCCCGGTTCGGCTAGTCCTCCTTGCCAAAAAGACTCCTCAGGAAAAGCCACGTACCCGTCCTGGAAACTATTGAGCTTCCCAAATCGTAGAAACACCAAATCCCCTGCGCTTTGGCCAGGTCGGTGTTCCTTGGTTTTGCGAGGCCCCATAAGATGAGTCGGAGAGGCTGTCCCAAAAGGGCGTTTTGGTGGGGATGGGACCCCCAAAGGGCAACCCCTCCACTTTCCCAAAACCCTACCAAAGTGGGCTCTGGGTAAAGCAAAACGGTTTGAAAAGGCAGGGGAGCCGCCGCCCACATCCCCATTTCGGGACCGCTTCTTAGAACCCAGTCCTCCTTCGGCCGACGCAAGAATATTCGTATTCTGGGGAGAGAGGGCTTGAGGATTCTCTCCCCAAGGCGGCCGTCCAGACAGCTTCGTCCACTTGTTCATCCAAAGATCCTTCTTTGGCCGGATGAAACGCTTTAGGAAACAGGCCAGATTCCTCCGTTCGGCCGAAAGAGGACGAAACCGGAAATGCGGGAAATTTACCGAGCGGAAATTTCTTTGAGAAGAGTTTCTCAGTATTTTGTATGCTAGCAGTGCTAGCAGCCCAGGATGGTGATGTATTAAAATGGATATGGTGTTTAAAAGATCTCTAGTTCCGGCCTCCAAGCCCTGGGGTTCTGCTGGGAGAGATTTGCTGGTCTCCTACCGAGAAACAGGGCACTCCTTAAAGGACAAGCAGGACACTTCTTAGAGGCTGTCCCGAAATTCCGTTTTTAGCCGGACCTTAGGACCCGCAGGCGGCCTCCAAACTGCCAAAACCCCCATAAAACGGGCGTTTTGGGAAATCGGAAGTGTTCCCCAAACGGTCAGTGGCCGCCGGGTGGCCAATTTCGGGACACCCTCTCAGTTTAGCCGAATGAAAGAGGCCGATGTGTCTCACTGCTGCGTAAGCAGCGGGCGAGGTCCTCTTTGTCCCCCCTCCTTGTCATTCCTGCGGAAGCAGGAATCCAGAAAGCCTGGGTTCCCGCTTGCGCAGCAGGGACACTGGATGGCGGTTCTAGCAAAATTGTCACTACTTCATTCAGCTAATTTGACTGTATCCCCCCGGTCAGACCCCTGCCATTGGTAGGGGCTAAGAATTGGCTCGAATACCATAGATTGGGGGAGTGAGTCCCGGTGGATACAGTCAAACTAAAAAGTTGCCATTCCCCTAATGCCAAGAGTTACAGAAAGTCAGGGTACTGCCCAGATGGCGGCCCCCAAAATGGCAAAACTCGGGCTATTGAGCTTCGCAAATCATTGAACCACACGAAATTCCCTGGTTTTTGGCTAGGTCGGTGTCCCTTGGTTTTGCGAAGACCAATTAGAGCCTATCCCAAAATGCCGGTCCCCTTGTGCGATCCTCCCATGGAGGTAGGTTTCAGGGGCCAGATAAATTCAATCCAGCTTGCACCCGCCTGATTTTGGGATAGGCGCTAAGTTCACTGTATCCCCCGGAAGTAATTGCCACAATCTGTGGGGTTCGTGCCGATTTTTACCCCCTAGAAGTCGGAGGGGCCTGGCCGGGTGGATACAGTCAAGGAACCTCTGAAACATCCTGAAAATAAAATATAGTGAACTATATGGACTTTTGAATATGTTTTTGGTCTCGAAGGTTGCCGAGGAGAGCTACAACTTATGGGGTGCTAGCATTGCAAGCTGCCCAATATACAGGGTTTTCCGACAAATCTCCTGAAATACGTATCTTTTGTCCACGTTGAATTATTCAGAGGTTCCCACAAAATATGCAGAGTTCGAGCCGATTTTTACCCCCTACAAGTTGGAGGGGGCTGGTTGGGGGGATACAGGCAAAATAAAATATTGCGAAGAGGAGAAGCTCTCGAGAGGGGCAGGATAGACTTCCCCCTACTGTCCCACAAAACCCCCTAGCCCCGGCAGGTAAACATTTATAAAGTGGCGGGGACAGGATTTGAACCCCCCCAAAAAAACCCGGATTTTTCTGGGATTTCTGAAAACCACAGCGCAAAATACAGCGCACTCAAAGACGGTGG